>Ga0123342_1000240_pt1 | contig 78812 bp, 20 predicted proteins | sample Turbeawhitnodule_FD_89960 | JGI IMG/M metagenome (GOLD analysis project Ga0123342, IMG submission 89960) | Root nodule microbial communities of legume samples collected from Mexico - Turtle bean Mexico white nodule | ecosystem: Host-associated > Plants > Roots > Nodule | place: Mexico: Nepantla... | reverse complement strand
CAAAAATGTTGTTTATAAAGATATTTTATTATCACAAAATCAGGTATTGTTCGTTTTATTTATGTGTGACGCATAAATATAAGTATAGGTGATTATTCTACTGACATTATTTCTTATATATATATATATATATATATCCAAGTTAACATAATATACAAGGAGCCCTTACAGTTGAATGAAGATATCAAAACAAAGCATTCACACATTTATCTACACAAACAGGTAATTATCAATATATGTATATTGCATATATATGTGTGTATTTTTCAATTTATTCATAATTGACATTCTTTCATAGGAAACAAAATTTGTAAAGACTGGAACAATTAGAAGGATGATCAATCACTCGCATTGATTAAGCCAATTGACATCAAGGTATAATGATTTTGCATAATGATGATGATAATGACATTTTTTCATTCAATGCACTATAAATTTATAGTATTATAAATAAGTGTACAAATAATAATATTTTTTAATTTTTTATTTTAATTTGAATATTAAATATAAATACATATAAATGAAAAAAATAAAAAATGCGGATACACATGCGCTCGCGCCTGTGTTTCCGCTAGTGTATTATAATGTTTATGCATAAAATTAAAATGATTAAATTTCAGAAATTAAAAAAATAAAGGAATATAAATTACTATTTATTTATAAAATACTAATGATATGTTTTTAAATTATAAATAAATAAATAATTAAAATATAATTATAAATATTAATAATTAAATATTTGTATTTTTTAATAAATTATTAAAACTTACGAAAGAACACATAAAACTATGTTTAGAATTTGATTTGGCCTTTTTGAGAACCTAATTTTGACCTGCTGAAAAAAAAAACCAGGTTGGGATGTGTAAATATTTGAGTACTTTACTTCTTTGATCATTTTTACAAAATTGTTTTATCATGGAATTTTTTTTTTAAAATTAAACTTATTCTCTAGACTCAATTTCCAAGGGACTAACTTTGAAAATTGAAATGCCCTGCTTGAAGGTGAAGGAGAACTTTGCCCAACATCTCTTCTTCATGTACTTGTCTTCTTCACAAACAAACCCTTTTCCTTTTGAATCAAATTCTTCGAAAAGTGAGTTTCTATTTTGGTTGTGGGTTTCCAATCAACATATCAACTTGAGAACCCTACTTTGAAATTTTCCAAACTTCATGCTATTTGTAGAAGAAAAAAATGGAATTGAGAAACTTTGATGCAGTAATGTTCTTCCCCAAGACCACGGAAACTGAAGCCATCAATCCTTTTTTCTGCAATTTATCGTCAGGCAAGCTGGGAATGCAAAACCAGTTGAAGATGAGGAAGAACACAATTAGTTGGTATGAATTGGGAAAAATGGTAGCTAGGATTGGAAGCTTCAAAGGAATATTGCATTTGAATACATCAAGATGTTTCCTACATTACATCCAACAACCTAGGCGGCGAGCCAAACAACAACGTGGTAAGTTTGTTCAATTTTCATTTTTTTTACCTTGTGAAATTTAAAATAAAATAAAATTGAGGAATGAAATTGGTGCCACCTGACTTAAGGGGAGTCTGCTTTATGGTGTGAGTTTTGTTGATATTCTCGGTTCTGTTTTTCATCAGACAATGTTAATAATATGTTGGGAGTTTTGTTGAACTTCTTTGTTCTGTCTTTCATCAAACAAAGGTATTAGGAAATATTCTGCTTTTGACTAGAATGAGAGCATGAACATAATATATAAGGGATAACTCTCATCTCACAAGTTTTAGGGTTAAACACAATTTCTGAAAAGAGCCACTTATCATATTAGCCATCTAAAAAGCTAGCAGTGCTGGCTGTGAGGAGGTACATGGGGAAAATTCAACCCCTAGAAGAGATAGAGCTTGAATTGTATATAAGTGGATATAACTTTGACCTCAAACAAATTTTGTATGATTGAAATAGTCCTAAACTCAAATTCTATGATTAATAATGTTAGGACAATTTTCTTTCATTTCGGAACGATCTTTTGGAGAATCTATAAAGCAACACAACATCTCCATACGAGATGTACTAATGCAAGAATTAAATGTGGTTTGTTCAAATTCTTTTCTTGGACTCACAGTTGAAAGTTCTATGGAGTAAATTAGTCCTAGGACATAATTTAAAGTATTAATATCTAATTATTTATGGTTGACTTGAAGCGATATATAGTTTTTTTAGTCATTTGATCATTTCACAATTCTCTCTTCTATCTATCCCTTTCACTCTTTCCACAATGAAAACAACATGGATTCCTATTTTCCTAATGCAATCAATCTATTGTCTTACCTCTCAATTATTACTAAACCAATTTTCAATGATATAATCAAAACAAGTAGTAGTTTCATAGATTGTTTGAAAGGTTGATCTTGGAGGCTACATAGATTATTGAACTACTAGGCAATGTTTTTGTAGTTCTTTTACTTTCAATCTCTAGCTACTTTGAGCTCCTAGATATGCTAGAAGATATGACTAAACTTATATGAAGAGGATGTGGCTTAAAGGAATTCCTCTATTTCCTACATCAATAAATAATTTTTTTGCCACATTCTAAAAAGTTTAACAGATGTTCCCTTTTTCTAATCAAATCTTAATTTGTGTTAGTAGGAATTACATCTAAGTTAGAGTATGTACCAAAAAAGGGTGTCTAAGAAAGTAGTTCCTCTATTTCCTATCCTTTATATCAAATAATAACTTTTAAGAGATAAAAATGCATCAAAGATTAAAAGAAGGGCCACATTTAATCAAATTGCAAGTGATGTTACTTTGGTTGGATTTTATCCAATGAAATGGTAAAACTTAGCATAAGTTTTAGAATACTTAACTGCAAGTTTCCATTGTGCATCAAGTTGTAAGGGCGTTTTACAATTTTTAGAAGCCAATCTAACTTTGTAAGGAAAAGCTATGCAACAAAACAAAATATTCTTTGTACATGGCATAATTGGTTATAAAAAGTTACTTAATTTTCTTCTCTAATCCAGGGCAATGAAAATACATCTTATAGCATATCTGCAAGCGGCAGCTTAATTAGCGATTGTTTAGACAATAAATGTGTGAAACGCATTTGACAAGTGTCAAGTCAGCAAAGGCGAGGACCACATCATCCCGGTTGGCATTTTGACATTATTAAGTTTTTTTAGCTGCTTTAAAATACTATTTTCTTTTGTTGTATTTCTTAAGAAGTAGACTTTAAACCTAACTCAACCTCTAGCAGGTGGTATGATAGGCCCAACAAACTCTCGTTAGGATAGACTTTAAATGATTTTGATACCATGTTAAGAAGTGAACTTTAAGCCTAACTCAACTTCATAAAACCAGCTTATAAGGTGAGGTTTGCACCCACTTATAAGAATTAAATATCCTAATCTCTAGTCGATGTGGGATCTCCAACAACATTTTTACCTGTCAATTTAATTGCAGTTATTCTAGAGAAATTCAATTTAACCATTGAGTGGAAGCCCTCTTCAACATAAAGATACTGTAGGTTTATCCTTGCCTGGTACAATTATCTTCGATTTCGCATTTTAGTCACTGGCTTTCAGACAATTTGGCATTGCTGTCTGGGTTTCAGACCAATTTCGCATAGCTGTCTCTGGCTTTCAGACCAATTTTGCATAGTGATCACAGGTTTTCAGATCAATTTCACATTGAAGTCATTGACTTACTGCGCAGTTTGAATTATTCAGTGTCTCTAATTCTTGCTTCCATTATGATTTCCGATTTTCCTAATGTAGTGTCCTTCGGTATCAATTCTCCTATTTTTGTTAGAAAATGTAGCTTGAATTCTTTTATCGACTTCAGATATTCACTGTATTTTTGTTATTTCAAGTTGTGCGAATATTTCATAGATTTATATACCGTTTTCTACTGCAGTGATCACCTGCGGCGCGTACTTAGTGAATCTATAAAAATTATCGCATCAATAATTTAGGGCTGATTTCCATACCAAAATTGAAGGTATGTTTTCTCCTTTATGGCAATTTATCCTCTTATAAATTTATGCAATCGTTGAGATTTGTGGAATATAATTACCACTTTGCATGTTTGGCAAAATGTTTAGATCTCCTTGATTGAGGTGTGGTGAATGACAACTTATGCATTCTTGTTTTATCTGATTGATGTTCAAATGGTGAATGACGAGTTATGCATGCTTGTTTTGTCTGATTGATGTTCCAATGTTAATATCTGTTTTGGTATAGATTTTACCATCTAACCTATTTTGTGAAGTCTAGATCCTCAAAATATGCAAAAAAAATGGTTTTTGGATGTCTTTTTTGTACCAATAATATGTCCTGAAATGTAAATAGTATCCATTAATTTTCTTTAAAAGATTAATTTGCCTGATACATCTCCATTACTCCATGGATACCACTCCAATAATCTATGTCTACGACTCATAACACAGTTCTGTAACTACTATTGTTTTTTAATTGTTCTATGCAAACCTAATAGTGTCACTGATTGATAACAAATAACACTTCCAAACGATGAGGTAGGACTTATCCTTCTCAGATTCTATCTACCAATCAACAAATTGTTTATTTTTACTTTATAGATCCAAAACTTCTTTTTGACATCACTAATGTTTTTTATGACATCTGAACCTGAGTGGGGATATTGTATATTTTTTATGACATGTTCATAGTTAAAAAAGTATATTTTGATATGAGCAGGGGAAATATATGGAAGAATGCTTACTTGTTTTGACCAAGTTTTTTTGTGAATTGCAATCTTCATCTATTGACTATTGATATATTTAATTAATGAGCAATCAATAATGTGAAGGCCTCTTTAAAAGTATTATGCTCTTATGTTAGATATATTTAAATTTTTTATCGAAATATTTGTTGTATCGATTTTTTAGAAAAAAATCTTAATATCCCCATATCCATTTTGCTAACATACTGTAACTTCCTAGAACCTTTTTGATTTTCAGATTTTCAAGCTTCTATTAATTAAAGTGGACCTATCATGTGTGTTGGGTATTGGATTTTCTTCTCTCGTTAGCATTTTGTCCCCTATTGAGTTTTTTTACTTCTTCAGTTCATAAACCTTTTACTCTTTGATGTAAATTTTTAAAATCACTGGAAGAAAGAACAAATGGTCATTGGTTGCTGTTAATTATTATAGTGAGCTGAGATGGAAGTTTCGGTACAACAAATATGGATATCTTTTGATTGTTGATTTTCTCACTCCTGATAAATCCACCAGTAAGGTATGGTGATGATAGTGGATATCCATGAGACTAGAAAAGATTAACTAGATTGGAAATGCATGAAACAACTTGATCTGCTTACAATTTTTGTTCAATATGCCATTGTCACTAATCCTGGTCCTAAACTTGGTATGAAGAAGCAGATTATGTGTTCAAGCTGCAATGTATCAATGACAATACGGAGAGAATGATATTTGTTGTTTACCCCATGATTATGATTAATGAACATTTTGGTCCTTCTGTCAATGTTCAATTTTCACTGTTTCTGTGCAGATTCCACTTAACATTCTTTGTAAAGTTTTTACTTTTTATAGATGAGTATACTACAAATAATTACATATTTCATCATATATAATTTTATGATGTAAATTTTCTGTTTTATTAGCGTAGAAATGAAACATATTTCAGTTATACTGGCTTGTTAGAATGAAGTCCCTTTTTAAGTTTTGTATGTCTGTTACATATATTTTTGCGCCTTAAGTTGATATTATGGAACCATAACTATCATTGAATAGAACCAACAACTGAATACCTTCCCCAAATAATAATGCAAAATGTGTCGGCTCAAGTGATCTTAAAACTGACTTATACAACTATGATAATTCTAGGGTCTTCTTTACAAGCTCAACAACAAGAAGAAACATGTCATCATGCTCTCCAATAGAGTTAGAGACTAAAATGTCACAATCAAGTATGGATTTGATTGCAATAGGTGGACAGGATGGTGGAAATACAATATCATACTCTCAAAGAGCAATGGAAGTTGAAACAGTGGACGTTGCTGTGAATTTGAATGCAAGTCATGGACAGGGTGGTGGACAAGGTGAAATCACAACATTAGGCAATCCAAGTGCAATGGAAACTAAAATGACTGTCTCAAATGAGGAATTCACTGCTGGAAACACAACATTAAGCACTCCAAGAGCAATGGACACTGTGAATGTTGAGTCAAGTGAAGGCTTGAGTGCAAGACATGGACAGGGTTGTGGACAAGATGAAACCATAAGATTTGGCACTCCAAGAGAAATGGAGACCCAAATGATAGTCTCAAGTGAGGATTTGACTGTTGGAAAGACCTCACTAAGCACTCCAAGAGCAATAGAGATGGTAAGGGTTGAGTCAAGTGGGGATATGATTGCTGGAAAGGCAACATCATGCACCACTCCAAGAGCAATGGAGATGGAATTGGTGGATGCAGGTGGAGATTCAATTGCAGAACAAAAGCAGGATCACGGACAAGGCAACAAGACAAAACTCAGCATTTCAAGGGAAATAGAGACAGAAACAGTGGTCTTTAGGGCTGATTTGATGGCAACGCCTAAACAAATCTTTGGAAAAGGTGGAACATCAGGCACTCCAAGAGCAGTGAAGAATAAAATGGCAGAGACAAGCATGGAGCCAATTGCTAGATTCCAAAGGCTTTGTGGACGAGGTGTAAGAGAAAAAGGTCCATCATCACCTGAAGGAAAAGCAACAAACAAGAAAAGAGATTCACCTTTTCCTGAAAGAGCAAGGTCAGCTAAACGAGGTGCAAGAAGAGGCATGCAGGGTACATGGAACCATCCTACTCAGAAGAGGGCAAGAATAAGAGAAGAAAACAAGGAAATTTGTGATCCCAGACCAAGCTCAATAATGGAAGAAGGTCGGTCATCACCTGAAAGACAAGCAGCAAACAACAAAAGAGGTTCACCTTTGCTTGAAAGAGTTAGGTCATGTAAACGAGGCACAAAAAGGGGCATGCAGGGTACATCAAGCCAACCTAGTCAGAAGAGGGTAAGACTAGTAGAACAAAACAAAGAAGTTAGTAATCCTGGACCAAGCTCAATAATGGAAAATGGTCCATCATCACTTGAAAGACAAGCAGCAAACAAGAAAAGAGGTTCACCTTCATCTGAAAGAGTAAGGTCATGTAAGAAAAGCACTTGTTTTTTATGGTTGATAGACTCTAGGATTATTAAGAAAGATGAACGAGTAAGCTATAAGAGTGCCACAATGAAAAAGGCATTAGCAGGAAGGATTACTAGGGGTGGAATTCTCTGCAGCTGTTGCCAGGAGGAGATATCAATGTGGACCTTTGAAAAGCATGCTGGAAGTGATCTTAGACAGCCCTATAAACATATTTACATTCACAGAAAACATATATCCCTCCGAAAATGCCTGATTGAAGCTTGGCAACATGCCCGGGAACAAAAGCGTCGGCGCATGTTTTTGTATGTGCCGAAAGAAACTGATGCAGACCAAAATGATGATATTTGTTCAGTCTGTGGTGATGGGGGAGACTTAATCTGTTGTGACAAGTGTCCTTCCACATATCATCTATCTTGCCTGAATATAGAGGTAATCAAATTATTTTTACTTTCCTTTCTGAAAAGGATCTGTTCATATTACATAGAAACAATCCTTCAGGTGTAGATATATTTGATGCTCTACATAAAATTGTGAATACTTTCCTTTTAAACTGCAGACGGTACCCCAAAATGATTGGTTTTGTCCATACTGTGTATGCAAACACTGTGGGCTGGTTGTGAACCTGGTTGTTGATAAAAAAGAATACTATGAGAAAAAAGAAGGCTTCGAGTGCTCCCAATGTGACAAGAAGTGTAAAATTTCTTGAGATCCATTTAGCTTTGTTTACTTTTATTTCATTTTCGGTTGAGAGTGGGTTGCTTTCCGATTGAGCATTTAGTTTGTTAAAACCCCCTCAATGCATGTTTTCACATTTGTAGATCATTGGGAGTGCTTTGAAAAATCTGAAAAAGAATCCTCAAGACAAACTCCAGACTTTAACCCTTCAAGATCATATTGTGGGCAAGGTTGCCAACGGGTACATATTCTTTCTTTTTGATTTGTGCATGAAAAATCAAATTCCGGAGGTTTGTGTTTTCCATCGCATTTAGAATTTTCATTATGTTTTGTTAAAGATACATGAGAAAATGGGAGTATATCTCGGAATCCGAAATGATTATTCGGCAAAATACTCTTGGAGGGTTATCCGCGTAATGGAGACATACAAGAAGAATTCTGCAGATATGAATCTATTCTTAGAAAACAATTCAAGGGTTGCTGTTTCTTGGATGTTAATGAATGAAGCTTTTAAGACAATAACTGACAGGAAAACGGGCATCAATGTGGTTCGAAGTATAGTTTACAGCTGCAAGTAAGCTCATAGATTGAATTATTCCTTATTGTTGTAGGAATTAGTTTTCTCCATCTTAAGGCATGCAACTCATTACTTTTCGTGTTCTTGTTATTTTGTTCATTCAGCACTTTCTAATTGCTTCTAATATTACTACTTTTTGTATAAGTAGTCAGGCATTAACAATTCAACCTTTTGATCCACTGTTGCAATTACTATTCAGGTCAAACTTAAACAGGATTGATTTTAACCGTTTTTATATGTTTGTTCTGGAGGAAGATGATGCGATCATTGCTGCAGCTTCTATAAGGTATTTTTTTTATGTCCATTAGTGATCTTTTTTTTTCGACTTTTTTCAGTTATTGGGTTTGGGAATGCTCTTTGCGTTTGACATAAAAAACTCTTGTCGTTTTGCGAATGTGTGTGGGAGAGCCATTATTTATCCTTGCATGGTTGTTTCGAATTCAAGCCCATAATCAACCAGTCAGTCACAGGCACAACTTTAGTGTCGTACCAGGGTTCACCCTGTGCCTTCGCCATGTATTTATAACTTTGTTGTGTTCACAAAGATTGACATTCATATTTTTATTGAATTTTTACTTCACGACTATAGATTTCACGGGACAAGGATTGCAGAAATGCCATTTATTGTAACAGAAAGGGCATACAGGGGCCAAGGAGTTTGCCAGGAATTAATGAGGGTGATTGAATCGGTAAGTGATTACCAATATCATTAAATTTCTTGTTATATATCCATTCAATCATGTGGTAGAGATTAGACTAAGATCTTTAAACAACTCATTTCCTATAATTGTTATTCATAGAAACATTATATATGCCTAGACAATTTATAATGGTATATGGTCGTCACTTCCCATTCCAGTTCCTATGCAATGTTGAAGTCGAGAATTTGATAATTCCATCTGCTGTGGAGACTTGTGATATGTGGAAGCGCAAGTACAACTTTACTGAGGTGAGTGAAGAGCTGAAGAAAGAAATATCCTCCTATAATATTGTGATGTTCCCTTGTGCTGTAAGACTGTACAAGGACTTGTCAGCAAGCATAGCAGGTGAATCTCTCTCTCTCTCTCTCTCTCTTCCTTATTCTCCTTCTCTCCTGTGTTCCTAAATATTCACTTATATTCCCATTTTGCAGACATTAAGAATGATCTGGAACCACAAACAGAGCATGCAGAGGTTACTACTAGACTTGAACATGGATCCTCACCAGGAAGATTAGAAGAAGTAAAAGAGTTGTAGGATCGTGGATGGCAAATTGTAGGTTCATACTCTGGCTGATTGAAAGAAACTTAAGGTCTTTAAATCTTGGAAAGTCCCTTCCAATATATTATTGGTGTGTATCGAGTGCTACCTGATATTCATTATTGAACCGGGATGTATTGATCCGGGAGTTCTCTATTTTTTTCTTTGGTTGGTAAATTAGACTTTTGTACTAATAAGGTAGATTTGTTTTATCCAAACATTATTTATCAAAGCAAGCAATGTATGTGACTCTAATACTATAGTATCGGTTTAGTAAAATCAGTGATAGTTGGCATTGAAGTTCGTTGAATTCTACACTGAGCACAAGGGAAATGCAAGCAAAATGAATAAAAATGAACCAAGAAACAAACAATCCATGTTCTCTAGTAAGCTTCGTTTTTTATGTCCAATCATTTTGATAATTTGATTTGATTAGTCTTTAACATCATCAAAGATAAAGATAGGGTGATTGGAAGGAAATTAACTATTTGTTCATCACATCATCATCTTCCTCAAATTAATTAATTAAAATTACAAACAAAAAATTAGGAAGAAAAAGGACCTCAGAAAAAAGTTACGACATCATAACCAAGAACAAAATCATCCAAACTTGTTAACCACCTATTTTTATCCAATTGCGAGGTATTTTACCCGTTCTGGTTAAAGATCAAATCCATGATTGAATGGTCATATTCTAATAGGGCAAATTCTTTTACACCCAATATTTTTGAAGCTGCACTCAATACAATTTTAAATTTTTAAAAATGCCCTTTATTCCGAAAATAAAAATTTGGAATTGAAAATAATATATTCCAAAAAAATAGATTTGAAAAAATTAAGTGTTTTGGAAATAAAAATCCCAAAACCAATATCAAAATCCCATTCCAGATAAAAAAAATCCAAAATTGAAAATAGGCTTTTTCTTTCTGCACCCCTACATTTTTCTTCCTGTACCCCCACAATTTTCTAAATCCTGAAACTGGCCTTAATCTTTTATTTGAAAAAGGACACCGTTGTTACTGGAAATAGGGATCTATGACTGTGCTATAGATTCATCAATCCGGAACTGAATATATTTTTTTTCTGAATGAAGGGGTGTTCCAGAAGCAATTTTTGCATAAATTATTGATTTCCGGATTGCTGAATCGTGGATCCAGAATGTTTTTTTTTTAATTATGGATTTCTGAATCCGAAATGCATATTTCTGTTACGGATTGATGAATCCAGAATACTTTTTTTAATGTGAAATGCATATTTTGAATTACGGATTGGTGGATCCGAAATTTTACTGGAAGTGTCAATCCGAAATTTCCGGATTCCATAATCCATAATGCAAAAAATAAATACAGTTCAAGTGCATTTTAAGGTTTTTAAAAAATAATTGGGACAATTTGATCTTTGCATAACATTGTGGAGGTGCAGGAAGAAAAATGTAGGGGTGCAGGAAGAAACTGCCTTGAAAATAATACATTATGAAAAAAGTAGATCCAGAAGTAATTATTGTGTTCCGAAAATAAAAATCCAGAAAGAAAACTCAAAAGCCCATCCTGAATAAGAAAATTTGTAATACCAAAAATTCGTCATGGAAAAAAATCTAGAAACATTTTCCAAAAAGAGAGTTCGGAATGTATTTTTATATGTACCCCATTTTTAAGGGTATTTTCGTCCTTTCCACTGATATTGGATTGGATCGGACAATGAATAGATTCAAAGTCTACCTGGCTGGATCAATTGGAGCCCTCCATATCCAGAATGCAATGCTCATCAATTGGTCTGACCTAGTTTTAAAGCTACGGTTACAATTATGACTTTTTTTCATAAATAATACATTTTTTAAAAAAGAAATCCCAAAATGGATATATGAGAACTTTATTTCCTCAAATAGCACCGATCACTCTTCACTGTGAGAATTCGGTCTTCGGGAATCCAAATTTTTTCAATTGCAAAATTTCAGTTTTCTTCACTCTTCACTTAAAAAAGGCAAACCACCAAATTTCGGCTCGGCTTCTTCATCTTCTTCCGGTATTTTTACGTTTTTCTTCTCGTACTCCACAATTTTCTTAATCTCGAAACTGACCTTGATCTTTTATTTGAAAAGGACACCGTGGTTCCTGGAAATTGGGATATGGGAGTGTGCTATGGATTCATCAATCCAGAACTAAATCATTTTTTTTTTGGATGAGGGAGTGTTTTGGAAGCAAATTGTATATAAATTATTGATTTTTGGATTGCTAAATCCAGAAGCCTAATTTTGTTATGAATTGGTGGATCAATTTTTTTTTTAATTATGGATTTATGAATCCAGAATGTTTTTTTTTTTTGAATGATGAATTTTTGAATGTGAAATGCATATTTTGAATTACGAATTGGTAGATCCGAAATTTTACCGGAAATGCTAATCTGAATTTCTTCCAGATTTCATAATCCAGAATAAAAAAAAATAAATACAGTTCAAGTACATTTTAGGGTTTTTAGAAAGTAATAGGAATAGTTTGGTCTTTGCATTACATTATGGGGATGTAGGAAGAAAAATGTAGAGGTGCAGGAAGAAACTGCCTTTTGGCTCCCTGCGGTTTCAGACGTTGGAAACCCAAAAAGGAGGTGAAAATTCGATCACCTGGAACCCAATTTCTACTATGAACGGTGATTGGATTTTTTTTAAATGTATTATTTATGGAAAAATTTCTAAAATAATACCACAATTATATTTGTGATACTTGTTTTTATGAAAATCAGTTTAAAATGTCACCCCAAACTCATGTTATGCAATGCCTTATCCTAAGGTAGTATGTTCTTTTTGGAAGTTGAAAATGATCAAGAAGTTTATGATGAACACGTGGAAAAATCCTTTTCGAGAATGACTTTTAATGATCTTGATCATTAAATATTGACATATTTTTTTTTTAGCATAATAATTTTTTTGTCTAAGTACAAAAAAAATTATTCCCTTAGTTGTTTTATTTAAACTTCTGTCAAGTCTGTTAATATGTTAATATGCAGTAAAAAAATGTAGATTTAAAATACATGTAAATAGAGTTGGAATAATTATATTGTTAATTATATATTTTTATTTTAATAAAATAAACATACATGATAATTACTAAAGATAAAACACATGCTTAATTAGTTTAATGACAGAATTCAAATAAAATTAACAAAACTAAAGTTCTTGTATAAAGACTATTTTTAATACATACATTAATTTTAGTATTATTCTATACATTAATTTTAATATTATGATATTAAATCACTATAAAATATTTTTTAATATATATCATATACATAAATTTTATCTCAAAACACCAACAATAAAATATGTTTTTACTTTTAGAATTAATAGTTATAATATATTAAATTTATATACAATAAAAAAAATTATTACATTTTTCTTTTTATATCCTTACACAATTTAAAACTAATATAAAATTACTAAATTAAATATTTTTTAGGTTACAATTATTATTCAATATTATTTTAGTATTTATAATTTTTTTTGTTAATTTTAAATTGTGTAAAAAAATAAAAATAAAATATAAAACACATATTTTTCATCTTTAGGTTGTGTTTGGATTGAGGAGTGGAAGTGTGAGGAGATGAGGAGTGTAAGTATGAGGATTTGAGAGGAAAATATGAAGAAAGTTAGTGTGTTTGGTTTGGAATATGTTAGAGTGAATTTGTGATGAAAATTTATTAAAGTTTGTGACTAATGTGATAGTTGGGGGGATATTTTTTTTAAATGTATAAAATGTAAGATTACAAATTTATCATTGTCTTTCAAAAAATAGAATAATCAAATATTGGGTATTTTTATGTAAATTTGGATGAATTAAAATTATTAGTAGTATAATCTGATATAGTTCAATAATTAATTTATGAAAAAAAGAGTTACTTGACAAAAAAATAATTTACATGTAAAATTTTGAATGTATGTAAAATTTGTCAATTGTTATATAGAAATAAATAATTTAAATATTCATAAATTTTAAAATTGTAATTAGAAAATCATTTTGTATTAAATATAAATAGTATTATTATATTTATAATAATAATAATTATATAATTTGTTTATTATAAATAAGTATATATTTTTTGTATTAAAATTTTATTTTATTATTAATTATTATTATTTCATTTTATTAAAATATTTGTGTTGGTTAAATTTATTTAATATGGGTAAATTCGAAAATAACCCCATACTCACATGACTTTTTCCTTTGTTTCTCTTTATTTGAAAGGGAGATGATACTTACTATTGACACTTATATCATCTCATTCTCTTCCGGACAAAATCATGTATCCAAACAACTGATATCCTCTCACATATTTATTTGTGAACAATACATCCACATAAGCAAACAAGTCCTTAGAGATAAAATTCTTATTTAAAATATATTAGAAAATATATTATTTAACAATCATTCAAGATTAGAATATCAAAATTAATATATAAAAAATAAATTATACATGTTTAAGTAAATTGTAATTATTTTTAATAAAATATTATATCAACAAGTAAATCATTAGTTAAAATAAAAAATATTTACATACTTAAAAATTAATTATTTTTATTTAAAATACTCTATTAATTTAATTATATTTTAACTAATATTTTTTATTTTAGCATTAAATTTGTAACATTCTAAAATGCCATATCTAACATGTTGTAAACCTTTACCAGGCATATTAGTATTTTAAAATATACTTATCTTACATAGTTAAAACTTATATAAATACAAAACATTTACGAGATTAAACCAAATACAATGTATAATATTTTAGATGTTGTTGTATATTCTCATGTATATAGGACAATCATCATAGGGTACAAAATAACAAAAAGAACAAGGGCAAGTTAATGAAATAAAGTTCTAACATACAAAAGTATAAGTAAAATAAACATTAATGTTTGAAATTCATATACAAGCATAGACATACCACAATGATTTAATTTCATTCCAACACCAATATAAAACAATCATATAGATCACACATGGATTTATACTTCAAAGATATTCAACAAACAAAATATCAACTAACGTCTTCCAGAAGACTCGTATTAAGTAGGCTCTACTAGATATTAACATCTAATTTAATATCCAATACTTAGATTTAAGGGCGAGTATAAGATAAATGATCAGGATAAGTTCAAAACATTTAATACCGCATGTCTACAATGGGTCACGGGGTGTAATGAATTCTTTCATCAGCTTTTCACCACCTGATGTCTTAGCCTATGTGACCTAGACTATCAATGAAACTAGAAAATCTCATTTAAAACATAAGTGTCAATACTTAATACACAAATCAAACAACAATCCATATAGTATCTCAAATGTATGACCTCAATTTCATACAAATCTATCATCCTTATGCAATACATATAATTTAAACATTTCACAAATCAATTGAGCACATACATTAATATTTACTTTATATTTTGATAAGTGTTAGATTTACTTATTTTAAACACATAAGTTGCATGAATATAATCAAGTATTGGTCTTAGAAAGTTATGATCATAACTTACAAAATTATAAATTATTAGAAGATTTAATTAAATTTCAAGACCTATAGAAAAGAAACAAAAAGACAACTAAGCGAAAATAACTAATGTTGAAAAAATGGCTTCAGCTTAGGGAGCTGGCGCTAGGCAGAGGGAGTTGGAGCTTGAGTTCAGGAAGATGCACTAAGTGCAAGGTACTAGCGTCGAGTGCAAGATGCAAAAAGCTAGTGTTGAGTGGATTTGAGGCCAATATCACCCCCAAAAACTGCACCTCAATTCGCTTGAGCACATGGGACTGACGTTGAGTGCACAAAGTTGGTGTTGAGCGCAATTTGGGGTAGAGAGCACTCCAAAAGTGAAAATTTGTCAAAAATCTATAATGTCTTAATTTATATATACAACTCTATCTCATTTAAATCATAATTTGACAATTAAATCCAAGACTTAAGTTTTAAAAATACCCTTTACACTAAACTAAATAGTCAACCTATTTTCAAATTGTTTAAAACTTCAAACCATTTTTATCAAGATTACACTATTTCACTTAACAAAACAAACTCTGCAAGAGAAATTTGGAATAACTTATGACCACATAATCACATATAGATCCTCTAACCTAGGGTACTATTGAAAAGTTAAATTTAGCTTTCCTTACCTAGAATGCTTGAATTTAAAACAATCTCCCAAGTTTAATCAATAATGTTACACAAAACCTGGGGACCTAGAGCAAATTATCCAAATATAGCAGAATTTCAGTATATGATAAAACAAGTTGAGATGATCACTTTTCTCTAACCCCATCAAGATTGATGATAAAAACATACATAGAAAAAGACAGAGAACAAGAAATCTTTAGAGTAAATAGGATCTTACTCGGTTTGAAATTACAATCAGATATATGATTGATTTATGGTTCCTTAGGTATCGTACAAGCAAATTCTGGAATAAATGAGATTTGGAGGAAGAAAAGTTAAAGATGGAAGGAAGAAAGGGTTATTTGAGTGTTTTATTTTATGAGAATTTACAAAATACCATAATTAAAGATAAAATTATAAGAAAGTATAAAAATAAAAATTAACAAATATTCTTATAGGGACTAAAAATAGTCATAGTAAAAACATATTTAAAATAATAATAATTTTATAATAATTATAACATATACTATTTTAATTTTTACAAAAAATTCCAGGAATATTTCAAAGCCTAAAAAACCCATTGATGGAAAAAGAGAGTCATTACATGCTTGGTACTTCTAAATACCAATTCTGACTTGTTCAGTTGATAATACTTTGAATTATGATCTTATTGCACTATTAACCAGAAACTACATATCAAGCCATTTGGCAACGAATCACTTGTATTATTCCTTTTGAAATATATAATAATTAAAATCCATATTATCAATTCCACAGTCTTTAAAGATGAATAAATTGATCAAGTAATGGAAATTACTAGATGTCTTCCTCATACATAGAAATAGTGTAATCTTTAATTTGACCAAAGTATTAAAAAAATATTAATAATCATACTTCATTATCTCTGCACAAGAATATTTTTTTAGACAATGATACTCTTCATTAAAGAAAACGCTATTTGAGTTGAATGGAACTATTATACTTAAACTCACTTAACTCTACACATTCATTAATATTTTATTATGTTTTCAAAGCATATCTAAAGAGTGTGAAAAATTATAAAATGTATAAATGTATGTTCATACTTATCCCTCCTCAATCCAAGGTAGTCTCAGACTTTGTTTAAAATAATGTGCACTCGGTTTCAGAGACTAGGAATCAGTAAAAGATATTATGAGGAATTTTACTTTAGTGGAGATAATTATTTTTAAAACTCAGGATTAAAAATTCCTTTGACATATAAATCAAATTTACGTATAATATAAATCAAGTTCTTATCGTATTTATTTAATTCAGATTAAAAGACATACAGGATTTCTTTAATAGTTATGGGATCATTAAATAATTTTTAATTTTGACTATTTATCATATTTAATTAATATTAAAATAAATGTACATTATTTTACATTAAAAAATATTAAATAAAGATTAACTTTAAAGATAAAAAATAATACTTTCTTTGAAATAGAGATACTTATACAAATCATCTTACATTTTTACCTTTTGAAAGTCAGTAATTAGTGCTGCCGTAATCTTATACTGAAAGGACTTCTTCTAATTTGGCATACGTATTATACACGAGACAGAATTTATACACATACACTTAAAATCATACTTTTTATTCCTTTCAAACCTACAGTATGTAAGAAAATGTTACTACAAAGTCTTATCCACGGAAAAGTTTTCTATTAATTAATAGTTTAATACATTCTTTGTTTTCTTGATTAAATGTAGTATTAATTTTCTCTTCATATATCTTGTTAATTTGTATTTGTTAAGCTTAAGTTTGAATTGACTTCTTGTTGTAGAGTCAAACCAAAACTGAGTTTTGCTTGTTTAGAGTTGACTTTTCAGATAATTTTGACAAACACGAATTAGACACGGACGAATCAAATATAGACAATTAATGGTAATTGGAATATGAACTAAAATGAAAAGGAGTTATGTAACATTATATCTTTCATTCATATCTACACTTATGTGACTTTAACTTAACCTTTCAATAACTCACCCCAATAAGAAGGAAAAAAAACTTATAATTAGGTTTGTAACAATGATGAAGTTTTGAAATTATAATTAAAATAATACGTGAAATTCACTATATTAACTAAATTAGATATTATTTTAAAAATTAAAAAATTATTAATATAAAAAATAATTTTTATTATTAATAAAAAATTATAAAATAATTTTTAAATTGGTATTTAAATATTTATAAAAACGTTAACTACTAATATTTTATATTTTAAATTGATTTAAATTAATCTTTTAGAGACTAATTTATGATATAAGATATTAGTGATAAAATTTTAATAGCTAATAGTTAAATATTAATTTAAAAATTATTTTATAAATTTTTATTAATAATAAAAACTAATTTAAATATCAATAATTTTTTTAATTTTTAATTTAATTTAATAAAAATTAATTATTTTGATTTATAAAATTAATTGTAATTGAATGATTTTGAGCACAAAATGAAACATTGTGTGACACATGTAGAAACGTGAAAGTGCGATACTCAGCAACGGTGGAAGAAGCTACTTAGAAACTAGAATGGCGTTGTAGGACGCAAAAAGGTGGAATTATTATGCTTTATTCTTCCCTTTTTCGTGTTCTATTATAATTCGGATTCTTCCTCTTTCGGTGCTAACATCAAGTCTTTCACTCAATTTCTGTTATAGTTTCAACTAAGTACCTGAGAATTTGATATTCAATTCATTATTCTTTAGACAAGTCTCCTAATATATAAAGGTCCTGGTCATTCGTGGTCCTTGGCAGCACCTACCATATCCAAAATATATAATAATTTTTTTTAAAAAAAATCAACATTGTACCAAAGCTTTCAATTTAAAAATATAAAACAATAATTATTCACTAATTCATTTACTTTACTGATTCGTATGCATGTAAAAATATAAAAATATTTTTATTACTATATCCATGTTTATCACTTTAGTCATTTTATTCCATATTTGATTTCATTTCACGCTTCTGTTATTGCTTGGTTAGTGCCTTGGACCTTTGACTTAAAATATATATTGAATAACTTCACTTACACACATATTTGATTGAATTTTTCGTGGATATATATAAATAAAGAACTCTCGTTGTTTCTAACATAAAAAATTATAAACTTACACTATTAAATTATACTTAAATAATAAAATAAAGCCTAAATATGCATAAGCTTTTAAATAATAATATAATTACTAACTAGTATTTAATCTAAACCATCAATCAATAATTTTACAACCCAGATTTATGATTTTCATTTTGGGTGACTATTTTGTCCCTTTTTTATATTTTTTAGGGTTAAGACATTTTTTTTTAAATAAAAGTTATGTTATGCATTACAATGCAACTTAAGATCTCAACTACGATGACACCTCAAGTAACAACAATCATTTGTCATCACATGAAAAAAGTATTATTGAAAAAAAAAATTCAAAAATACGGGAGGATTAGACCAAAACTCATATGTTAACAAAAACGATACATAGGTAAACTATATCTATTCATAAAGAATTTTAAGAACAGACAAGATGAAATCTTATTATACCTAAAATGTCTACTCTAATGAAAAGATTCTCTGTGAATAAATCTTAAATTAGCTAACTTTAAAATCTATCATATTCATTATTTTATTGATAAAAAAATATTTTCTCACTTATATATATATATATATATTACTTTAAAGTTTAATATTACATGTATAGTGGACTTTAAGCCTAAGTCAACCCTATAAAACTAACTCATGAGATGTCTTAATCTCTAGTCGATGTGGGATCTCCAACACTCTCTCACGCCGAGAGTGAAAACTCGTGCGTGGGATAACATATTATGGATGGTCCGATAACGAGTGGTCTGATAAGCTCAACAAACACTCGCTAATATATGATTGAAATGACTCTGATACCATATTACGAAGTGAACTTTAAGTCTAACTCAACCCCATAAAATCGGCTCATGGGGTGAGGTTTGCATCCACTTATATACTATGAAGGCTCTAATATCTAGTCCACGTGGATCTCCAACACTGTTTTTATTTTATTATTGAAAAAGTAAAAGAACGTGATGTTTGATCATTAACAAAATACAGTAAAATAAGGAAAGAAGAAATAGATAGCAAAAAAAACTGCATATATATATATAAAAGTATATAACAGTTAAATATATAATTAAATGAATATCTCTATCATGGAGTTCAGTATTGCACATTTTTATTCAAAATTGATAAGCGTGTTCGGAGCCCCTGCGTGTTTTGGGTCACTTTCGTTTTCCACGTTAATGACTGGTCGGTGGTCTCTCATACTAAATGGAAAATAATATTTCAAAATCAAATCAAATATACTGAAATAAACTTCGAAAAGTATGCAGGTCACACTTTATTCGACTTTCACTAATATAATGTGATTCATATGGTATACTCTTTACTACATCTTACAATATATTTTGACTTTAATCAAAATAATAATAATTTATAGTAGTACTGATTAAACAATGGAGAGTGTTGATATACGAGTGCATTTCACATGAGAAATGAGAAATGGATGCAAAAGAAAGAAAAGAGAGGAATGAAGTAAAGTGATAATGGTCTAGATATAAATATATTTTATAATATATAATTTAGTGTAAATTTTACTTGTTGTTTGGTAAGGTTAAGTTAATTTAAAATTTATTTTTTAATATAAAGTTAAAATAAACTTAAAGTTCACTTTAAAGTAAGTTGGAATTGAATAAAAGCACACTAAAAACTTTAGATGTCAACATTTATCCATTCAAAAGGATTAATTGGTGCATCACATTTTAGATGGATTGAAGGAGAAGTCAAAAAATATAGATTTCAAAAACAATTTATAGATATGATATATAATGTGATGTAATCCAAAACATAAGAAAAGATACCAAAAAAATGAGATGGAAGTGTATATTATTACTCATTAAAAATTAGCTTATAGTGAATTTTAAACATTTAATAAACATTCTAATAATTTTATTTTAATATATAAAAATTATAAATCTAAATAACATTATACAATTTCAATATCAAGAATAACCAACAATAATTTAAGGAAGACATTCATGCATTGTTGTGATTGAAACCCCCAAAAACAACCAATCAATTTAAAAAACAAATGAGAAATTTATACCATTAATCAGCATGAAGCACGAAAACTCAATTCAATCGCACAGAAACAATCAATCAATCACAAGGAACCAATGAAGCAAGTGAGCTAATCAATATGGAAGCCTTCACAGCCTCATCGCAACTATCACTGGAGTAAAAACGAGAGAGAAGAAGTGAAAGTATTATTTTACTATAGAAGAAGTGAAGAAGAAGATGTTTGCATCAAGAATATAAACAATTTTACATCAAAAAGATATAAACAATTTTACATCAAATCCTATGTGATCCAAAATAAAACTTTTCGATCTATTTTTAAAATTGTCATTGTGCTTATTTTACTTTGTGACTAGAAAAGTCTGACGTAAAAATAAATAACCTTTTTTTTCACTAGTATTTGTAGTAATTAAATGTTTTATGTTTGTTTTGTTAATATTATAGTGATAATCAACATATAATGTGAGTTTTTACATGTGGATGAGGTATACTCATAATGTAGTTTCTAAAATTAGAATATAATTATATTTTTACATTACTACAATTACATTAGTTTAATAAGTGACATTATTTTGCTAAAATAACTAAAGCGAAAAATACTATTTTACACTATTGTCTGACATTATTTTGTCATTACTAAATGTTGAAAATACTATCTTACACTAGCTAGTGTCCTCAATGCTTCAATCGTTGTGACCACCCTCTCTTGTGACAACACTTACTTGTCACCATCCCTCCCTTGCGATCACCCTAATATTAAGCCATTTTCTTCTTATTTTGTAAATATGAGGTTTTTTCAAATCAGTGTTTTGACTACTTGTTTTGGGAGGTGAAAGTTGGTTTGACCATTTCTTAAGGGGTGGTAGTATATCTCATTAATGTTTTAAGTTGAGGAAGGTGAAACTCTAGACCTATTTGTATGTAATAAAATGGGTAAGTTCATTAAGAAATAAACTTTTAAGTTTAACTCAACTTTAAAATCGGCTTGTAAAGTAAAATTTGCACCTACTTATATACTTTCAAATGTTCTTATTTCTAGTTGATGTAAAATTTCCAACACACTCCCTCACACCAAGACCATTTAACTCGTATGTGAGATTATATATTATGGGTGGTACGATAACAGTTCGATAATGAGTAGTCTGATAAGTCTAACAAACACTCGCTATAATAGACTCTAAATGACTCTGATACTATATTAACTTAATTTTATAAAATCAGTTTATAATTTTAAAATTAATTTTATAAAATCAGTTTATAATTTTAAAATATTTTTATCTATGTTGAATTTCCAACAAAGTTGGGTAGACATTACTGACGTGCATTTCGAATTGGATTGTAACACTTTCATAAATATATAGTACAAAACCTGTTTTAACTTAGGTGGAATCAATTGTTATGCAATATTGACAGATCTTGCACATTATTCTGCATTTTAAAATTGAATTTATTGGGAGACTAACTGTTAAGGTGGAGCATGTTCTTGCAAAGGTAACCACTTTCATTACTATTACTAACATCTTTTTGTATTTCCCATTTAATTATCAATGAAATGATTTTATCTTTTGTCCTTACAAAACATTAATGTTCATGTACGAAGAAATCAGAATTCATACTGTATATATGTCTATAAGCTGCAACCCTTGCTGATGCAGTTGTTGACCCAAATCCAACAACGTACATTCCGCGTTTATGTTATTGTAATAATGATACCACATGTCTATTTTTTTGTGTTTTCCTTCATCTTCCAAATTTCTTTTCATTGTCGGGTTCATACCATGGTAGATTATAGAAAATATTCCTATTATATATTCATGAATACACATGCAGCATTTATTATATAAAACAGAACAATATGACTGTGTTGCCTACTATCGTACTATACTGTGATCAAGAATTGCACAGCTCGTGACTCAAAGGATTTGAATTCTGGTGGAAAACTGAAGAGTTTTCGTGTTCAGCCGATTTATGTCTCTGAGTTTTTTTTTAAAGTAAAATATAAATATTTAAGGTAATAAATTTAAAATTATACATATGCGAAATTAATTTAAATAAAACACAAAGGTCAAAATAAAGATAAAATGCATGCATAACTACATATCTATGTTTTGTATGGGTCAATTACGCACTTAAAAAATATACTATAAATCTGTGTCTTATTGTCTATGCTACCATGTGTTGTCTTATAGCACACATCAATAAAGGAAAAAATAACAAAAAGAAGATATGAATGGTGATGTGTTTCCTTATGAAATTTATCTTTAGAATTATATATGAGGAGAAATCCGGAGACATTTGTGGAAAAATTATATCTATCCTAATTTATATTTTAAAGGATGTAAAATGTTTTGCTAGAGATCACATGGAATTGAAAACTCACGTGAACTAAAGATTAAAAATATATAAATAAATACAAATTTTATGTTGGATATTAATTTTATAAAATTAACTTAAATTTAAAGTTTATTTTTTTAATATAATATTAAATCATCTAGAATCTATTAATATTAAAGTTTGTTAATTCTATTAAGTTATTATTGAATTATCTATAGAAAAAATGTAAATTTTATCTTATAAATCAATTATGTAAGATTAAGTTAATTTTATTTATAGTAAATAAAAAAGATTTTTAAACTTATAAGATAAAAGAAAGAGAGAAATTTGATTATTGGAGAGGAATAAAGTTGAGCATGTGTCCATTAGAGGAGTATTTCGGCTGAGAATAAAGTTGGAGGCATAGAGTGTGATATAGTGGGAGTTATGATCAGCTTTAAGCACGTTATTAGTGGAAAGCGCCCAATAATTAACGTTTCTTTTGTTTGCATTTGGAGACAAACAATCCATATAAAATCATGTCCAAAGTTGATTCTTAAAAGTTTTTGGAAAAGTAAAATAATTAAAGAATTACAAATCAAGTTTCTGTTGAAATTTGTGATGACCAATATGTGCAGCACATTTTAACTGTAATTTTAACTATTTTTGTTTATTGATATTTTTAGTCTTGTTCTTAGTTAAGCTGCTTTATTTTTCTTCAATGAATGGAAATTAAATGGTCGAAGATTTATTCTGGTTAATAATTATCACGTGCTGTGCTATAATAAGACAAATACGCACAATAGGTTTTATTCATTTATTTTTTTATTCCTTAGAAATAAAAATTATTTTTTATTTGTGTACTAGTATGGACCGAATGGTCAATATCATAACTCGATCTTTATGATCGAGTTGACCGAGTCCAGCACGTCCGTGCGGGTCGACCGACACATCCAGTTCATTAACGCTCAAATCAAGATCAACAAAGTTAAACCACCTTTAAGAACTAGGTAATATGTCCTTAAGCACGATCCACTCCACTAATCCGGCCCAATAAAGTAAGTTCATTAAAATAATATAAATAATGCACATTCCAAGAACAAGGTACATCATTACTAAATATATTCTGACAAACAAGCACTGAATACCCTTTGTTGACTTGAGTGTTGGAGTACCTTGTGCAGGTATCCCCATTCGGCATTCACCTAAGATTGAGCGACCGAGACCTGAAGGAGTAGTGTTAAGGCGAGAAGGAGCAAGCTAAAGTCCTAACTATCCGATAGAAAGAAAGGAAACGAAATCAGTCAACAGTTCTCTATGTCTCATCTCCGTAACAGGAAAATTTGTAAAATATCAATTATTTTTAATAAGTATTAGAACAGTTAAGAAGATTAATTTAGTATTAAAATTATACTCAGTATATTTTTCTCTAGATTGTTTATATTGAAACAATTATAAAAGTAAATAAAAATGATAAAGTGTTGAAATCTCACATCGATTAAAGATGATATTAATATATTTAATTTTCTATTTTAAATTATTGGGCTTTGTTTGTTTGACCCAACTTTCCTTCTCTGTTTCAGCTAGGTCTTAATCTTTTTCTTATATATACACTATGTATTTTACTCTCTAATATACAAGTGAATAAAAGTTTCTTTTATATTTATTTTTCTCTACAATTAGGGTTCATCAAAACCTCTCTTTCTTCATTACGATTACGTGCGATTTCGTACGCTACATTAAAGCATCACATCAGACAAGGAATATTCATCTTCATTTACTGTAATATGGTATCAGAGCCATTTTGAGCATATCCTAGCGAGTATTTGTTGGGCCTATCGTGTCACCCGCTATCGGGCCGCTATTGGACTACCCATAATATATAGTCCCACGCACGAGTTGGCAGTCTCGGCGTGAGGGGGTGTGTTGGAGATCCCACATCGACTAGAGATTAGAGCCTTTCATTGTATATAAGTGGGTGCAAACCTCAATCCTATGAGCCGGTTTTATGGGGTTGAGTTAGGCTTAAAGTCCACTTTCTAATATGGTATCAGAGTCATTTAAAATCTCTAGTCGATGTGTCATCTCCAACAGATGAGAATATTTCATATTGTATATAAGTGGATGCAAACCTCACCCCATGAGCCGGTTTTACGAGGTTTTATAAGATGAGAATATTTCATTGTATATAAGTGGATGAAAATCTTACCTCATAAATCAATTTCATGAGGTTAAGTTAGACTTAAAGTTTCCTTAATAATATAAAAATAAATAAATTAAAAGCACAAATGGATATAGACTAGGTGCATTAATTAAATTCAACTAAATGTGAATCACGAGTCTTCAATTCTTTCTATGCATTAGAAATTTTCATTTTGTGTCTGAGAACTGTCAGACACACTAACCACATTTATTTAGAAATTTTTAAGACACAACATGATTGTGAAGATTGTGAAAATAATAAAAGTATCTTAATTAATGTTAAATATTTAATAAAAAATTACTATTTAACCTTTAACTACATAAGACGCTATCAATATAATTATTGAAAAAACATAATATTTATTTTCTGTAACTAGGCTCTAGTATATATATTAAATTTTATGAAATTATTTTCATTATTAAATATAATTTTAGGGGTTAACTAAAAGTAAATAAAAAAATTGTCCTTAAGTTATAATTTAATAAATGGATTTTGAATTATTTACATATTAAATAATTAAATAATTTTATTCTTTTAAAAAAAATTCTTATTTTTCTCAAATAAATGAAGGATAATTAAGATATTTATAATAAAGAAATATTATATATATATATATTAAATTTTATGAAATTATTTTTATTATTAAATACAATTTATAGGGGTTAACTAAAAGTAAATAAAAAAATTGTCCTTAAGTTATAATTTAATAAATGGATTTTGAATATTAAATAATTAAATAATTTTATTCTTTTAAAAAAAATTAATCTTATTTTTCTCAAATAAATGAAGGATAATTAAGATATTTATAATAAAGAAATATTTTAAGATAAAAATTTATTGACCATAAGTAGCATACATTTGTATTAAGAAAATTGGAGATTAAATCTGAGGAAATTTATTATTCATTATGATAAATGATTTAAAAAGTATAATAGAAATATACAGTATTGAATTTTAGAATTACGGTATTTCAATTATTTCTGTAAGAGTAAATAACTAATAAGGAGTTTTAATTATTTCCTGGCACAGTGTGCGCTTTGAAACAGAAATGATATCATGAAAGAAAAAAGATAATTTGACACCTGAAAAGAAAAAATATCCAATATCTCACCACAATTCTCAGAACAAAAAGTATTTCTGACTAGAAAATTCCACTGCAAACTCCTAGCACTATTCATCATGTACACACTACAGTGCCCCACATTGGACAAAACATCTTGTTACAAACTATAACGTTTGTCCCATTTCCTAGAAATGAACAAAGATGACGTGCGTATATGGATTTAGAAAACGGCTTCATTTTGAAACTGAGAAAGACTCGTTAAAACTTTTGAATTGCTATTAGCAAGGTTTTGAATTTTGATTACAAACAAACAACTAAACTATACGTACGTCAGAAATGTGTAATATTCGGGGCGTGGTTGACCTACACAAGATTAAGGATGCATAAACGTCTAAAACTTGGAATTGCCTTTGGTACAAATCCATGACTTTGGTACAAATTCATGTCTAAGACTGTGGCTTTGGTATGTTCAAACATATTTTAAAATAAAAAGTATTTTCGAACTCTTGAAACTGGAAATGATCAACAAACAAATTAAACACACGTATTACTGCAGTCCGGAACTGCTATGAATAAAAAGATGCACGACATATTAATTTGGAGAGAATAACGAAGTAATATTTGTGGAAAACCCCACCTAGTTTCATAACAAAGTTTATTGAGACGGTGTGATTTTTAGAAGACAAGTAACATGTTTTGACTTTAAAAAGTTTCAAATTTTCACACATGCAGAGAAATATTTATAACAACTGTGAATTGTAAAATATTATATTTGGTAAGTTTAACAACCATAGAGTGTATGAAAATTGAAGATTTAACGCGCATACATTCCTATAGAAAAATATGACCTCAACAACTATCTATATCGTGTCATTGTTTAATCTTAGTGTTTCCGAAAGGAAATAAATAATAAGATCCGTACGCGAAGTTGACAACAAACAAAATTTCACAACAGTAGAAGTAGTTGGTGTGATACCAAAAGTCAAACTCAAACCACGTATTTCCAAGAAAGTGCTTTTGACATGGGATTTCCCAAAGAGGCACGAATCAGCCGATTTAGCCTAAAACCGAGTTACACCGTTATGCATAGGTTGCAGAACTTTAATGCTCTTAATTTACCTCTATTAAGTTCATAAAATATCAACATATATGGTAATTTTAAGATTTATTTTTATCAACAATAAAAAAATAATAAATGTGAATCATTTTACGGGTGGTTCAACCTCATACAAAAATTCTTTCTTAGCAAATTCTCTAGAGATACACCCACATATATCTATAAAGATCACTTTCAAGAGAATCAAGAATACAAACAACTAAGACACTATCTTTGAACACGAAATAGAGTACAACCTTACATCATCCTCATACAAACCAAACACCAATATGAAAAAAAAAAGAAATATATAGAATGTGACTTAGACGTAACCCAAAACCAAAGCCTTTAATTGAAGGCAAACACTTCCACAACATCAACTACACCTTCCCTTAAAATTGTTTATATGTTTTCAAACTTCATTGACTACGGCAATCCATATCACTCTTCAAACCTCAGTTACTAAAGCAAACACATTACCCCATCCTAAAGTGGGAAAAATTTAACAATGGAACATTATGGAACACCACACCCAACCATTCATAGCGATAACTTCACAAAAGCCAATAAAAGCCAATAAGCTTATGATTTTTCATCAATCTGATTGCATTTGACTTTGATGCATTTAAATTATTTAATTACATATATTAACTAATTATAAGTTTTTCGTCAGCATGTAACTATTATAAATAAATAAATTATATTAGTTACATGACAATTTTAAAGGATTGTCCATACATTTAGATTTTGTGTTTCGAATAAAAGTGCTTTAAAGTATAAATTGAATTTCTATGTATGGATTTTCTTCCGTGTTTGAATCAGATATTTTTTCAAATTTTTGTTAAGATTTTATTTACGGTCTTGAATTTAAGGAATCGTAAAAATGGGAAATTTTTAACAATGTGAAATCAGATTTGCGTGAACTTTTTGTTTTCTTTTAAACCAATTGAGATAATCATGAAAATGAAAAAAAAATAAAAATGAAAGCAATAAGCAATCTCTGAAAATCGAAGGAGGAAGCACAAATTAGGTGTGGGGGCACATGTTTCGTGATATACAGTAGAGTGAAGTTGACAAAGTTGTGTAGTGTGGTTGAGAAGTTTAGAGTGTTGTCTGGAGTGCGGTGGTTCAAACATACATGCATGGGTGTCTGCAAAGTGGAGTGTTCACAGAGTTGACGATTTTGTTCTATGGATCTTCAATTCCATCTGGAATTCCTGGAGGTTGGGTTGGCACTTGCCAGGTTTCACGTTCGTCAATGCCTTATTATTCTCTAATATGGATCCTCTCGCTTTTCCATCAATTTTTTCTTTACAGCTAAATTTATGACTATTTTCATTCGTTTATTTTTTTCCTTTTTCGTTGCTGTACAGTGTGACCAATGAAAAGACTGAGATTCTTCTCCTCAGGATTCTATTATTGAGTGGGTGGTTTGCTATGTGAAACCACCATGAATTGCGATTAACACATTTCCATCTAGTTGCTGGAGAAATAATGTCCAAGAGTAAGCGGGCATCTTCATCACTAGATTTCTCCCAATTTCTCAAAACAATATTTTTTCATCATTGGATGAGCTATTTATTTCAAAATTCATACCTACTATGAATTTTTGTAAATCAACAATATTAGTTTTCTATATCTCATAGAGAAAGAAAAAAAAAAAAGGAAAAAAAATATTTTATTAATAAAGATTTGATACAAACTTATTGAGTGCTATATTTATATAGCACCGTAAAAAAAATAAAAGATAAAAAAATAAGAAAGAAATAACTGATACTGATAAATCAGTTACAACTGATAGAACAATTATAACCGATAAGATAGATATAGTTTATAAATAGTTATAACTGATAATCTAAACTATAAATATTATAAATATTATATAAAATCATTTTTATAATCTAATAAACGAGGTATTAAATCTCGAATCATGATACATTCACATTATTATTTTTTTTCTACCTTTATTCTACAACTATATATATATTATTATGATTTTATTATTATTATATAATATTGTTTCAGGACACTCAATAATATGATGTCGTATAGAAGTTGAGATTAATAATTTTTTAAATACATTTTCATCTTCTTTTATATAATTTTTAAAGACAAAATCATAATTAAACGGAAAGTTTCAAAGTAAATAATATATCGGATGAGATAATTGATTTTAGTAATGTTATATCAACAAACTTAAGATTGAAACATTGATATCGTCTATGAGAATATAAAATTGATTCCAAAAACAAATCTCGTTCTCTTAGTCCTCTAAAAACTTATTCAATTACGTTTCATAGTCTCATATTACTTAAAAATCAAAGTTAAAAGATACTTTAAATACACACCTTTTTGTAAGAGACTACAAATTTCTTTTAAGAACGTGATAAAGTTCCAAGTTCATAATGAATTATACCGTATACTCTCAAATTTAAAAATATTTAAAATTCAAATTATATTAAAGAAAATGATTAATTTAGCTATTAATTTTCGAATTGTTTTCTCAGTACAATCTCTCTTCTATTTAACGATATTGTAATCTAAAAATAATTAACGCACAGTTTTATAAATTGATTATCATAAATTAATTAGGGTTTTATAAACAAAAACAAATGAAATATGCATTATGTATTATTTATTATTAATATAAAATATTTTTTTATAAAAAATTTCTTACAATCTATCATTAATAATAAAATAATGTGTTTAACAAATTAGATTTTGTTAAGTAATTGTATTCGTGTTACAACTATTGTAAACTATTTGAAACTTGCCTACCTTGCATATTTAGTTGAAAAAATAAAAAATAAAAAAAAAATTATTATTGAATTGAAAATATTTGAAAATTATATATTTGCTCTGTTTTATTTTATCTGAAACAAAATAATGATAAGTGAAGAGAGATAAAAAGTGTGGATCTCTATTTAGAAAGCATTGCAGAGCGGTACTCTTTAAATGGAGCTTTAATTTTCCACATACCCTGTGGTTCCTAGGTTCTTTCCGTAATATTTGACCAAAAGCGATGGCAAAACCCAAACATCATTCTTTAAATAGCTTTCTTGTTCCCTCTTGTGATAGTTGGTTTCGTGTTCCAAACATTCAGTTGAGCTGAGTTGACGCTGTCTCCTCCTTCCTACCCCTTCTTCCAACAACCTCAAAAACCCTTATCAACCATGATGCAGATCAGCTCCACGATACCCGCACACAACCTTCACATGTTCCAGACAAGACGCGCCAGTTTCCGCTGCCGTGCCTCTCCCCTCAACCCCTCTTCCACCACCCCACTCCCAACTACCTCCTCTTCTCCTCAGCTCGTCAAACCACTCACCTCCACCGATTCCACGCGCTTGCACCTCTCCAACCTCGACAAGTTCCTCCACAAGCAATCGCCGACTCAACTCAACAACCCACAACCACAGCAACAAGAACAAGTCGCAATTCAAAGCACCAACCACAGAACAGCGACAACAGTGGAGAAGAAGGGAAAGAACATTCTGGAAGGCCTCAACCTCGCCCGTCTCTGGCCGGACACGAAAGCAACGGAGGAAATGTCGCCGCGTCACCTCAACCGCCTCCAGCGGCTCCTCTCCAAGACAGCAGAGTACTCCCCGCGCAACGTCCTCGGCAGCCGGTGGAGAGAGTACCACGGCAGCCACGACTGGAAAGGCATGCTAGACCCTCTGGACGAGAATCTCCGGCGAGAAGTAGTGCGCTACGGAGAGTTCGTGCAATCCGCATACCATTCCTTCCACTCCAACCCTGCGATGTCAGCGGAGGAGCCACCCCTCCCGCGCCACATGGTCGTACCCGACCGATCCTACAGGGTAACCAAATCCCTATACGCCACGTCATCAATCGGGTTACCAAAATGGGTGGACGACGTGGCCCCGGATCTCGGGTGGATGACCCAGCGGTCGAGCTGGGTCGGGTTCGTGGCGGTTTGCGACGATAGGAGAGAGATTGCACGTTTAGGGAGGCGCGATATCGTGATCTCCCTGCGCGGCACCGCGACGTGTCTGGAGTGGGCCGAGAACATGCGGGCCCAGTTGATAAACATATCGGAAGACACGGCCCATGGGGAGCCAAAGGCAAAGGCAAAAGTGGAGTGCGGGTTTCTGAGCCTGTACAGAACAAGAGGCACCCACGTGGGTAGCTTGGCGGAATCGGTGATCGAAGAGGTGAAGCGGTTGATGGAAGTGTACAAAGATGAAACACTGAGCATTACAATCACGGGACATAGTTTAGGTGCCGCACTGGCTCTGTTAGTGGCTGATGACGTGAGCGCCTGCAGCGGTGACGTGGCACCCGTGGCTGTTTTTTCGTTTGGTGGGCCAAGGGTCGGGAACAGGGCCTTTGGAGAGAAACTGACCGCACAAAATGTGAAAGTGCTGAGAATTGTGAATTCGCAGGATGTGATAACGAGGGTTCCTGGGATGTTGGTGAGTGAGGAGGTGGAGAAGAAACTGAGAAGGTCGAAGGTGGGTGGTGTACTGAATATGGTGGATGAGTACTCGCACATGGGAACAGAGCTCCGCGTAGAGACAAAGATGTCGCCGTATTTGAAGCCGGATGCTGACATGGCATGCTGTCATGACTTGGAGGCTTACCTGCACCTTGTGGATGGGTTTTTGGGTTCCAATTGTCCTTTTAGAGCGAATGCGAAGAGAAGCTTGGCTAGGTTAATGCAGCACCAGGGTGGCAATGTAAAAAAACTTTATACCACCAAGGTTAAGGCCTTGACTCTCAACCTTGAATTTGAAAGACAGGGATCATTCTCTATCCCTCCTTGTTTGCCCAGTCCCTCCTCCATTCAGTTCGATTAAATGTGAATACAATTATACCAATCTAATTTCCATATTTACCTATTTCACTTCTAAATATCACTACCACTTACATGCAAAATGGATCTAGGAGAAGAAGCAACTTCTCAATACTACCAAAACAAACTTTTCATATTTTACTAATTTCGTTGACGCTGGATTCTGCCACCGTCATCCTCACCCTCACTACTAACATTTCTCCAATAAATCCTATATTTACACATTTTCAAATATTCCTTCCTTTCAGTTACCTGTTCAACTCTACATTCTAAATTAATCTATTCTGCTGCTACTCTGAAAAACAAATCTATTTTTTCAAACTTAACAAAATTAAAAAAAAAACGTATTATTTAACTGTTAAAAAAGTGCTACGACTCTGACTTTCTTATTTATCACATTTCCTATCATTACAACGAAATAATGTAAGAGTTTCTTAATATAATTTTTTTACAGCATCATATATTCTTTTTATTTAATGCTAAAGAAGTTATCCACTTTTATTCTTTCTTCTTATTATCGTGATATTTTTTTACCTGATTTAAAAACTATCCATTATTTTCTTTATTCAAAAAACAGAAAAGGTTAATGTTTTATTTTCATTCAATTTATTAAAAGGTTACTCTTTTTTTTTCTCGTTTTGGAGCTAGCAGCTGAGCTTGCTGTAAAGATGTATGTGGGAGTGTGCATTGTGATGGAGTGAAGCTGTCGACCATGGAGGTAGATGGTTGTCAAGAGGGGTGGTTGTGTATTTGACTATGGGCATGTTTTGACTTGTGACTGTAATATATAATTTTTGGGTATGGTTGGGAAACAAATTTTTAAAAGTGAGACTTTTTTTTGTTTAATAAATATTATCTCTTTATTTTTTAAAATGAATAAAATAAAATGATAGGTTACCATAAATTTAATATTCTAATTTTGTTTATAGTATAAATAATACAGAACTTTCTTAATTTAAAAATAAATTATTATTATTATTAATCTAATCATTTTATTCTCTTTAGAATCTCATTTTATAATATGAAGAAACATGATAGGAGATAAAATTAATCTAGAGTAACTCCTGACAATAAAAAAAGAAAAAAGTAAGTAGAAAAGATAATAAAGTATTGATGTGACGATAAATAATAAAAGGAAGAATACAAAATAATAATATAATTATTACATAAAGGTTTATAGTGTACGTGACACTTAAGATTGAAAAAAAATCTAAATTGTAAAATATAATTCATAATTACCTAAAATTATATTATTTTATTTATTTAAATGAATTTATGTTAAAAAGTTCAATTAGATGATTTTTTAGATTTTAATTTTTTTAAATTAAAGTGTGTATAGTTTGAGTTATGAAATGTTAGGTTTGGTCACACTTACTAAAGGTAGTATTGAATCAGGTTAATGTAAAATCATCCTCAATCAATATGATACTAAAGTCAAATCAAATTTATTTGCATCCAAGTCAAGTTAACTGAGTCTCAGCCTAAGTCAAGTCGACACGACTCAAGTTAGGTTGACCTATGTTTAGTCAAAGTTGAGTTTAATCCAGGTCGGTCTTAGTTTGATCAAGATCAGATCGAGCCTAGCCTAATCAAGACAAGGTAAACTCGGGCCTAAGTCAAGTCGAGTCACCCATGACCCATATCGATCTGAGTAGATAGGGCCCATGCTAAATCAAATAAACTAAAGTCCAGGTTGAGCCAAGTCAGCTTGAACGTCAAACAACACTTAGGTTGAGTTGAGTAAGCCTAAACCCAGGTCAAATAGTATTAGCTCAGGCCTAGGTCAAGCTGAATAAGTCGAACTATGGTTAAGTTAGCTCAAGACATGGTTGAGCCAAGTGGGCCTCACCTTAGTCAAGCAAGGTTACAACTATGTTTTGTTAAGGAGGGATGAAGATGAGGAGGAGTTTTCTGTGTACAGAAAGTTGTGGAGGTGTAAAACTTTACCTTCTGCACAATTCATTGCTTGAAGGGTGTTGGAGAATAAGATTGCTACTAGGGACAATTTGGAGAGGCGTGGAGTAGTGGTTGAAAATCCTTTGTGCAGTTTGTGTGGGAAGGAGGAAGAGTCTTACCGTCATTTGATTTTTGTTTGTAGTTTTGTGTGGCTTGTTTGGAGTCAATGTTTTGAGTGGTTTGGTGTGAAGTTTGTGATTCACAACGATCCCTTGTCAAATTTTCTTCAATTTAGGATGTGCAATGCGTCAGGTTCGGTAAATGATGCTTGAGGTGCAATTTGAGTGGGAATAGTGAGTGAAATATGAAAACATAGGAACAATGTCATATTTAAAAGGAGCGTGATTGACCTATCAGAAGTGTTCACAATGGTTCAAGTAAAGGTTTTGTCTTGAATTTTCTCAAAATCATGTTTTGTTTTGTTTTCTTACTCTAATTGATGTTTGGTCCCTTTGGCTTCTATGAGGTTGGTCTCTTGATGCCTTTATCACATTTTTTTAAATTTTTGTTAAGATCTTTGGATTTGTTAGTATGGTAAACATTTCTTGATAGAAGGAAGATAAAGTAAAATTTTGTATAAGAATGATCATCCTGAACTAGTTTATATTTATTTATTTTTAATTGTTGATAAAAAAAGATATTATTCCATAGTTTCATTTCTATATAACAAATAAAACAAAAAAATATCATAATTGAAATACAAAGTCACAAATGCAAATATATTTTCGCTGTTCTTTAAAATAAGATATACATAGTTTCAAGAATAATATATGGAATTAAAATTACTATTTAAGAGATATTTTTATAAAAAATAGTAAGAATCGTCCAAAGTGATGAATCCAAATTGATCAAGTTATTCAATTTCTTTTGGATGAATGGTTGAACTTTACTGGAAAAGTCGAGTAAAAGTTCATATCCAAAATACTATCTCATGCTCACATAAAAATATTGTGATATGAGAATAATGAGTAAATGAAATGATTAAGTAAGAAAAAAAAAACTTCTATATAATATTTATAGATTTATGGATCGATGATTTATTATATTCAGATATCAATGACAAATATATTAATTGTATTAGGGACGATATAGAACTTTAGTACCATATTCAATGCAAGCTATACATAATTCGGTGACCTGACATCTGATTATCAAAGGTGTCTCCATTTCGATTCTATAGTAAACAGGTTTGATAAGAAATTTAATAACATCGTACTTACACAAATCAGGGTATTAGCTCAGACACTTCTCTTAAATGACATGTCCGTGTTAGACACAAATATTAGACATCGATACTTGTATGACACTCGTAATACACATATTGAAAGTGTTCAATTCAAAAAATATTTATTAGATTTCATATAATTATAACACGGTAACATAATTTTTAAAAATAAAAAATAACTTAATTTTTTAAAACTCAAAATTTTTTGTATAAAATTTTATTATGATTATAAAAATTAAATCAAATCTTTTTAAAAGCACATAAATCTTTATATAAATTCATGTCCTTATATCTACATTTTATAGATTATATATATATATATATATATATATTTCGTATTCGTCTGTATCGTGTTTTATTGTCTTTACTACATTAATATTAACTAAGATTATCCACTAAACTGTCACAGTAAAATAATGGGTGGATCACAGAAGATTTGGACTTAGACAACCAGTTTCAAGAATTTCAGCATGAACTCCACAATGCTCAAATATCTGAAATAATTTATTACATACACAAGGAGAATAAAAAAAAATCTAAAAACCATCATTACTCAAATTACTTCTTCTATTATCTTATTCAACCATCAGGACATTATGTTAACAAAAAAAAAGTCATTTTAAACTATTACAATTGGCAACCTCAAATTCCACTATGGTCATTTGGTCAGAAACTGCTACTAATGTTAACAAGTAAAAATGATATAGAAATAACTCACTAGTTTGGTTTAATGATTGAAGATTTAGACAAATTACATAGGATCTTAAGTTTAAATCTCATTATCGTCAGTGTAAAATAAAATATAGAACACCAATAAACAAAAAGTTAATGTGGTTTCACTATTTTCCTACTTCCCAAAAATTTGAAATAATTAAATTGTAATTGCTTAGAACACTACAAGAAAATCATGAAATAGAAATCAATTTTTATAGACCAAAATAATTAGTTGCAATAGTAATTAAATTAAAGATCATTTTATAAACTAAAAAAAATTGATTTCTAAATTAGTTTCTATTATTGTTAAATAGTTTCTAAATTGGTATCTAATTAGCAACAAGATTTTAATTACCAATGATTTAGTTTTTAAATTTGGTAACAAAAATCTTGGTTGTTAAGAAACTATTTAACAATAATAAAAATTATTTTAGAAACTATTTAACAATAATAAAAATTAATTTAGAAACCAATTTTTTTTTAGTTTCTAAAATGATCTCTAATTTAGTTACTATTGTAACTAATTATTTTGGTCTCTAAAAATTGATTTTTATTTCATGATTTTCTTGTAGTGGAATCAGACTTCCAAATTACTCAGATTGTTTGTTTATCTCAACTTAAATTGAAATAATTGAATTGCAATCCTTCTCATGTCAAGCAGCATATCAAATTAATCACAATTTTAACTCAATAGTTATCATCAATTGTAATCCCTCGATCAAAGACATCATTTTTTTTTATAATTTTTTGTTATTCAAGTCAATAATGTCTGTCTAGAACTATTTGAGAATTATGAAATACGACATAAACAAACAATGTGTAGCAGAAGAGCAACCACACGATTTTCATGTTTAATTTTAAATACTAATAGAATAGTTAATTCAACTGAAGCCACGCCTAATGAAAAAAACTTGGAGTCTTAGCTTAAATAAATAGAGTTGAGTTTAACATGTGCTAATCAGTTCAATTTGAAAAGAAATGGCTAAATTCGAATCACATCAGCCCCCACCAGTTTCAACTTTAGAGTCAGCAAAGGGTTAAAAAAAAGAAACTACTATATCCAATAGTCTAATAATAAGAACAAAACAAAAAAACAAAACAAAGTGCTGTTGTATCCACTAAAAGGAAAAAACACCACCACCAAAACACTCTGTAACAAAAGCACTTTTGAGCTGACAGAAGTTGAACAGGATTCACACTTTTCTTACCTGGTGTTAATATAAGCAACCAATAAAGTTGAATATGTAATGATAAGATTCAATAAATAGTAGAGTTATTTACATATTAATTCAACTTTTAACTTTTGATTGCAGATGTACAAAAAAATAAGGTTAACCTATAATTTATATTTTTAATTTTTTATGTGTTTTGATTTTCCATTTACAGTTTAGTTTTCCCATATTAACCCATATTAAAAAAAAAACAGTTCAATTTTTTTTAAGAAATATTTTACATTTTAATTTGTAAAATTATTTCTTAACATATCTTAAAGAATTTATTTTACAGGAATCTTAAAATATATTAGATATAGATTCAATTAGATAAAAACGAAAGATAGAATAAACATAAATTTTAATATTAAATATGTAATATCCTGAATATTGTTATCTAATAATATAAATAATATATAGATTGATAGATAGATATGATAAGACAGAGTTTTTTACACAACATAATAATAAATAAATAGGGTTGGTGCATCCCTAAATATATCTATTAATTATTTTTTTTATTCGATAAAAAAATGTAAATAAATATATTATTCGTCACAAAATGTTACTGAACATATAAATCAATACCGTATTGGGTATTCACCGCATACCATAAAGATATCATCATACACATACATACTTCATAATGATTTAACACTATCATTGTCATATCATGCATTAAACATATATCTAAAAATATACAATTAATTTATCTATACAAACACACACATAACCATCAATTCACACTACAACACATGTCAACATACATATAGTAACATGTCGCTTAAGCGAACTCATCTGACTTGAGCGAAATCTTTTTGCACAATTGGGTGCAAGCTAACTCCCCTTTCTTCAAATCCCAACATATAGAACTTAAAGCATATATTTATATTTGAGCGATACACACATGTTGGAATTATTCAACAACTTCTAGATCTTTTACCACTTTGTCATTAACACTTGACCGACCTGACACCACTAGAGTGCCCTCAACGTGGTTGCATAAATTTTCAAGATTTTGGAACTTCATGGACATCGTCATTCACCTTGCTCAAGGGTTCAACACAACTCTTGAGTGTCTTGCATATCACATGAGCATTTAACACAATATTTAAGTGATATGCTTTCAAAGGAGAAAGTTGTCTCAATGTTTTTCTTGCTTAGGCTACACATGTCATCAATTGAGTGTATAGGATTTTGTTTAAGCAATGATGAATGATGAATGTAATCATTACACATTTTGAGGGTCGCTTGAACGGGTGGGATGTCACTTTAACACGTACTTAATCCAAGAGCACCAATGTTTTGAGAATTAAGAAGAAAATCACGGAAGATCACAAAAACCCTTAATACATGTACATTTCCATAAATAACAAATCATTATTACATTGTTTTCAGCTTCCAATCAGTTTTGTAAAATATACATTTCATATTATATCCAAAATCATACTCAATGATATACATATAACCTTTCCATATACATATATCTAACATTACAAATCATCAAACAACCACACTTATAAACAACAAAATGATTTATTGAAAATAAATATTAGCAACCCTTGCTTGGATTGAAGTGTGCCTACTTTGTCCTCAACAATTCCAAAAATCTAAAACAACCTAGATAAACCCTCAAAGTCAAATCTTACACCAACATCATCTTCTCTTAACAATCCAGAGATTAAGAAAATGAATTAAAACATTAGTAAAGAATAAGTTATACTCACCAAACTTGAAAATCAATATGTCCATTAATATCTCTAACCTTCTAACTCCTAGATAATATGACAGCCAAAAAACACTTTGAATCTTCTATAGACTATAAGAGAATTTAGAGAGAAGAGTTTTAGCGAGATAAAAGTTTGAAATGAAAATATTTACTTATAATTTTTTTTTAAAAAAATTCATTTTAAAATAAATCTAGGCTTTACAAAATAAAAATTACATATTTTCAAAAATTAAATAAAAAAAATCCCAAAAATAGAACTATTAAAATAATTGATAAAAGAATATATTAACTAAAAATTACAATTAAATCTAAACAATATTAATATATTTGTACGTTTACGCAAGTACCATTCACATGAAATCCGTTGTAGTCTAGTTGGTCAGGATATTCGGCTCTCACCCGAAAGACCCGGGTTCAAGTCCCGGCAACGGAAGTTAAATTTTTTTGCTTTTTTTATGGCTCTTTCCTTATAAATACGAGGGTAACAACAGAACCATGTTTGATTAGTGAAACTGAAACAACAGAAGAACATAGTGAGATACATGTTTTATTTACGTTTATTAAGGACGAGGAAGCGAAATTCTTCGTTTGCAACACTAATCAAACACCAAAGCCTCACTTTTTCCACCCCAAATCACCAACATGTGTCCTCACACTCCCATCAACGCGAGCTTAATGATAACAACATCATTGCAACAAACAAGCTCATCACAAGCTACGTTCGATGCGGTGACTTAGATTCCGCTATTCGTGTGTTTGAAAACATGAAAGTAAAGTCTACTGTTACGTGGAACTCTATCCTGGCTGCCTACGCCAAGAAACTTGGCCACTTCGAACAGGCTCGCCATCTGTTTGAGAAAATTCCCCAACCCAACGTTGTGTCTTATAACATCATGTTGGCGGGTCATTGGCTTCATTTTGGTGTCCATGATGCGCGTAGCTTCTTTGACAGCATGCCTGTGAAGGATGTTGCTTCGTGGAACACTATGGTTTCGGGTTATGCGCAGGTTGGACTCATGGGTGAGGCTCAGAGGTTGTTCTCGGTGATGCCGGAGAGAAACTGCGTGTCTTGGAGTGCCATGGTGTCTGGATATGTGGCTTGTGGGGATTTGGATTCTGCTGTGGAGTGTTTTTATGCTGCGGATGTGAGGAGTGTGATCACGTGGACTGCCATGATCACTGGGTACATGAAATTTGGGAGGGTTGAACTGGCAGAAAGATTGTTTGAGGAAATGACAATGAGGACATTAGTAACATGGAATTCTATGATTGCTGGGTATGTTGAGAATGGGAGGGCGGAGGATGGGTTAAGGCTATTCAGGACAATGTTGGAAACTGGAGTTAAGCCTAATGCTTTGAGCTTGACTAGCGTCTTGTTGGGTTGTAGTAATTTATCAGCATTGCAGCTGGGTAAGCAAGTTCATCAATTAGTTTGTAAGTCTCCATTGAGTAGTGATACGACTGCCGGGACTTCATTGGTTAGCATGTATTCCAAGTGTGGGGATCTAAAGGACGCCTGGGACTTATTTGTTCAGATTACCCGGAAAGATGTTGTGTGCTGGAATGCAATGATTTCTGGCTATGCCCAGCATGGGGCTGGTGAAAAAGCTCTTCATTTGTTTGATAAGATGAAAAAAGAAGGCATGAAGCCCGATTGGATTACTTTTGTTGCAGTATTGTTAGCATGTAACCACACAGGACTGGTGGATCTCGGGGTCCAATATTTTAACACAATGGCAAAAGATTTCGGAATTGAAACTAAACCAGAACACTATGCATGCATGGTTGACCTTCTTGGTCGAGCTGGAAAGCTAGCTGAGGCTGTAGATTTGATAAAAAGTATGCCTTTTAGGCCCCATCCTGCCATTTATGGAACACTTCTGGGTGCTTGTAGGATCCATAAAAACTTGCACTTGGCTGAGTTTGCTGCCAAAAATTTGCTTGAGCTTGATCCAACTATTGCAACTGGATATGTTCAATTGGCTAATGTTTATGCATCACAAAATAGATGGGACCATGTTGCTAGGATCCGAAGATCAATGAAAGAAAATAATGTAGTGAAGACACCTGGGTATAGTTGGATTGAAATAAACAGTATGGTGCATGAGTTTAGGTCGAGCGACAGATTGCACCCTGAATTGGCTTCTATACATGTAAAGCTAAATGACTTGGAGAAGAAAATTAAATTGGCTGGTTATGTGCCAGATCTTGAATTTGCATTGCATGATGTGGGAGAGGAGCTGAAAGAACAGATTCTTTTATGGCATAGTGAGAAACTTGCAATTGCATTTGGACTTCTTAAGGTACCATCAGGGGTTCCAATCCGGGTATTCAAAAACTTGAGAGTTTGTGGAGATTGCCATTCTGCAACCAAGTACATCTCAGCTATAGAAGGAAGAGAAATTATAGTTCGAGATACCTCGAGGTTTCATCATTTTAAGGATGGATTCTGCTCCTGCAGGGATTACTGGTAACCTTGATGTGAAGCTAAACCGGCATGCTCCTTACCTTGGATCGATTTGATTTCTCGAACACAGAAAGGAATACTATTGTAGGGATTCAGAAAAGTGCTCTTAATTTCAGTAGCATCGCATTTTTCCAGTTGAACTAATAGGCAGTGGGCAGTCCTTTTTACCCACAGTTGTTGTTAGCTGCCTTGTACAGTCTCTCGACAGACAGACATTGACTAAAGAGAAAGCAATTGATTGATGTTTGTTGGAACTCCAAAAAAGAATGCTTTCCCAAATGTATCCCCAACAACGGAAGAACAACTTGTATTAACCTCCAAATTCAAAGGATACATGGGTTGTGGCGGAGTTAAACAATAGTCGTATGGAAACTGACCCTGGGAGGAAAGTTGCTCACTCCAGCAAAGATTTCTCTCCAGCTCTCTCCTGCAAGATTGAGTACAGATTAGTAAAAAAAAATAGGGTACAGTAGGATTAATCTAATGGTTGAGATTAAAACTTAAAAGAGACACACCCCGTGTGCTGCAGAACCAAATGGAAGCGGCTTCAGACGAGGACAACCTGGACTCATGTTTTGAACCAGAAACAACCAAAAAACCCAGATAATGCCACCATACCTGACCCCGATCTTCATTACTTACACCACAAGTCACCATACCCGTGCCAAAATCAATGGCAAACACCATCTTCCATCAACTCCCTTGGTATGTCACGAAACCAGATGGGCAGTAATGAAAATCACAATGCATTTAATGAAAGAATAATGGAGGAAAAAACATTACAAACCCACTTGTAATCCAGCACAAATGCTAATGCTGCAAGTTCTGAGATTGTTTTGCCTTATTTGGGTAAACATGGCTAGCAATCAACTAAGGAGCATTCTTATGATATACATTTTTTAAAAATATTTTTGATAGTATTCTAATCTCTGTTAATTTTATTTTTTATACATTATAATTACAGCAGTTGCTATTTAACTATTCTAGTGTACAAATTATGGATTGAATAGATTTTTTGGTTTTTAAGTAGAACTTTTGTCACTTTAGTACAAGATATGATGTCATAACATATTCATATAGAGTAAATTTCTCCAGGGTCTTCAATTCCTTATCATGTTGTTTCAATGAAATGAATTGTACAATGCTGTTTCTAATATATTTAACTATGTATAGCATTATGCATGTTTCTTCTTTGTATTCATCTATATCTTCTACATGTTAAATCAGTGGTAGTTGTAACCATCCGGCAGATGGTCAACCGTGAATCCTTTTTTCTCCAATCTCTCCCACCCTTCCGCTCTACAATGTTTAAAAGTGGGAGGTTGTGCCAGTTAATAGCCATTCTCATTTTTCCTCCATTTTGTTGAATCTCATATACTTGATAAATCTTTACAAGTTTGTTATAGGAGAAAAAATGATTAAATAAAGGATAGACATAGTTGGTTATTGTTAGTTAGAATTTTTTAGTTTCTAAGTTGTTAAGGAAATGTGTTGGAGATCCCACATCGACTAGAGATTAGAGCCTTTCATTGTATATAAGTGGGTGCAAACCTCAACCCTATGAGAGCCGGTTTTATGGGATTGAGTTAGGCTTAAAGTTCACTTCGTAATATGGTATCAGAGCCATTTTCGAGCCTATTCTAGTGAGTGTTTATGTTGGGCCTATTGTGCCACCCCCTATCAGGCCGCTATCGGACCACCTATAATATATAGTCCCACTGGAGATTCCAGTGTAAAAAATTTGGCTATGTACCAGTTCATTTGTATTCTTTGATTTTTGAAAAAATATGTGTAAATGCTCCAAGATCGTGGAGGTGTTCTTATTTTCCAGCTATAGTTTGCAATTCAAGAGTTGCACATGTACACTTGAATGCTCTTGTTAAATCTCTCTAAATTCTAGATAAACATCTACTTACCAAAATATTAGTCTTGTGCCAATAGGTTCTGTTGACAGCCACAATAGATGGGAAAATTTTGAGCAATTTCAAGTCATATTATAGCATACAGCAAGCAAACTACTCTTCATAGTAAAGCACGATAGCATCCAAAAGAGCATTTATTCTTGTTTATTAAATCCTAATTATTTATTACATTTATTATCGTTAAAAAAAAACTAAAGCCATGAAAGGAATATGGAAAGAAAAACTATAGTTTGACACAACTACACCCACTTAAATAACTATTTTAATAATATAATAATATACATTGGTATTTTAAGCTAAAAAATATAAAACAAATCTAACTTAATAATTTGAAATATTAATATTTTGGGCTGTGTAGTAGATATATTTTACTTTATGAGTGTCAAATAGGACTCCATGGAACTATCTAGCGGATTAGTTAGTTTTTATTTCAACAACACATGAAGTATTAAATACAATAAATGAATGAATGGTTAGATATATTAAACAAGACTCTTTTTGTCAACCACAGACGGAAAAATATCCAAATCCATTACATCAACCACTTTGAAACCAAAATTATGTCATGCATCAATTATAAAAAGTGCAAAATTCACAAAGCAATACAATCTAATGGTGAGAATGCAGTTTGCTTGGGTATGGTATGCGGTGGTTTCACACAGCCATGGTAGCTTGTCGGTTAGTAATGTAGATTGGGGTCAGGTGTGGGAGCCTGGTTCAAAACATGATTCCAAGTTGTCCTGGATCCTGGTTCAAAGGGGTGTGTCTCTCTTCGAATTTTAATCTCAGTCATAAACTATCTTTTTGAGTTTTAATGAGCCATTAAACCAATCCTACGATACTCATTCTTGTTGTAGAGAAGAAATCTTTGCTAGAGAGGATCTGGACTCAAAGCATATTCGAATTGATTTTTAATTAAAACTGTCTAATTTGTTGATAGATTTGTTTTAACTTTAAAAACTGATAATTATTAAGATGGGAAATACATTGGGCCTAGTGCTTCCGCAATGATTAGGCCAGATTGTTTATTCGAAGGAAATGACAGTGTTACTAATTTAGAAACTCAAAGGAAGCATGTATGCCGACATCCAGAGAGAAAGACCTGGAAAGTCGTTATGTTTTACTGTCGCGACAGGAGAAGACAGCATCGTAGTTTTTTAATAATTGTATTCTCTTGGTTCAATCATTTTTCCAATACTACATTTTATTTCTAAACTTATAATATCCTTAAAAAATAACTGCTTGTGTTTTGAACCTTTAATCCCTAACGCTGACGCTTGGCGTTCTTTCTAGAGCAAAAAAATATAGAACATTGACAAGATAGTAAAAAAAAAACAAAATGAAAAGATAAACGCCAATAACTGGCAAACTTTTTTATTAAAAAAAAATCCAGTTTTCCATTATTTTATGACTAGACTTACAAGAGTGAATGCAATTGAACAAGAGATTCTACTCCTTCAGAGAGAGACAAGTGAGAGCAATCTATGTAGAAGCCGATGAAATGAGGTGAATGAGCATGGAACAAAGAACAAGACAAATACTGCTATTTACTAATATTCCTAATTTTGTACAAATGTTTTTTTAAATCAAATACATTGAAAAGAATGGAAGTTTTAACAACGACTTAACGATAAGGAACAAATGATGACGAACAATCTTCATATAAAAGCAATATGTGAAAAGCTAGTTTTACATGCCACTGAGACACATATAAACGTCTAAGATCACAAATACTTCGTCTCTAATTCGAGCAGCAACCTCCCTTCTGGTTCACTGGCTGTCCTCGAATTTGGACTGTAGGAGGCCTCGCATTGTTCACTGGTTGGCTTGCCATTCTGTGGAAAAGAACCAAAGATATCATATCAAGTTCATTAAAGGAACTTACTAAATAAATTTCATTTAAATCCACAATTTCAAACAAAATGAATAACAATAACTAATAGAAGGGAAACAAGGTCCTTTATTGACCTGTTTTTAATTTCAGCAGCCATGGCCATGAAAGCCTGCTCCACATTAGTGGCATTTTTAGCACTAGTTTCCATGAACGGAATTCCAATTTCGTCCGCAAATGCCTGCAAAGATAAAAGTAGAAAGCACAAACTTCAGAACATTAGACAAAATGACAAAATGAACAATTTCAACAGATGTCGGTGGGAAAAATACACAACAAAAACAAAATAAAATTTAGAATCACCTTTGCTGTCTCATAGGACACAACTTTATTTGCTGTAAGATCACACTTGTTTCCAACTAGAAGCTTGTTAACATTTTCACTTGCATAACGGTCAATTTCATTCAGCCACTGCTTAACATTATTGAAGCTATCTTGGTCAGTGACATCATAAACAACCTGCAAAAATAAGCAACATGGTTACACCGATGCTTTCCAAAGAACCAAAGGAAACTAACTCAAGAAGGAGAACCAGATTCAAAGACTCACAATAATGCCATGAGCCCCACGATAGTAGCTGCTAGTGATTGTCCGGAAACGTTCCTGACCCGCAGTGTCCCACTATATGGTAAAAAAATGTAGAAAAATCTGTCAACAATTACAAAAGAGAGTAAAGCAACAATCCCAAAAAAATGGGACAGGTGTAACAAATAATTTCCTACTTTTTTCATGGATAACCTTAAGCTCTCAAATATTACAGTTTGGCCCGACCTACTACAAAATTGGTGACAGAAAACAACTTGGATTGAGCGTCTTGGTAAATGAACTACATTATTATTACATTAAGCATAAACAAAGAGATTCTTGAATACGTGAGTGATAAACTCGGATTGAGCATTTTTTCTAAGCACACCGAAATTGATTATATAGGTATTCTAGTAAGAGACAATTTCACAAGATGTAATTTAGAAGTAGAAACCAAAATTGACACATAATCATGAAAACATTTACGTTAGAAGCAAATCAATTTGAGTCAAAGCACAACACAAATAACATTTATTAAAGTCAAAGATCAGGTGCTTACAATTTGAAGTTTAATAGTCTTCCCATCCTGCTCCACAGTGCGGATTTTCTATAAAAGAGGGCGTGGTAAATAATTAGTCACATATTTGTGCTAAAAATAAAATCGAGATTAGGTTAATGCTGAATACAAATGCTTACAAAGTCCACTCCAATGGTACTGATATAGCTATCAAGGTATGAATCATCCTGTTTCACAACAAAATTAAATATAAGGGTAGACTCCACTTCTTAAAAACAAATTCAATGTAAACTTTTGGTAGAACTGTAACCTCCACCAATACACACACTACGGTATATTAATTTCTAACCTGAGGGTCCAAAGTTCTAATACCACTCACACCATATGTAGAGCATAAATCTCTAATATTTCATAAAATTTGGACCTTCATAAATATAGGGAAATGGAATAGTTGGAATCTTCAAATTCCTTTTTCATTAATTGCAAAACAAGAAAGGAAATATAAAAACAATAATAAAAAGGACAGATGCTCAGAACTTACAGCAAACCTGAGGAGAAGACATGACTTGCCTACACCAGAATCTCCAATCAGCAAAAGCTTGAACAAATAATCGCTGCAAAAAACATGGTGAAGCTCCAATCAAAGACCGGAAAGTATTACTATTAAGGAACTGCTTATCAATACCCAATGATACGGAAATATAGCACATAAGACGACCACAGGTTCCATAGCACGCCACAGCAAAACAAGAACGTCTAAAAGGTAGCATGCAAGCTGCCACGTATAGGACATCATCACTTATAATAATAGTAGATATAGTCATGTTTACTATTAATTTTGTCTCGTGATTTGTACAATACTTGTCCACTCAAACACAGATTTTGCACAAAAGTCACGAGTTTTTCCAATAAACTTTTAGTCCTCTTAGCAGTACCCAAGCAGATTGCACGACATATTTATGGCCTCAGCAAGAATCAACACTAACAACTGAAAATGCCTTTAAATTTATAAATCAATTTATTTTAGGAAGGACCACCCGTTGCTTAATCATCACGTTCATAGATCTACCCATACGACTTTTTTTCATAACAGAAGAATCAAATAATAACTGTTATTTAGTTAGAATACAACATCATTAATCACCGCGAGAAAAATAAAAGAGAGATAGGGAGGGAGGGAGAGACTAAGGTATCAAGTATAATAAATTTACAAATCACAACAAGCAACCTAAGTCCTTAGAATTCACATATCTTAACTAATGAACAAGCTGGCATCTTGTTCTGATAGCATATAATACTGACCCAGTTTCCGCAGTTATTTCATCATTACAGAAAGACTATTATTATGATAAAACGTTTAAAAGTCCTAAACCAGATCAGAGAAGCAAACATTTCACAAATAGCTCTAATATAATTGAACACGCGAACAGATCTACGGTCTAAAGAAACAGATCTAATCAGTGAGAAAGTTTCAAGAAGCACGATCCAGTAAAACAAATTTCAAATAACCGAGACAACACTATGCAAATACAAAATTCAACACTACGCTCGACAACGACTGCAGATCTAAACGAGCTTAGAACACAAGAAACGATTCGGAGCGGGATTTTCGCAATTGAAGCAGCGAGGAGAATATGCACTTACTATTCGGGATTCATGGTGGTGAGAGGTTAACTACTAGAATCGGAGAGGAATGGACGGAAGAAGAAGGAGTAAAGGGTCGCCGGCGAGAGGAGTGAGCGGAATCTGATCGTCGCCGGAGAAAGAGGGGTGAGGGGGTTGAAGAGAGAAACAGAAAAAACGTGTAGAAGTGGCGTTTTAAAATGACCAGCGGGAGGTCTTAAGGGTGAAGGGGTGCGAGTGGGGTGACGTATCATCAGGATCAGCCGCAGCCACGTGTCCTGCATCCTACTTCCATTTACCAAGTTGGATGCTTCCTTCTTCTCACCTTGTCACAAACTTAATTTTATATTTTACTCTTTAATTATCATTTTTTAAAATTTTATCAATTAAGTTTTTTATGCGTTTTGTTGGTCTATAATTTAACAGTGTTTAAAAATTCATAAAAAAGTTTGAAAAATTATAAAATAACATTGTTTTTATGTTGTTTTAATTTTTGAAGTTTTTAAAATTTTAGGTAGTTTATATCAGTACATAATAATTTGTTATTAGAAGTTTTTAGAAAAAAATATTGATATTTGGATAATAATATTTTTAGAAATTAATTTTGTAAATAGAAGTTAATATTTTGAAGTTTAAAGCATAACTGACATCGCACAGTTTTACCTTTTTTATACTTGAAACGAATACATTAAAATTGGATGGATTTAGGAGTAATGAATAGACCAATATAGCATTTCAATCTATTCATGGACTATGTGCATCAAAATTTAATTAAAAAGTTATATCATAAAGAATATTTAAAATAATTGGAAGATAAGGTAGCATCTAAAAATAGGGTAAAAAATGATTTGGAGTGTAAAGTTGTGATAATAAACAATAATTGTCTTCTATGAGTGACGTTAAGAATAAAGCGTATCAACTATAGAAGCGTGACATGGTTGTTTCTCTGGTTAGTTAAGATAGTGCTGTCTCCGTAGACAATTTCTATCAGCAATAGTCTACATCTATACTTCTACTGTTTATATTCATACTTGTTTCGTATAACTTCATCCATTCAAACATTTTTATAATGCTAATTATTAAAAAGCATCTTAATTATTATTTTTAAAACAGTTGATTTAAAGAAGGTTCATATTGGATATCTGATATAAACTTTAAACAAAAATAATTGTATATGACGTAAGTTATATAACTTATTTTCAAAAAATTGAGTATTATACTATAAATAATTTTATAAGATTAAGTTATATTTAAAGTATATGATTCATAATAGTGTATATTTTCTATGAGGTTACAAGTTTAATTAAGATATTATTAAAAAAAAAGGGGTGATTGTGATAGGTTATATCTCAGTGATAAAATTTAAGTGAGTTAAATTGCAATTGAAAAGTTTAAGTATTAGAGAGAGCGATTCTGGAGAAAGATTATTTTATGGCTGTAAGTAAAATATGAGTAGATAAAAGTTTCAATTAATGTGTGATGTTTGGGTCATTGTTTAAAAAATAAGTGTAGTTTATAGTGGATTTTTTGTTGTTATTAAATTTGCATATTAAATTATAAACAATATAATCAAATTATTATTAAAATTAATTAATTTACTATGTTTTAAATTATTTTATGTAAAAACTTTTATGTGATTTTTTTGAAGTAAACACATTTTAATATTTTACCCTCATATATTTTAGCTTACAAAATGTTTTCAATAACATATAACAATATTATTTCTAGTGAGAAGAATATCATTTACGAAGACGAATAATAAAATCATAATACATATTTTTGGTCTTAATATTTTCTTTTCTTTTTCCTTAGGTTAATTTTTCGGTTTGATCTCACTATTTTAAATACTTTTAATTTAATTACGATTTTTTTTTAAAAATAGTTTAATATCAATTAAAAGTTATGAAAGACTAATTTACTCCTTTAGAATTTAACCTACTTTTCTTTATAATTATAATTGATTATAATTCATCTTTACTTTTAGTTGAAGCGACTATATGTATAATATATAGATGTTTTTAAATTTAAAATAAGATTTATAAATATAGATTAAAAATTGTAATATAAAGATACATAGCTGTTTTAAAAATTAATATAAAACATTAAAATAAAAAAGTTAAGAATATTAACAAATGTTATCAGAGTAAAAAGTTAAGCTATTTTGTGATAAAAGAATCCTAATTTAATATAAAAATAAATGACTAAATAAGTTTTTTTTTTTCTTTAAACTTTCTTCTCATAGTGTTTTTTTTTGTGTGTGCTCTCCTACTAGATAAGAAAAAAAAATAGTTTATAGTAAAGAAGAAAATGTATAAGTTGATATCTACAAAGAGCACTGAAGAAAAGATAATAACGTAAGGTATCAATAAATAAAAAGAAAAAGAAGGGGATTTGATTTGAAGATTAAGAAAAGAGAATGGTCACACGCGTTTTCGAGTGCAATATTCCGCGTGTCAGTCCCGCGTAAAATTAAATAATCATTAAATAGGGTTATAGGAAACCCCTACCAAACCAACAGTGCAATTCGTTTTCGACAAATATTTTTTTAAAATAATCTTATTTAAAACACAATGATGCTAATATCGGAAAATCATAGGGTGTCTTCCATTTTTTTTTTTAAATTCCGTATATCAAAAATTAATTTAAGAAATTTTTTTATTTTTCATAATGTATCTCATTTAATTTAAAAAAATATATATAAAATTAAATATAACAGAAATAAAATAAAAAAATTAATATATAAGAGAAGAGAATTAATATAGTTTTTTTTTATATTTTCTTTTCTTACCCCTTTAGTTCCTTTATTGTTTTTTTTTTCCTTTTTTATTTGTTTTGTTTTATTCATAAAGAAATAAAGATAGTTTTCTCTTATTTGAAATATCAATTTTTATAGTGTAATATTTTTAATGTATGAAGTTTTACCGATTCTTATGTTAAAAGATTTTTTTTAATCTCAAAAAAATATTCGCAATATTGAAATTTAAATAATTTTATTATGTCTTCTTTTTAAACTAATATAAATATTCTTAATTTTTTAAAATATTTTTATACGTCAATTCTTTTTAGATATATAAAATAAAATTTGAATTGTTATATTTTTTAATTGTGACTTAATAATTATATATTTTTATTATATTAAAAAAAGTTAAACTTTTTAGTTATGATTTAATTATTCATAAGTTCAAATTTTTTAAAAATAATGTATATTTTCTAATGTTTATATTTATATTAAATTATATATTTTATTAATATATATATATATATATATAATTTGAGTATGTTATTTTAACTTTTCCAAAAAAATATTGGTGAAGATCCTAATTAATATACTCTTAAGAATTCAAATCTTATTTTATCACGTACCCTTTGTTTCTTTTCTTCTTTTTTCATTATTCTATTTTTTTTACTCCATCCAAATAATCATGTTAACCTATTTCACCATTGGATGCCTGTAAAATTGCTGAGACTGAACTAGAAAATAATGCAAATAGATCACCTCTAAGATACTGTAAATTGATGTATAAATTCAATGAATCCCAAAAAAAATCATAATTTTTAATGAAATTAGTCGGTATATGACTTATTGGTAAAGTTGTAAAGAGTAAAATAACACAACAAAACTATTTCTTGCTTCATCCTTACACGTTTCTTCCTTCTTTAAGAAAGAATTAACCTTTTCAGTTGTTATAAGTACACGTTTCTACTTTTCTTCTCCAAATTTATATGGGATTCCTATATATATATATAATTATAATTATAATTGAAAGGAGGACAAATAGAAACATTTTTCTCCTCTTTCTCATTCATCAAGGCTAAAAGTTTTTCAACAATTTTTAATTTTGTCTTAGCATACTTAAATACCCTTGTCTCAACTCGTAAGTTGTTTTAAGTTATAAAAATCGTGTAAAATTGAGATTTAAAGTTGTTCTATGTCACATAATACCTACATCACTTTTCTCTTTCTGATACAGTGCTTCAGAGACTATTGTTGGAGACTCTATTGTTGTAGTAGAGACGGTTGTTTTTAGATTCCAAGATAACAAGTTTTTAAGATAAAGAGTTGTAATGAGATAATGAGATAGTGAGAACAAGGTCTCTGACGCAATAGTGTGAAAGAGAGACATCATTGAGTAATTACTCAAACCCACAAAAATTCTACATTTCTTCCCAAATAGACTCTTAAATGAGTAGATATAACAGATTTGTAGAATTATATGAGTTTGAAATTGAATGAGTTAATGAATATATTTGAATAGTTTGTTGAATCAAGTTAAATGAAATGTTTGATGAGAATTTGTTGTTTGATTTTAGATGATTTTGATTTAAAAATCATATATGTGTATAGATTTACATAATAGCTCAATGACTCAATGAGAGTGCTTGTATAATTTTGAGTAGAAACTTTCAATGAAATGTATAAATTTTATAAATTTATGAATTGAATGAAATGTTAGGTCAAAATTTAAAGAGGTTTATGCAGAATTTTTTTGCATATCTTGCTTAAGCGAGATAATTCTCACTCGAGCAAGATAAAATGAAAAGATAGGGTGCTCTCGAGTCCCTTCTTGCTCAAGCGAGTAAATTCTCGCTCAAACGAGACCTAGGATGAAATTCTGGATGCTCTCGGATTAAATCTCCCTCAAACGAGAGAATTTTCGCTTGAGAAAGAATGGACCTCGATCAAGCTAGACTTAAAAAAACTGAAAGTTTTATATTTGCTTTTAAAATGTTGGTTTATTTATTTATGTATAGTTTTACTTTAAATTTTTATTTCATGTATATTTAATTGAAAGTCTCTTTAATTAGGCATTTATATGATTAGTAAATGAATTGTATATTTTGAAAATTCTAAACTTTGGTATGATTTGATTAATTGATGTTGGATATTGCGAGATTTAAAATATAAATTTTAATAAAGACATAGTATTTTTATGAAAGAAAATATCGTGTTAAGATTGTTTAGGAAGTGTATTAACTAGAAATTCGTCTAGAAGGAGATATTTTGACTATTATTCAGGTGGTGAGAGTCGAAGGAGGTTCATATGAATGGATAAGTTGTTTGAAATATAACTAACTTGACATGTTATATGAGATTACTAGGAGAGAGATGATATTGAGATTACTTATACGCATAGCTGTGTGAATTTCACAGTGATATAGTACGACAGGTGCAGATCTCTGAGTCTAAGTCAACGCACGAGTCTTCCAGAAGTAAATTTAAGTGTTTATGTGTTGTGAGTCCGTATAAGTATAACATGTGAATGATAAATTATGAATTTTAATAGATACTTGATAGTTTATGAAAGATAAATTATAGATTTTTTTGTGAAATTGTATGAGACTTGATGAATTATGTTTATTAATTTGAAATTAAAATTATATATAAAAAAAATTATAGTTAGATTATCCTATTATTTGTTTCTTTATTCGTGATAACACAAAAACATATGAGATTGTAAGAAATAAAATTTCTTGTTAGTTTTAAAACTTTTGATTTATATATGAAGAGGTTAAAATGTCTAAAAAGGGATAATTTTTTTTGAGATACTTGTTTTACGGGTAAAAGGGTAAAAGTTAGGGTTGTTACAATTCTTAACAGATTTTAGTGATAATATAAGTGATTTCAATTTTAGAATTGTCACTTCAGAAAAGACTTTAAACTAGCTTAAGCATTGATTTTGATCCCCTGCATTGAACACCGCCAAAAGAATTAGGAGAGAATAATTTAATGCATACTCTACTTGGCTTATCAAAAGTGGGCAATAAACCATATTGTTAGCTTAAGCAAAAACCTTAGTCCTGTTTCAGTCTCCAGCAACAACCCAACTGCAAAGCCACTTCTTTTTCCTTTGGTCTGAATCTATACTTTTTGCTTACAGAGTCGTCATATATCATATATGGCTATTTCTTCAGAAACAGGAAAATGCATAATGTTTGAGTTAAAATGTACACCATGACTTTATGAATAAAGAAAACACACACATTGATACAATTCACATGTCACCTAAGAACAAACGGACCCATACACGCCACAGCTGAGGAGGGGGAAAAATCATAATAAAGGTGAGACAAATAATGGATCACCTGCTACTCGTACACAAAGCAGAGTTCACAACCAAAAGTAACATACGAATCATACTGTGTACCGAGATTTATCCATTTATTGATTTTCATATACAAGTCGAATTGACTAACATCATTTGGTAACAAAATTTGAGATGGTGGAGGGGGATTTGGGTTGTGAACAAGATAGAAGAAACTTGGGTGTCTATCCTAATCTGCTGCAGACAAAATTGAAAATGGAGGCTCCTTGAATGAGTGTGACGCAAGGATTAAGGGAATAAATGACACTTCGGAATATCTAGTGTCAAGATGATTCGGTACAAGCAGTCAATCTCCACAATTATCCCTTCATACATCCAATTCACGATGAAAAGAAATCAAGTTCCTCTGGAACCTTCCACAGTATACACAACAGATTGACTGGAGGGCTGAATGAATGGATTTTAAGTGTACTAGATGATTTACTCGTCACTACATTGACAATGAAGTGGGTGCTGCATGCTAGAGGCAGAGTCATTAACAAAACTGTACAATTTTCTCATATTACAACCCATGTATTGAGCATTATATTTAATGATTCATGAAGACCTTATCATCAGTGTCACCTTTCCTACTCCAGAAGCGATTGAGATGCAGAAGCTGCCAAATATCAAACAGTGTGTCAAAAACATTACAAGGGATGATAACACAGACACATTCAAAATTATGAGTTTGATGTAATTCAAACATGAGAATGCTATTTTTTCATACTTCAATCAAAGAACATGAACAAACACACGAGGATACAGCATCTTCCATGCGACATCCAATGTGAATGGGTGGATACAATATGCATAGAAGATTGGTGCAATTAATACCTACAACCAACCATCATGAAGAACATAAAAGGCTTCCACCAATAAGTCATGATGGGGTTGTTTAACCTCCGTTTTACTTGGGATAAGATAAGTTAGACAACCTACTTGACAGGGATTGTCAAACTTAACCCAAATAAAACGAAAAACAGCTTATGACAGTTGATTGGTGCCATCATTACCTATAATCAACTATCTTAAAGTAGATAAGGGAATTGCACATCTCACTCAATATTGGGTTGTTTAACCCCATTTTTGCTTCGGGTATGTTGGACGATCCTCTTATCTAATAGATACTTCCATGCACAAGGAACAAGATTGATAAAAGAAAGGCATGGACTGAAATTGATTACAATTACCTTCAGGATTTTGAGCTCCACTTGAAGGTTTGCCAATTTTCTCTGCAATTTCTGCTATGATCAATCGAGACAAAAGAAGCCCCGCAATAAAAGCACCAAGAACTAGCATCATGAAAACTTCAGTCCATCCCCTTGTTGAAATGAACCCAGTGAGAAGAGGACCAAGAGCTGCACCAACAGATCCAGTACCATCTATAATTGCAGTCACTGTTGCTAGAGCACGAGAATCACCTTTGAGAGAACTGTGTGTGCCCAAGTCAGCAGAGACAGCAGTGGTGATCAGTGCATAGGGCCCATTTACTAATAATCCAGTCACCATCATAAGACCAATGTTGGCATTCAAAGAAACACTTCCATAATGCTGGTATAAAAGCATAGAAGGAATAGCTGCATACATGAAGCTGGCCGCAGTTATAGCGCGGGCATTGAGTTTATCAGATATGTAGCCAGCAAGGATACCCCCCACAATGCCCCCTACATCGAACAAGGTTGAAAGGTTTCCAGCAGACTTAACAGAGATATACTTCCCACCAATTTCTGCAATATGAAGATATAAACATTTATGATCCATGCAATTAAAGTTCCAATGGAATAGGCCACCCCATATCATCAAATGCAAAAGTTCTGCAGTTTTCTTTAATGATTATTTTCTATCAGTTCAAAAGATTAAAATCATTAACCAAAAATCATTGTTGGTGTGGCTTTTAAAATCGATATTGTAAAATTTCCGTACATAACTTGGCATACATGATTGGATGTGGTGCGTAATTGAATGATAATGAAACATTTGTTACGTGGTCAGTAAATAACTTACTTTATCTACACGAAAATAACCAGATGATAGATTTTTTATTGGCTTTTAACCAAAGAACTAAACAGAACATGAAACTGGGGTCACACTAGTCCAACAACCAATTAGTATTCAAAGACGAATACTACATCTACTACAAGGCTGAAGTTCTTGTTAACAACAATTACAGAAAAATAATAGCTCCCAAGTTTGGTCAAATATTTTCATTTCAGTCAAATTGCAGTCATATAATAGTGAAAACCAGACCAATTTATGTTCATATAGAAGACAGTGATTGGATTTTCCATCACATAAAACATATCAATATCCATAAATTTGTAAGAGACAACATTTACGCGAGCAACGTGCTTCCACTGTTTATAAATTTTGAAAATGGCTCAACAAACAAACAACCAAACATGTTTCATCTAGTCTGATATTAGAATTATAGATTAAAATTATAGATGTTGTTCTAATCTCCATTTTTCTTTTTTTCTTTTTTTTTAATAATATTTTTTAATGATGCTTAATATAAAAGGTTTTATAAAGAAACAAACAAGCATAACACCGATCAAAACCTTAGGTCCTCCTTACACAGGAAAAGACTTGCATGAACAAATAACTAGTACTTTCAACTTTCATCAACTCACACAACAGAGAAAATGCTTTGTATCTTAATTGGGGAGCTAGACTATAAAATGTGATGATCGATCATTACCTGTCTGAGTCAAGTAAAACGGCAACCAATACAAGAACGTGTAGGCAACAAGCTTGGCGAAGAAAAGGCACAACGCAAAAGGAATCACTCCTGGAATCATGCACGCCTCAACAAGCCCAATGCCTCTTCTATTCACAGACGCTTCTCTGTGAACGCAATCACCACTTTTCTGCACCTGAGCTTCTTCATCACCACCATGAACAGAAGAATAGAAGCCCACATCCTCAGGATAAGGAGCCAAGAACAAAAAAACAATGACCCCACCAGACACGATCAAAGCACCGGGCACAACAAAAGACCAACCCCACCCATAATCCAAAACACTCGCAGCAAGAAGAGAGCCAGTAATGTTACCAACAGAAGTGTGCGCGTTCCAAACTCCCATGATAAGCCCCCTCTTCCTCTTCCCGAACCAGTTACCGATAACCGCCACAACCGAAGGCCAACCCGTGGCTTGAAACATGCCCGCGATCATTTGCATGGAGAGATAGAACCAAAAATTATGGACGTTCCAGAAGTACCCCATTCCGAAAAGCCCGACGAATATGCCGCTACCGACCATTCCAGAAGCTAGGAACAATCGAAGGTCTAGGGTATCTCCCAAGTGGCCCGCCGTGTACATCCCAATGGAGTAACACGCGAGAAACGCCACGTCGATCTCGCCCAACTTTGATGTTCCATCGTGGCCGTTGAAGGGGATCCAACCCTCGCTTTCAACCTTGTGCTCCGGGCACAACACGCTCTTCACTATCCCAGTGGGTTTTCTGGAGGCGTGATAGCAGGCGTATGCCAGGAAGGTGATGAACAGAACCATGTAGCGGTGCGTGTGGAAGCTCCATTCTTTGGCTCGTATTAGCAGAATCCCAGGTGGGGTTCCAGCACAAAGGTCGCAATGGCGAGACATGGTTGATGTTGTTGTGAGATGGGAACGGTTGGTTGGTGTCGGACTGAGAAAGAGAAAAGCTTTTGGGGGAGGGATAAGAGGGGCAGCGACAATGGCGTGTGAGAGTGAGAAAACCGTGGCAATGACTGACTGATGAATTCAGAGACTGCCACGTGGAGTTAGAGATCGGTGGTGTAGAATGACTGGCGTCACCACCGTTCAATTTGGCGGCTACACCTGGCTTGTGTTACTCTTTTGTAGTAGTAAGTTTTTTTTGTGTTATTTGTATGGGTCTATTTTTTGTTATTACGTGTTGTAATGATACAGACAGATAAGGCTTGCCACGTGTCCCAATTACGTTTAATGACACGTGGAATTTTCTGGTCTCCTAATGGGGAACACACATATTATATGGACTTTGGATCAGTTTTCTCACATCTGGGATACAAGTTCTGTAATTTATGTTAATAAAGATAAAATGATTTCCTGGTAAATGAACATCAACATATAAAATTAAGTATATTAACATTTAATGAATTATATGCACTTTCAAAGAGTCATTTTTGTGGAAGTCCATCACCTTAAATATAATTTCATTTAATTTATTTATTTTCTATAGCTAATAATCACTAAAAAACAAACTATTCTCATTATCTATCTGTAAACATGGTATTTATGTTGTAACTGCTTTGTAACTTAATTAACTTACTTAAAATCTAATTAATGAGATTATATACAATTTTATTATAATAAGCTTAATTCATATTCTTTCCTATATTCTTATATTGATTTTATATTATCTTCTTTGACATCAGAATATTTTTTAGCTAATTTTTTCTTGCGTTTGATATAATTGATATAATCATATGGTGGAACAATTGATATAATTTTTTAGATAAATATGTCTCTTATACTTATGTATAGTCTTTGGTTGAATTTTTAATGTAACTTTTATATGAGAGCATTTTATATGGGCATAGTGACAAGTTTATGGTTGAACTTTTAGTACAATTTTCTATACCCGTGTCTTTCGTACCTCATGTGAATGAATCAATTTTCTATTTATCTATATCTTTCACATTTACATGGACACATATACTCATGTGGTCAAACCTCTAGAGCAAATGTTTACCTAAGCACATCTCTTACATAATATGAATTCAACCACATATTTGAAATCAAACCTATGGATCAATTTTCAATATAAGTGCATCTCCTACACTCATGGATGCAACCAAAATCATACTCATGGATGCAACCAAAATCATGTGGTCAAACTTCTTTTGCAATTTTCTTGGAAAATGTCTCTCACACCCATTTGAATGTAGTCACACTCCTATGGTAATAATTTTCTTTATGAACATATCTACCACACCCATGTGAACTTAATCACAACCTCATGATCAAACCTCTGGTGCATTTATTTACATGAATACGCTTTTTACAACCATGTGTACATGACCACAACCTTGTTATCAAACTTTTAATACAATGTGGACGCAAACACATTATGATATTTTATGCAAAAAAAAATGTATGAGTATGTCTCCTATAATCAAGTAGTTGTAACCATACTTGTGGTCGAATTTCTAGTGCAAATTTCTAGAAGAGTGCATCACTAAGACTAATGTAGTCACACATTTGTCATCGAACCTCTAGTGCAATTTCACACACCTTTGGTGTCAATTTTTCCATATGACTAATGGTTGTCATTTAACAGTCAAAAAAATAATTTTAATATAGACCGTCTAACCAGTACTAGATTGTCTAACACCAAATAGATGATAATATAGATAAGGTTAGATGACCTCAAGTCATCTCCTAACGAATCCAATAGTAAATTCTGTCAATTGATGTTTAAAAATTATTTATAAGCAAAAGGTTAGAAATAACAATAAAGCTAAAGATAAAGGGAGATTAAGATTGTTATGCAGAAAATTAAGATAGACAATTATAAAATAGTAAAAAAAGCAAGTCAACTCTCAAGTTCATTCAATAGTGAATTCTTCACTGATTATCTTAAGATTTTCACTCTTTCAATTCTTACACGGATGCCAAAATTAATCAAAATAAGTGTTAATCAAATTCAACATAATTTTATCAGCATAACAAGCGTCTAATGACGTATTCAATATCTCACTCATCTCATCTCCAAGCATATATTCGTGGGATGCTTATCTTTTATCCCTTGAACTAAGCAAACAAGTGATTGATTAAAACTAAGTGAACTAACTAAGAATTATAATAAAATAAGATAATTGAATTCTTAACAAACGTTCAAAAACAATTTCTTAACAAAAACTATAGAATTGAAAAAGATCATACATTCTAACTTTCAGGTGATTTGACTCACTCATAGTGGTAGACACTTGTATTAGATAGTTTATTCTAAGAAATATTACACGTCTACTGCGACTAAAACAAAATATTAGTAGAAATAACAGGTAAGGCTAAAATAAACTCAATTATATGAATCTCAATTAAAAAAATAGATTTATTTATTATTACAACCCAATAATCTATTATTAAGCTTTAAAATATAAATAAAATTATGCTCATCAATAACCATGTCTCTCACACCTTTATGGACACATCCACAACCATGTGGTCCAACTTCTTAAAACTTTTAGTATGAACACATCCTTTATAGTTATGGATGTAATCATGGTCATGTGGTCAAACCACTAGTGCAATTTTTTTTATACAAGTGCATCTATCATACTCGTGAATGCAACCACAACTTTAGTAATCCTTGGATGAAAATTTATATATGATAATATAAGTGAGTCTTCAACACCCATGTCAACTCTCACACTTGTTTGAATGGAGCGTACAATTTGTTAATTAGTGTGTCTCTCGAGCCTATTTGGACATATCCACAACCTTATGATTGAATTCTTAGTATAGTTTTTTATCATGTCTCCCGCTTCTTTAAGGGCACAACCATACTTGTATGTCAAATTTATAATGCATTTTCTTTTCAAGTGCACCTCTTATGCCTATATGGTGCAACCACATTCAAGTAATTTTAAAAATAAGATTAAATATATTAAAGTTGGTAAAAAATTAATTACACAAGTAATGAATTCCCTCCTTATTAAACTTGATATGTGCAATATATTTATATTGTTTCACATGTTTATGTTATGTTTATCTATATATGTCACGTAAAATACCCATAAATAGTTAAATACAAAAATTTATACTCATACAAATGATAAAACGCAGCTAACTAATTTCACATTCATAAGTTAATTTAAAAAATAGTTAAATTAATTCACTTTATTTTATTACAAATATATTTTCCCTTGTTATTGTATTTTCTTTATTTTAAAAAAATGCAATATTTTTACTCCATTTTGTCAACATCAACTTGTGTTTAATAACTTATTAATTTGCCTATTATTAATTGTTTGACCCTTGTTTGTTGACCATTGAGCATTTTTAGTTTGACTTTGCACCTTAAACATTTCTAGCCTGGTATTGCGTTGTGAGAATTCCTAGCTTGACTTTGCACCTTGAACGCTTCTAGTTCGACTTCAAGCCTTAAACACTTCTAACTTAACTTCACACCTTGAGCACTTCTAGTTTGGCTTCACACCTTGAAAATTTCTTGTTTGACTAAGTATTTCTAACTTGGCTTCACCTCTTATTTGTTTCTAGCTTGACTTCATATTTTAAACGTTTATACATTTTGAGCCTTTTTATCTCGAATGTGTGCGTTGAGCATCACATAAAATCTTTAGATTAGTTTCACTTAAACATAAAAAAAACACCAAATGACATAATCATGCTTAAAAAAAGAGCATCAAACAACACAACCAAACTAAAAAAAAACATTCAATACCACAATTTAACCATGTTGAAAATAAAAAAGTAGCAACACATCCATGCTTAATAAAATATTAAAACATATAAGTATTACAAGTATACCTTTTGATTAACTCTCATAATACATGAAGATTATTTGAATATAAGGTTTGATTAATAATAAACATTACACTTACTTTTATAAAAGTGCTTAAAGCTCTTAACAAAGACTATAAAGTTGTACTCTAATCGTACTACCATAAATAGTAATACTAAATATTATTCTGAATTTTTATATAAAAAAAAACTTAATAAATCTTAGATTAAACATTAACCATTGTCCTTCAATATTTATAAATAAATATTAAACATTATTATTCATTATTTATAAATGAGCATTAAAGAGTACACTTCAATCTCTATAAATTAACATTAAACATTATGTTTCATTCTTTAAAGTTTGATGTTGGTGGTAAATGTCCTTATGTATTCTTAATGCAATCACACTAATCAAAATGCTTTGATTGAATACAAATGATAATGATACTTTGTAGCAGGGTTTAGGTACATAATGTACTTTCATGGGTGGTTTAAAACATGCCACAATCTTCACAAAAGTGTTTTTCAACACGTAACAGCTGAAAATTGGTATAGAAGTTATGGTAGATGCAATGAGTCCTTGGGAGAAGAATCTTGTAATGGTTTCACATGTGCATTGCCTCGTGTTTTCGAAGGGGGAAGGTGAGAATCTTCATTGTTTCAGCTCAGGTATAAGTTTATTTTCGTTCACTGTTTAGGTTTTTTTGCAGGTTTCACAACATTCACATTATACATATTTAAAGTCTTATATGAATGCTCACGTGTAAGTAGATAAGGACAAGTTAACCTTCTTGTTTTCATGAAAAAAATTACATATATATAGTTATTAATTTTTATATATTTGTTTTTCATACTTTATCATATCATATGTTAAAAATTAATAATACAATGTTAAAAGAAATATCAAAATTTAAAATTGTTAATGACATAAAAATGAAATGTTATTAATATATATTTTTTATTTTGATAATAAAAAATTTAAAAAATGAAAAAATCCCTTACATTTCTATACATTTACACTAGTATAAAATATCAAAACAACGACCCCATATAAAGACGATTAGTAGAAAATGATCGTAAAAAATACGGTGGTAATTTCGTAATTAAATTATGTTTTTAACGACGATTCTAGCAGGAATTGTTGTTAAAAATGGTTATGAGAGACATATAAAGATGGTTCTAGAAAGAACTGTCGTTAAAAAAGTTCACCTTCAGCCCTATTCGCACTACATAAAAAACGTTCCAGCTCTGTGCTACACCACCCCGACCGTGACCTCCATGCCTAGTCGCCTCTATCGGAGTTCCTTCCTCCATTTCCACACCAATTTTTTATTTATTATTTGAAAAATTAATAACGGTTCTAGAACCATCATTATAAATTTTTTATTTATAACTACATCCAAATTAACAACGATTTTAGAACCATATTTAAATATTCTTTTTAACCATCATTTTCTGCGATAGTAACATTAAGATGATTTGTTCTTTTCATAAAATTAACATATCAATAAATAACACAAAATGAAATGATTGATGAGAACAATAAATTTATTATTTATAATTTATTTAAATTGTTACTTTTAACTTGTTAATAATTTAATTTTAACTTATAAAGATTTGTTTTAAAAACATTATTTTCTTTCTAATGTAAATTGCTTCTCTGATTCTGAATTAAAACACACATACATATATAATGTAAATTTATTTTCCTATTCAATGGGAATTTTCTTCTTTTTGCACATTTTCTTAGCTATTACGAAGAACAATCAAGGCACCGAACCTAGTTAGTACTATTCTATAAAACCACATAGTTGAATATTTTGTATGCGTGTGTAAAAACACCTTCTCTTATTAATCTCTTCTGACTAGTTCCAATTTGGGGGTGGAGCTGACTTGTCAACTTCCTATTGGCTAACTTACGTGGAAGAATGCTGCCTCAATCATAATTCCACCACAACCAACCAATTTCTAGACATTTTTTATTTATATAAAAAATAAACGTTCAGTTTATATTAATTTGGTATTTAATTTTATAATTAAATGTAATAATGTTTATTAAAAATGAAAAAAAAAATCACAATTTATTGCATCCACAAGGGTTACCAAGATATCACACAAATATATTGCACAGCTATTAAAATATAATATTTTTTCATATTGCATCATTTGATGTAACAATTAATCAAAATGTATGTTCAAAATATAACGTTTCTTTTTAATTTTCTTAAAATCAATATAACTATGTTAGAAAGATGGATTAGAAATAATATATTTAAGCTGGAATAATGAGTTTATGAGATAAAATTTAAAATTAAGTTTATATATATTTGAGAATGATTGAATTTTGTATTTAACTCAATAATCAAATTAAGATATTTGGTTACTTCATCCCCAAGTCATATGCAAAAAGGAAATAAGGAATGACTTAATGCAATAAGTTATGGATGTATGTTAATAAAATAAGTGGAGATTCCTTTTACACTGATAGTATTTATCTACAGTTACTATTATTAAAAAAATTTAATAAAATTCAATCAGGTTTAGGTATAGAATAAAATAATAAAACAATCATATATTTTTTAACACCTTTTATGAATTATTATTATTATTAACTCTTTATATAATTTTTATCAAAGCTGAAGAGCCATAGTATCCACACTATGAACTAAGCAATATGCAAACCTGACCATAGATGAATCCAAGAGCCGTTCTTCCTTTAATAAAAATTACCCACATATCTTATTCTACATAATAATGGCAGAACTTATTTTATCCATTAAATTACTTTATCTACGAAAAATAAATTATTAAATTACTTGTCGACAACTGACTTTCTATCTAATATAAATATTTATAATATTAAATTATTTTATAGTATTATAAATAACTACTTGTGTACTTCATTATATCAATTTCATTTACACAGAAAACTATCAAATAAAAATTGAAATAAAAAATTATTAGTTGTTACATTATTTAAATTAAAAATTATTTTAGAAACTAAAAAATTTATTTTTAAATTGATATCTAATTAGTTATTAATGTTTTAATTATCAATTATTTAAATTTTAATTTTGATAGTAAAAATCTTAATTTTTAATTAGATACCAATTTAAAAATTATTTAACAAACTCATTTTAAAAAAATAGTTTCTAAAATAAACTTTATATACTTTTAATTTTGGAACTTTGAATTAAAAATAAATTATTATTAATTTAATTTTCTATTGTTGTATGTATGATATAATAATTTTTTTTGAATGTTTAAAAAAAATAAAAGAGTTTTTAAGCACGTTTAATAATATATTTGAAAGATAAATTTGTTTGAAATAGTGATTAAAAAGTTTATTTTATGTTATAAATTTAGTGATAAAAATTGAAAATGTTTAATAATAATTTTAGGTTTAGAATTAAAATTTTAAAATGTGAAATTAAAATAATTTTGCAATAGAAAATATTTATAAATGTCTAAATTTGTTTTTTAATATAATTTTAATTATTTTACTTTATATTTTATATATTTTACTGTACTTTTTGAATTACTTTACAAAAATTATATGATCAATAATAATGTTATGATTATTTTTTCTATCTTTTATTCAATTTATTTATAAACCATTATAATGATAGCAATTTTTTTAATTATATTACAAAATAAAAATTCATTTTTATTTTGTTTTTTCTTTGAAGTCCATTACAATTTAATCTCATAATTTTAAATTATTTATTTTAAATTATTTTTCTCTATTTTTTTCTTCTTCTAAAAAGGACAACAAAAAAAACTAAAAAACTTCTCCAGATTCGATCCCCAAATAACTAAATTTTGAAGGAGTATCTGGCATCGAGATGAAAAAAATCAATTGAAAATTAAGTTCTCAATGCTCAACTGTTACACTAAATAAATCCATTTAAGAAAATAACGTTCTAACTGGGTTTTTTAAGAATTTTATTTTAAAAAAGTATTATTCTGGAAAAATAAAATAAAAAGAGAGGCTCAATTTATTTTTTTTTATATAAATTCACCTACTTCTCTTTTTATTCCTGAGTTTTGTGTACAGAACATATTTTATTGCCAATAAAGTTATAATAGAAAATGCAACATAATATTATAAATATTACTTTAATGGAAGTCAATAAATCTTTATTTTGTGACGTTTTTTGCAAAGACAATCTGGTAATAAAAAAATATTAAATGCAACGCGTGTGATTCTTTCTGGATAAGCAACGACGCGCGCATTGATGAATGGTGTGGTTCTTTCTGGATAGATCTAGAATTTTTTGGTGAAAACAGCGCGCCCTTTATATAACTGCGAGGTTTTCTTTTTCTGAATCAATTGTGCTTGTCTGTGTTTGTATTACGAAAACGATACGATTCCTTGTTTATCAATGGAGGCTTTCTTCAATTCTCAATCGTCTTCGAGAAGCCGCTGGAGTTACGATACTCTCAAGAATTTCCACGAGATCTCTCCGCTTGTTCAGAATCACATCAAACGGGTAATTACTAATTAAGTCTCTCCTCGGATTGGAATTTGATTTTGGGTATTCGAACGGTTACTTTCATCTTGTATGTGTATTCAGAATCGTGATTGATTGATTTCAGGTTTATTTTACGATATGTGGCGCTGTGATAGCTGCTGCTGTTGGAGCATATCTTCATGTATTGTGGAACATTGGGGGTCTTCTCACTACTGTGGGGGCTATAGGAAGCATGGGTTGGTTGCTATCGTTGCCCCCTTTTGAAGAGGTTTGAATATGATTCTACCCGATTTCTGCTCCGTCAGTCTTATGCGACGTTGTTCTCACTCTTTGTTCTGTCTTTTGCAGCAAAAGAGGTTGTCTCTGTTGATGGCATCGGCCCTGTTTCAGGGCGCTTCCATTGGACCTCTGATTCATTTGGCGGTAGCCATTGATCCTAGGTATGACGCTGTTGTTGCCTTTTTGGATTCTTCTAATTAATTATTATTGTTGAGAGTCATTGATGCTAGGAATGACTCTCTTGAACATGTTGGCTGTGTTCTTCGCTTATTAGTATTTGGACACAGTGACTGCATATGATTTTAATTTGTAGTATATATTTTAAGAAGTTGCGTTATTCTTAATCATGATAGTCATGCCAAACTCCTTATAGTCCTTTCACCTTCCTTGTTTAAAGAGAGAGAGAGGCTAAGCGGGCCCTCTTCTCTCTCCTTTTTTCAATTAGATTGATGTTTGTAGGAGCAAACAGATCTCGTTACGATGGGTAAAATGCCCTTCTTTGTTATCTGCCTGGATTGGTTATTGGATTAATAGAATATCATCAATATGCAAATATTGTTCCCTCATACACACAACCCTGAAATTTTTTTTTACCAATAGTTTGTTTGAGGATTTTAAGCAATACAATAACAATACACTGTTCTTAGTTAAAATTTGTGATGTTCTTAGTTAAAATTTGTGAGGACCACTAGTTTAGGAGTGAGACATACCAATTGGGATACTTGTTCAGTTCTGCATCCAACCACACAGGATCCATGTTGCATTCTTTGCTCAATCTGACGTAAATTGCTAGCTTTACGTTGGTTGATAATGTGTAAGAAAACACTCTAGGAAAAATGGGTTAGGAAGAGTGTGTGCGCAAGCTTTTTGTTTTGTGATACCATTCTCTTTCTAACCCTCTTACCTTAACCTTTTTCTAAGTTAATGTTTTGTGATAGAGGGCAGTTGCTTCTATGTCTAGTTTAGAGTTTTGGATTCTGGTTTGACATTTTCTTCCATTCTCCAGCCTCATCTTTAGCGCTTTCGTGGCAACTTCCTTGGCTTTTGGTTGTTTCTCTGCGGCAGCTTTAGTTGCAAGGCGTAGGGAGTATCTCTACCTTGGTGGTTTGCTTTCTTCTGGGCTGTCCATTCTTATGTGGTTGCACTTTGCTTCCTCTCTCTTCGGGGGCTCAGTAGCGCTCTTTAACTTTGAGGTAACTAACAATTTTTACTAGTACGACAGTTACCTAGAAAAGTCCTTCTATATTTTCTCGTGTTTTGTATTATTAGATGACTTCTGGGGTACTCATTTGCAATTTCTGCAGGTATACTTTGGGCTTTTGGTGTTTGTGGGCTATGTCATAGTAGATACACAAGAAATTATTGAGATGGCTCACTTTGGTGACCTGGATTATGTGAAGCATGCATTGACACTGTTCACTGATTTGGCCGCAATCTTTGTGCGGATTCTTATTATAATGGTGAGTTGGACTTGTGAATGGTTTTCTAAGATTCTTATTGGTTTTCTTCTTCTATTCCCTGCCTATGAATTGGTATTGAAACAAGTTCCCGTTATTCTTTCACAGTTGAAGAATTCATCCGAGAGAAATGAGAGGAAGAAGAAAAGGAGAGATTAAATGACTGGACCGGCTTGGACAACTCTGGACTGCGTTAGATCGTGGAGAAAGAAAGAGAAATAGTTGTTTGTATAGCTTTTGTTGTTGCCCATGTGTAGTTTGTTAGCCATGTGTTTATTTTAATATATTTCATTTTATTGATTAAGGGTTTTAAACTCAAATACATTTGAGCATCTAATGAAGAGTGAAAGGAGGTGAAATGGAATAAACTAACTGTATCCTTTCTTCAATTTTTAAAGTCTTATTTGAAGTCAAACAAACAAAACCTTAAAATTGTTTGAAAATACCTCAAGTCAGTAATATTTCACTATGTAAATTTGATGCAAAATTGACCATATGGAAAGTCATTTATTATTGCATCAGTTAAGATGATATTTGATGAAAAAAACAATAAACAAATTTATTGAGGAACCAAGTCAAACTATTGAGAAGACAAAGAGAGTATGACTAGTCAAACAAATAATAAGAGACTAAAACTGAATTTTCTGAAAAGATGATAAACTAAAATATAATTTATTCGAAAATCATATGCAGATAAATTACTGGCATGACAGCTAATGTGGTGGTGCCATCACCACTTAACAGTTACATTTAAAACAGGGACTAATTGTTAACTGAAAAAAAGTTTATGAACTAAATTAATTAATTCTTTGTTTAAAGAATAAAAAGTAGAATTTGGAAAAAAATAGAAACTAAAAACCCATTATTATATATTTTTTTAATTCTGATTCTTAATAAAAAATAATTGGTTACTTTTAATTAATTTTTAAGGTATTTCCTTAACAATATCCTTTAAAATAAATGGTGGTTAGAAGCTAATTAAAATATTTATTTTGAACTTAAACATTTAAATTATTCTAAAAGATATAGAAACAAAGTTACATTTTATAGATTGTTTTAATGACAATGTATGAGAATCTTGTTAAAGGCTAATTATACAAAATTTGATCGTGAACTTGACTTTTATAATTTGTTTGGTATAGATGAGAGAACAAAAAATGAAAATAAAGAAGATTATTAAAAATAGATAAGAAATAAGAGAATACATATAACTGGGACATTACTAAAAACTCCAATTTTAACTTGACTTCCCTGAGTACATATCTTCAATTTATGTAACCCTCATTGAGCTCCAACTTCTCTTTATTCCATTCTCCAACACTTTTGAGACATTGCTATTGCTATGGATTATGAAGATAGTTCACATAATTTATCAGGATTCTGATATTAATTTCCTCCTCATTAATTTGCTTAAAGTCACAACTCATTCTGTTTATGTGATTGTTTAAGCTCTTGTATTGTCCCCTTTGCCTTCTTTAGCCTTCCACTTACATTGCTTACTTCTTTCTTAACCACTCAGGAATATCTCTCTATTGGCAGTCCTCAAAACAAAATGCATCTGAAATGATTTTTTCTTCTTACGAATCCATAACCACACCACATAACTTACCTCCCACGATTGACAATAATAAAGGAGAAGAAAATTTTGTGTTTTGTGATTTAAGGAATTATTACATCTTTCAAGATCAAACTATTGCATAAATGAGGATAAGTGTTGTCATCACTAAATAGATAAAGTTTATAGGTACAAAATCTTGAAATTAGAAAATGTTATGCTTTCAACTATTTTTGTGTCAAATAATAATGTTGGTTTCATATTGTGTTTAGAATTGTAATTTGGGGTTTAATATTTCTACTGCCTTTATCATGCAAACATTATGATGATGAATAATTTTGGATTGCATTCTTAAAATGTTAAGTAAGGAAGAAAGTTTTAAATGCATTAAAAATAATTTTAATAAATAAAATGTTTTGCAAATTACTCAAAAAGCAAGAATAATTTTTTAACAAATTCAAATCATATTTTAAGTTATTAAATTAACTTAAAAACACTTAAGCTTTAATAATTCTCAGATTATTTTAATAAATTAAAATAGCTTAAAAAATACTTTTTTCTATTCTTTTAATTACATTGAATTTTAATGAATTAATTCTACCAAGCTATTTTTTATAGAATAAAATTAAGAAAGTTTCGTAATAGAAGAAAGTTGTATACTTGTTGGTTCTTTACAATATATAAAGCTCGAAGATTACTTGTTAAATATCCTATTATAAAATATTTCAACAAAATTTCGCAATTTCTACATTTATAATTGAGTGAAGGAGTAGACAATTTCTACTATGATTAGAAACATGAGTAGTAATAAGAGTTCCCTTGAGGAAATTACACATTTGTGTCTCTTTTTCATTTTAATGTGAAACCATTATCACTTATTCCTCAAGCTCTTTGGAAAATCCCAAACATGAATTTTGTTTGAAACGCATTGTTTTTTGTCTCTGATCTGACGCATCATTTAACACGTCTTGGAATTCAAATTCCGACAACAAGGAACTTTGTCCCTTTTAGCAACAGCTTTGTATGGAAAGCATCTAATTCAAACTTGATAAACCTTGTTTGTGGAAGTTTCCAAAAATGAGTTATCTTCTTGATTGTCTTTTACTTTGATATGGGTTCACATGGTTTTTTTATGTGAGAAAAATAAAATATAGTAGGATATGGGATGTCACATGGAGAGCCTTTGAATGGTTCTAATCTTGTAGATAACCTATGTGGATAGCTCTGATTCAGCAACTTCTGTTAAACCTAGAAGAAAACAACTATGGTCACAAATTTAAAGAGTAATTATATAAGATAATAAATATAAGATAATAAATTTATAATACAAAACAATAGCACATATTTCAGTGATTGTTCTTTAAAATCGATTAAATATCTCTACGCTAGCACATATTAATGTGTAATTTTATAATTAAAATGGTTTTTAATAATATATAGAATTCTTTTTCTCAGTAACTGTTATAATAGATATTTGTTTAGTGATTTATAAATTATTCTTGGTAATAAATTTTATATGCCAAAACAAATAATTTATTATATATGTTTAGATAAACTTCTTATAAATACTTTTTTAAATAGTAAATATATTCATGTGTAAATTAAAAATAAATTTTTAAAAAAAGGTATGAAGAAGTTTTTACAAATTATAGATAATAGATATAAGTTAATTTTAATTTATGAATGAAATAATTTTAATTTTGTTTTTGACTTTGGGTTGACTGGATGGACAAGCTTCGCTTCTAGTCTATTTTCTCCTAACTCATTGGAATAGTTCGTTTCGTTGATATAAAGGAGACTCTAGCCGTTGATCACACTTTAATGATCAAGTCAGTGACAACATATAAAATAATAATCAGTTTCAGTCTCTAGTATTCAAAAAGAGTCTTTCCTTACCGGGTCTCAAATTTCTTTTATAGTTATTTCTCTTTCACTCACAAGAATATAATCTATACTGAAAACATAAAATAATTACAGAAAATCACTTGTTCACGAACATCACTTATCATCTTCAAGTGCTAACAGTATGAAAACATTTGGTTTAATATGTGCACCGTTATTTTCGAGTGTTCCTCTTTTCACAATAGTATGATAACAAATCTGAACAATAACAATTATATCTTTCATTTTCAGAATAATATCACAATAGATAAAATATTTTTTTATCTTCACAATAGTATGATAACATATTTAAACAATAACAATTATATCTTTTATCTTTAGAATAATATTACAACAGATAAAATATCTCTTTATCTTTCATCTTAATTACCTTTCCTAGGCCGATCTCTACTAGACCGAACTCCCGACCACCTCTAGAGTCCAAACGCCAATCGAACCTCCCCCAAATACCTATACTTAAGTCCCAATACAATTTTTATTTTTAAAATTACTTATTCTGTTGGTGTTTGAAATATTTAATTAGTCTTGATAATGGATTTAAAATTTTGTATCGAGTTTTAGATTTAAATTTCATTAACGTAGTTGTACATAAATACAAATGATAGTAATTTTTTAATTTTTAATTTTGAAACCATTATAATTAAACTATAATTTAATATAAGACTTCTTGACTGAATAATTACCTTTTAGAATTTTTTTTAAAATAAAAGATGCTTCAACAAACTATAATTTATCTAATTTCTACATTTATTCTAAAGTGAGATGATTAGCTTTAACGATGAAAAATTAATTGTATTGAATTTCTATGATTTTATATTTGTATAACCATTTAGTATTTAATAAGGATATTGTTTAAAAATGTTCAGATTCGTTGAAAGTTCTGATTGCGTTTTAAACATCACCTATAATTGTCATGAGCGAGATTTCAGATTTTTTTAATTATGTTATTAAATAAATATCTGTTATTGAGTTTGTTAATGATTAATATTTATTTGAAACCTTGAATAATATTTCTGATGAAATCACCTCTCCAACTCACTTTTAATTGTATATAAGATTTCAATTTATTGTTTGTAAAAAAAATAAGAACATGTTGATATTATAATAAATAAATAAATAAATTGTACTAAATTATTATTATGTGTCATTAATATTAGATTAATTGTATCTCATTATCATTAGACTCTCAAAATTAAGTTCGTAGAATCTATATTTGACCAATGTCTTCTTCTCCAAATATATCTATAGAAGATTGTGAGAAGAACATACAAAACACTGAGGAAACCTTAGAAAAAAGGGGGTGTAATTAATAAAAGTGGTAAGTATAAAGAAACCGGCCCGTATAACAGATTTATTTCAAATGCAACTTAATCTTATTATCTTGTAAGGCACGTGTCCTTAATTATTAATATCATGAAAATTCCGACAATTAATTTATAACTTTCATTTAAAATGAAAACAACAATGAAAAAAATCAAATAATAATAGCTTTAGTTGTTTTCAAGGGCGACAATATTATGTACCATAATGCACTACTCGACTTCATTATTTGTTTGGAATAAAAAAAAAAGACTTTCATTATTTGTTCCAAAATTTTCACACGCAGATGCCATGAATTTATAAAAAAAATCAAATTAAAATATACGTACAAATTAAATATATTTTATATTTCCAATTAACCACTTGTTAATTATATTGATCCCTAATTTAATAAGTTATACTTAAGATATTATCTAACTAATTGATGATTAAAAAAGTGTACTACAATATAAATTTATAATAAACTAAAAAAAATATTTACTTTTGTTTTTCTTCTCAAAAAGATAATACACGAGTAATTTTAATTAAAAGTAAAATCATTTTAATTTATAATATTTCTTGTTTCTATTATTAGTTATTATTTCCTGTACGATAAATATGTAAAACATCAAGAATTGGGTAAAAATATGATATGAGTATAATTAAAGTGACGGAAATTAATGTAATTTTTGAAAGTTTCAAATGGGCATATATTTGTTTCATAAAAGGATAGATAAATAAAACAAAAAAAGGGTAATATTTATTTGTAGTTGCTAAAAAGTAATATGCGTTTGAATGAGACGCTTTAGGTTTAATATGTTATGGTATGAATAGATGTAGATTATATAATGGGGGAGGTAAAGTAATTAAGTTTCATGCCATGTCTTATGTGGTGAAAATGGATTGCTTCATCTCTAAGCATCCAATGATAGAAAGCATGGGAAATAAAATGAAATAAAATAATAAAATGTTATAATGGACATACGTCAATTTGTTGTTGATATTGGACAAAATCGAAGTTGGTTTTTAAGGGAAATTGACTTTATGATGGATTGTGCATTTAATTATTTTATTAATCAGTTTGAAAGAGTATAGATGGTAGCAACCTAGTGTATAAAGAAATGACTGGTCACATTGAAAGATAAGATGCACATCTTTGGCTTCTTCCTTTTTCATCATCTTTGGAGAACCACATTTCCTATGCTATACGTAAACTAACAAATACCTTTATTAGATACTTTGTTATGTTTCTTTATGCACAAATAATGCATCATTACCCCCTCATTCTTTTTATTACAATAAATTTAATGCGATAATGATGTTTCACACAAAAATATCTTATCAGTCATTTTATCACATCTGTAATTGCTATTTTCGATTCAAATTCAATTTTTATTTTTATAATTTAATACACAATTACGAGTTCTTGTACACGAGATCAAGAAAGAAAACTTTGTTGTTTTGTGGGTAAAAGTATTTTTAGTTTAAGTTTTCCTAACTGAAACTCAAACTAACATGAATAAAATCTAAACAAATTACTTCACATGTGTAATTATATGAATCAATTTTGTAAGCTTAACATAAATTTAAAATTTATATTTTAATATGATATTAAGATTATTTAGATCTATCTTAATACAATAATTTGTTAAATTTATTAGATTATCATTTATTAATCATCAATTATTTGAGTTGGGGTAGTGAGTGAAATCTTGAACCACAAAAATTTTATTATTTTCAAAAGGGGTGTGAGTGATGTGTTAGAAGTATTTGCAATGGTGCAAGTAAATGTTTGATTTTAGATTTCTGTAAAATCTCCTTCTGCTTCGTTTTCTTATTCTAATTGGTGTTTGGAACCTTTGGTGCGTATGAGGATGATTTCTTGAAATATTTTAAGTTTTTTTTTTAGTATGGTTAGTGTTTTTTTAGTTCGTTAAACGGTTCTAATCTAATTAAAAAATGATTATTGTGTAATTTTGTATAAGGATCGATTTAAAATGATTCTTATTTATTTATTTATTTTTTATTATTAATTAAAAAATAAAATGCAGAGGTTTAATAGGATTGTAAAATAAATGAAATCATGATTCAGACTCCACGATACAAGCAGTTGAGCAAATTCTTCTGCCAACCATTCAATGAAGGGCTTCTTTCACGGTTAAGGTAGAGAATATGGTATCCTATTTCATTCATTCTTTTCACTACCACTAACATATATTATTAGAAGTGGTGGGTGGATTAGGTTGAGTTTAGTATAATTTTTAATCTAATTTAATCTTTTTTACTTGAATTAGATTCAATTTTTCTATATTAGATAGCTTAATTCAATCCAGATTATAGTCAGGTTACCTCTGTAATTAAAAAAAAAAAATACATTGGAAACAATACTTTAATTATTGTTTAATATGTATACGATAGTAACACAACTTATAACATATATACAAAGAATGATTCTTAAAATACTTAGATATGAAAACGATAACTATTGATACATATTTCAACTAAATGTCCTAAAATATGACACAAGGAATTAAATATTTACTTTAATAGGATGCTTGGAATGAAATATTTATTAAAAAATATTTTTTATATAGTAAAATTATTACACATGTAACATGGGTTTATTGAGTTTGAAACTTGTAAACTATTGCCAAACTCAATTCTAATTTGGTGATCTCAACTAAATTTTTGCGAACATGTAATTGGTTTGATCAAATTTTCATATTGCTTATGCTCTTGTTTATCAGTTAAATGATTATATTATACAGAATTCAATTACAAAAATTACAAAATGAATATTTTAGGAACCATGTTATTAGTGTGAAACATTCATTGATTTTGTCATTTTACTTCATAAAACCTAGCTAAAAAAGTTTAGTTGGTTCTTTTCCTTTAATTGTATTATGTACAAATGTTTAAATTCAAAATCATGTTAAATGGACTGGTGAAATTCCAGTTGGAAAAAATTGTAATAATATGTGTAACACGCCCTTTGTATTGAGATATACTATTCAACTCAACTTATTAATCTATGTTTTTTCTAGGTTGACTTAATGAATGATCCAAAAACCACTCATCTTGTTCATCTTGTTCATAAAGTGCCCACCTTGTTTATAAATATATGACAAAGAATCACATGATAAGATATAAGTTAATTTTTATTCCTAATATTTAAGGATGGTTAACAATACAAAGTAATTCAGGAGCTTCCAAAAGCTAGGTGAATACACATAAATATGTAAATGCTCTTATCAGTTTACCTAGATCTTAATTAAAAAATTATTGGAATTTTTAGTATTTTGATGCAGTCTCATAAGGTAATTATTAAAATAAATAAATTTTTAAAAATTTATCAAAATAGATAAATAAAATTAAAATAATACAATTTTAATTATATTAAAATTGTGTCATAAATAAATTATGTAACCGTGACATAACTTCAGTTCAAATACACTAAAGTCATATTAACCCAACTTCATTAAAATTATGTCACTTTAACAAAAACTTCTTTATAATAACACGAATTATCATTTTGATAGTTTTTAAAAATTTTATCCATTTAGATAATTAATAAATTAATAAGTGAAATTACATAAAAATCTCATAGTAACTTTTTGGTCTTCACGGTTTACTTTTTAAATATCTAGCTAATAATTAAAATTAATTTTTTATTACTACCATTATATTACTATCATTTTATTTATTTAATCTGATAAAAAAATTATATTTTAAGAAAACAATATCATATGTCTATATTATTATTAATAAAAAATAAAAAATACTCATATGTATGTACAAATAAATAAATATTTATTTATTTATATTTATAATTATTAGTTGAAATAAAATACTATGAACATTTTTCAAATTTAATTACATATTTATATAATTAATATTCTAATAAAATATATTTTAATAATCAATTTTACAAATAAAGTATACTTTTTTATTGCATGAATCCTTGAAATGTAATGACAGGAAATGAATATTTAGTAATTTTTATTATTTTGTACAAATTTTGATTACATTATTAATAATTAAGAAATAAAAATAATTATTTTATGAAAAATATATAATAATATTTTTTTTTATAAAATGGTTGTGTTGTGGTCATTCGAAGAAAACTTTGAAAATTATAGCTGTTTTTTTAGAAAGGTCCTTTTGTGAAAGTTAGACATCCGTCTAACTTAATTGTTTGTGGACGAGAGTGGTGTTTTTTTTATGATAAGTGAAAGATACCAATCTAGTTGGATGTTAAGGTTTTGTAGTAATACTATTAGAGTAAAAAATTTTATAAAAAAATAGAGTTTTCTTTTATACAAATTTCGCTTACAATTTCATACTTCTAAAGAATATTAAAATTCAAAAATATAAAATATTCTTTGATATAAAAATTACAAATAAAAAAATATAATGTACATAAACCATTAGATAATGTAACATTAATTGCGATAAATAAATAAATAGGAAGGAAAACGAAATATAAAGACGTAAATAAAAAAAAAACTAATTATATTAAATCCAATTTTTTTATTAAAACTAAATTTTTGTGCTAATGAAGAAAGGAAGACATGAAAAAGTTCATGATTTTTTTTTCTTATTTTAAACATAAAAGAATCATTAGAAATATTTTTCTTTCCATAAGAAGATTTGGATTAATAATATTGTTTTAATGCAATTATTAAAAACTCTTATGAAGAAAAACAATAAAAGCGCTTATATAAATTATAATTATAGATAAAAATAATAATGGAAAAGCAAAAATGCATTATAATTTTTCATATTAATGTGATATATTTTAAGTATCATAAATCCAAATTTTAGTGATACAAAATTATATAGACAAATGTATATATGTTCAAGAGCTTATAAATGTTTCATATATTAAATTGAGCATGATAGTCATTAATATTCATCTAGAAGTGTAAAAATCAATATCATTGAAGGTTGTGAGAAAGATTTATATCAAAGTAAAATAAATTATTGAAAATATCAAGTTATTGACAAATTTTAGTCTTTATGTACAAATTTTAGTTTTTATGTACAAACTTAACAGTAATATTTCAAATTGAGTTGATATTTTTTTTATGTGAATGTTTGATATGACTAATGATAAGTAATTGTTGTATTTATTCACGTACGAATTTTATTATATATTTTATTGAAATATTACCTCATATTTTTATTTTTTTTTGTTTATATTTGTGATTATATTATAATTGCACTTTTTAAGTAGGAGAATAAATATTCTCTTCAAATTATTGGTTCAAATCGTTTGATAAATTTGTTTCACTTATTATTTTTTGTTTTGATGTAACGTTATCTTAACATATATATCTCACTTATCAAATTCTTTCTTATTTACCTACTATAAGAAAATTGTATGTAAGAAGATGGAAAGATGGAAAGAAGAAAAGAAGATGTTTTTATTCTTTTGTGTTTAGGAAATATATACTAGTGTAATTACAATATAATAATTAGGCAGAGATTCACTCATCATGAGATTCTATCATTATTAAATTTTAATGACATATAATTGGGTACAATATCGTACAATATTGCATACAATAATTGCGTATAATTTGATAATTACTATTTTCTTAATACTCTCCTCAAGTTGGTAGTTGGTAGGTGAAGATCATGAACCCAACTTGTGTCGTAACGTCAAGAACGGTTTCTTGCCCAGTGCCTTCGTAAAAATATCTGCGAGTTGGTATTATGTTGGTATATATGAAGGACTGATTATCTCGGCTTGTAATTTTTCTTGCACAATGTGGCAGTCTATCTCAATGTGTTTTGTACGGTACGTTCATGAAATAATGGGTTTGTTTGCTGCTATATGTAATGCTGCTTGATTGTCACATAAAAGTTGAACTGACAAGTTACATGACATCTTTAAATCATGCAACAGATATCGCAACCACAACCAAACTATCTCCCCAAACAAGTATTGACCATCGTGTGGTATTCTGCTTCCGCTGATTGATAAGTGTCTAATTTCAGTAATATTTCATATTAAAATATAGACACTTATGAGGATTTATTGCTAATTTACATATAAAATAATCCCTAATTTATGAATTTATACCTTTTTATATTTTTTATGATCTTTATTT
>Ga0123342_1000239_pt1 | contig 78830 bp, 36 predicted proteins | sample Turbeawhitnodule_FD_89960 | JGI IMG/M metagenome (GOLD analysis project Ga0123342, IMG submission 89960) | Root nodule microbial communities of legume samples collected from Mexico - Turtle bean Mexico white nodule | ecosystem: Host-associated > Plants > Roots > Nodule | place: Mexico: Nepantla... | reverse complement strand
AGTTTGATGTAATGTAATTCAAAATTTACGTTTCCAACATTTCAATGTGTTTTACAGAAGTATTGCATTGAAATAAATCTTCATCTCTCATATAGAAACTAAACTATTCATTTTGATAAAAAATTCCAGTAATTTTAAAAATCACAGGTGAATCTAGAAAACTAGTGAGGGAGGGACAAAGTTTTTTTATTACTAAATTTTTAAAATTTAAAAGTGAATATTTTATATTAAATTAAAGATATCTGTTTTTTATTTATTTATAAACTAAATGTTATTCTTGTTATCTTCATCAACTCTACTTTAAATTTTGATGTACTATATTAATAAAAGATAATTTTTTATTTTGATGCTTTATTTATGTAATTTTCTCCTGATTTTTAAATCACTTGTCTTTATTTTTTATTTAATATAATAGAAAATTATTATTAAAAATGAACATATTTTAATTACATTATTTAAATTGAATAACATTTATGCCGTGCATGGAAAACTGGTAGATTAATATGGTATATCAAAATTTGAATTTATATATTAAAAGTTTTGATATCAGTAACTGTACACATGAAAATTAGCTAGATTTAAAAAGGGTAGAAAGTAGATTGTTGAAAAGGAGAACATTGTTGGGAGAAACCGTACTCTCAACAGAAATGAACACTATAAATTTATTATACCATGTAATTGAATGTTTGAGTTTAATAATATTTTTTTATAATTTTTATTAGTTTTTGTGCTAAGAGGGTCTGTACAACCAACATCATGTGCGAAACTCGATAGGCTTAAACAGAATTAGCAAGGATAATAAAAAATAAGAGTTAGGTAATCCACTTCTAAAGATGACCTAACCAAGTTCTCTAATATGACCTAATGAGAAAGGTGCACTACAATAATATAAATAATATCGATTCCAAGAATCAAGTACGTCATTATACAGTACTTAGAATACCAGTGTCGAATATTAAATTTGACTTGAGTGTCGGAGTGTCTTCTGTCGATATCATCCAAGTCTGGACTATGTGAGTGGAATGAGGAGAGGAAGGAGCTTGTAAGGAAAGGAACTGAAGTCCAATCCAACCAACCAAAGAAGAAGAAGAATAGTTTCAATCGTTTTCTAGGTTCCAACTTCGTTCGAAAACCGTTTTTATATTAAAAACTAATTCAAATTTACTTACATGTATATTAGTGATTTTCATTTGTAAGAATAACTCTTTTATAATTCCAAGATAATCATTTTTCTTATATAAAATCGAGAGTTTAATATTATATACGAGGTTACTTATTATTTATAATGAATTTTTTAATAACAAATTTAACAAATCTTATAGGTTAAAAAAATTCCATTTTGGACAATCAACCTCGGCTAATTTTGATTATGCTGAATAATTCAAAATTGATTATATTTAACTTTAAAACTGTCTGGTTTTATTGATGGGATCTGCTTAACTTTGTTTGGATTAGTTTGGCATTGTGGTCACAATTGAACATACTGAAGACACATAAAACAGATCCGCCCCAAAGACTCTTTAACTGAAGAAATTGTTGGGTGTTTTACTCAACATTGCTATGTAAATCATGTACCATTTTAATAATGAATTATGATCATGATTTACTAATAATTATTATCGTTTAGCAATTAAATTGAAAAGATAGATAATTTATCACAAAAGAAATGATAGTATAGACAATGTGTTAGGATAGGTCCAATAGGATACACGTTGAGTCTAGGTTAACCTAAATCTCACATATATATATAAGTGAGATATATAAGTCAGATATTCTGAAAAACTCTAGTTTAGTAATCTTAGTATTCTGAAGGCTTAACCATAGTTAAGCATAGAATATGTAGCTGTTGTTCATACTGTTATATCACAATGTCAAATAATCTCAAATCGTTTATCAATTAATCAAAAACTAAATTCAGTTATTCAATGTTAAAAACTCGTCTTTATTAAAAGTTCAACATACACAAAATTTTCAACTTCCAATTACAAACATTTTGCTACACAATGCTACATTTAGGAGCGCAAAACAGCACAGCTTATAATGGAGAATTCAAACTTGGGACAGTGATAATTATTTGAAGCAAAAAGTGATAATTTTAGAAGGCAAAGTTCAGGTTGTAAATCATAATATGCAATACAAGATGTCTTCTACCTCACTGCTAAGCCACTCCAACAACATCACTCAAGTGAAAACTCAAACAACATGGTGTGTTCATACTTCTCACCTGGACGAACCACAACAGATGGAAAATTTGGCTGGTTTATGGCATTAGGGAATCCTTGTGTCTCCAGACATAACCCTGCATGCTTTCCATATATGGCCCCTCCTTTTCCTTGAACACCATTAACATAGTTTGCAGTGTAAAATTGCACACCAGGGGCATTTGTCCATAAGTTAAGTACTCTTGAACTTGATGGATCCCTCACTTTTGCAGCATGCCTCAAACCATCTTTCTCTTCTCCACAATCAAGCACATAATTGTGGTCATATCCCAATCCAACCTCACTAATGTTGTTGCCTATTCTATTCTCAGATGTAAAATCAAAAGGGGTATCCTTCACTGACATTATTTCACCAGTTGGCACAGTATTCTGGTCCACAGGAATGACATGATTAGCCCATATCTGAATTGAATGGTCAAGAATGTTCCCTGAGTTGTGACCAGCTAAGTTCCAGTAGGTATGCTGAGCCAAATTAACTATGGTGGGTTTGTCCTTTGGCACTCCTTCCATGTCAAGCCTCAGAGTTGTGCTTGAGGTGAGTGTGTAAGTGGCTGTAATGGTGATATCCCCAGGATAACCTTGTATTACAGAAAACAAAAGCTGAATAAAGACAAAGGAAGAGCATAATGATGCTTAAGAGTGAGGAAGAAAGAGAGAATAGACACTACCTTCCTCTCCATCGTGACTGTGATACTTGAAAGTAATTGAGGGGGTTTCGCCCTTTTTATGTTCAACTACCTCCCATACCTTCTTATCAAACCCAACATTTCCACCTGAAATTTGGACAGGAGATAAGGGATCACGAAAACAACAAACAAAAATAATAGATCATTGTAAAGTTTCTTTGTTTAGATCATTGTGCTATTTTAAATAAAAGTGCACACAATAACATCTATCCATCATCATTTGATGTCCATCATTCTTGAAAATAATGATGTTTTGCTTGACAGATCCATACATGTTTCGTCTTTATTTTCAAAGCCAGATTTCAATGGAATGGAGGAAATAAATAATTGTTAATATTTTCATAATCATTACAATAAGATCCTAATCAAATGCATATATTTCAACACAGACATTGCATGATCCACTACTTCAGATGGCCAAAAACTTTATTCTTTAACTTGAATCACAATAGATGGACAGAAAAATCTGAAAGGATTAGTTTAACTACACAATGCACAATTAACAATTTTACAAATGAAGACTATGAAAACACAGAATTGATACCATGGAGACTGTTTGGGGGTTTGTTCAGAGGCAAAGAGTACTGAACTCCATCAAGTGTAAATTTGCCATCCTTGATTCGGTTGGCAACCCGACCCACAATGCAGCCAAAATAAGGAGCAAGACCTTTCTGCTTCAAACCAACATAATTCAGTAAATCGTCAGAAAGAAACTGAATATTATACATATAATCCTTCAAAAGTCGCATTCATCAGAGGTGTCTTAAAATTTGAATTTGAGTTCAGCCATAAATCAACTCCAAAATTTAATCAATGAGAAATCTCTAACCTATAACACTGATACGGTCACGTACATATGTATAATTTCTAAAAAATATAGGATAGGGAGAAACAACTATATATTATATAATTATGAATTATATAAATTAATAATAAAAATTTATGTGTAAAAATATATTTTTCATGACAAGTGGAGGATTGGTTCCTTATTTAAGTATCATACTCAAAATTCATACAATAATTTTGAATATTTAGAAAATACATGTGCTTCTTCTTTTCAAAAATTAGTAAGAATAGTGTTAGATTGTCAGAAATATAACAAATATTTTTTGAATAAGACACTTCACCCTTCCTAGAGTCCTTTTAAGAGGAGTGTCCGAGCCTTATAGTCTCCGATACTCCCTCATGTCAAGACGAAACATTTCAATCATGAATTTCACAAAAAGATCACTTCCATGGATTCTCACAGGGCACCCACCATTGTATTGTTTAAACCAGAAAGGTAGAATTTTGAAAAGGGAGAGAAGATACCCATCAACCAAACAAGCCTCTCTAAGCTAAAACAAAACTACCCATTACGATTGACGCCAGAAATCCAATAAAAGAAATCGCAAAATCAAAAGGGACCTGATAGGATTCAACAGAATCGAGGCCAAGAACGACGTCGGATAACACCCCTTCAAAACAGAGAGCACGTCACGAATCAGTAAAACGCAAACACGATTGAAGGTAAGGAAAAGCTTCAAATGAGGAATTTGAAACGGATCATAACCATCTTTTCCGGGAACAGATAAGGAGATGATGGTGCATCCGAGATTGGTGAGAAGAACCTTCATGCTGCCATTGCTGAGCTCAAAGGTCTCTGGTTTGGGGCTCTGATCCGCCATTGGAATTGAACAGAGAAGAGAGAGAGTGAGAGAGAGAGTATGAAAGTGAGTGAAGTGATGAGATTGAAGAACATATAAAAAGAACTGATCCAAGTGAACATTAACTGCTACGATACGAGGTTATTGTAACAAACAATGTTTCAAAATTCTACTGTTATCTTTTTCTTTTCTCTATCTTTTATCATATCTAAATCAATCTTTTCAAAAGAGTAAAAATTCTGTTGGGTTATTTTTTTTTATGCAAAAAAGATTTTGTCATCATCACACAGTAGTAGCATGATATGTAACAAGATTATCATAAAAATATTCATGATATATAACTGTTAATTGTTAATAACTGATACTTAATATTTGCTTTAAAAATGGTTTTGATTTTGACTCTATATTAGTAAAATATATAATTAATTTTTTAATATTTAAATTACCATCAATTTTATTTCTTTGTCAACTGCTACAAACCACTACGTTATCAGAGAATTTCAGAAAAGAAATCAAATTAATTTTGATTTAAAAATTAAGAGACTCAATTAAAAAATTTAATACTGTATAGCCATCTTCCGAAAATTAGAAGATATGGAAAATAAAAGAAAGTTATACACCTGCACTTTTTTTTTGTTAAGTTTGGTTTTGCATTTTTTTTTTAACGTAGATTTGTATCATATTCATAGATGATAGATGCTTTTTAAATGTGTTATGTAAATCAATCATCTATAGTTAATACAATTGAATTTGAATACTTATACTTATAGAGTACAAACGCTAGTTTTTTACACGTGTCACAACCACGTTTTTTTGAAAATAGATAAAAAAATATACTAAAAAAGATGTTGTTCTCGATTTTTTTTTCACGCATTTCGTATATAGATGAAGAATGCATTTGTTTGAATTGATTTAAAACTAATATCACTTTATTATTATTATTATTATTTTTTGTCAAAACACTCTACATATTTAAGACTTCTACTAGAACCTATTATTCAAGCTTTTTTTACCATTATTGACTGAATTCTGACATAATTGATGCTATTTGTAACCTTATTGTTAAAGAAAATCAAAGAATACGTTACAGATGTTTCAGATTATCAAATTTTGTAACTTGCTTTTGGCACATTATTCTAATTTTCTTTAAAATTATTGTAAACTTAATTTCAAAACTATGATTACAAAAATATCCTAAGATTCGGTTGGGCAATTTCTTCAGTATCATATCAATTTCAACACTATCATATCAATTTTAATCTGCAATCTATCATTTTTTCAAATTTTCAAAATTACTCTTATTCCAAATTTGAAAATAAGATAGTAAATATAATTCAAAAATATAAAAAAAATCCAAAACACAATTAAAAATAAATTCCGAATAAAAATTTTCAAAATTCAAAAGTGTGTTTCTACCGAAAATTGAAATCCAGAATATTTTTGGATAAAAGATTTCGAAATTAATTTTTATTTGCAGCTCCTTTTATGTAAGGTTTGACACTTTTGTCATTTTCAATTTACATCTTAGAATTATATGGTGTAGGGAGAAATTGCCTTCGGTATGCACTTTAATGAGTGTTGGTGATTAGTATAAACATAAGCAGTGAAGGAGAAGTTAATAAGAAAATTAGAAAGCATCTATTGAACCGAAGGAAACAATATAACGAATTCATGAGGAGGTGATATTCCAGTTAGATAAACTACTCTTCTTTTTGCACTCTTCTGATCCATTAAAGATTCATATATTTCAATCCAGTTTTTATTTGATCTGGATTTTACAATTTTTTTCTGATCAGATTTCCGTTTTAGTTTTACAGATTTTAGAAATTAGAAAATCTGAATTTCTAAATTGTAAACTTCTAAACTCTCTCTCCACTATCTCTGAGCGTTATGCACTGAAACGACACGAAATGTCAATTTGAGGACATTCATTTGAGATGCCACTTGAAAAGAGAAAAATAAACTTTTGGATTTAGCTATATATTTTTTTTGGATTTCAGAATTTGAAATGGAAATTTACTTTGGGAACATATTTCAAAAGAAAAAGATTAATTTTTATTTAATTAAAAATAGAAAAATTAATTTCAAATTGTGAAACTTAATTGCACTGAAACTCGAAAAATTAATTTTGAGTTCAAAATATATTTTCATAAGATTAATTACAAATTAATTACACTACTATAAAATTACAATTGTATAATTTAAAATATAAATTACAAATATTAATTACAGATTATATAATTTAAAGTATAATTTTAGATTATACAATAATTGAATGATTGAAAATATATTTAGAGTTAATAATTAATTTTCACAGTTTGACACTGCGAGAATTATACTGTATAATTTAATTTTTTAACTTTTATACTGTATAATTTGTAATTTTTTTAATCATTTAATCCAGAATATATTTTCATGACATGAAAGGATAATTTTTATATTTCTGAGAGTGCATGGAGGTGTATGAAAAAAATTGATGTTATAATATTATTGTGAAAAAAAGTGATACTAACTTAAATTAAGAAAAACTGTTTTTTTATCATTAATTTAATTGGTTTGGATTGAAAGTAACTTAGAAATCAACCCCTACTTTTATATTTTATACACTAGATTTGTTTATATAACTAAGCAAAAAGACACATTAATGCTACCTCATTTATATCATTCCAATTCAATCAATTTAATCTTCTTTTATAAAATTATGGATATGGATTTAAATCCAATCCAAATATTTGGATTTGAATTTATAAAAATCTAAATTGTTTTTATAAAAGAATATAAATCTGGATTTAAAATCTGATCCAAAGATTTGAATCTGAATTGGATTTATTTGGATTGGATTTTTCCATGTCCACCCTTATTCCTTACTACAACACAAAACATGATAACAAAATAATATGAAGTTGAAAGTTTCCATAGTCCTAGCCAGTAAATTTGTAGAAATTATGCCTTTCCTGCTGAACCAAAGAGATGCATCTTTTCTGCAACCACAGCCTTCATGGCTTCCTTTGCAGAAGCCATGACATGAACTAGATCGTTCTTGGGGGTAATCAGAGAGTCCATGTATGCTTTCCTTACTTCAGTGTTCACATTGAACTTTCTAACACCAAGATTTATGCACTCCTGTCAAAAACAAGAACCTCTTATAACGTTTGCAATATAGAGTGCTAAAACTACTAGACTTCAATGGAGGGACCAGAAATTGGATACATAAAGGATAACTTAGAAAATCTGAGACGCATCACTACAAGAAAATCATGAAATAGAAACCAATTTTTAGAAACCAAAATAATTAGTTGCAATAGTAACTAAATTAGAGACCATTTTATAAACTTAAAAAAAAAATTGGTTTCTAAATTAGTTTCTATTATTGTTAAATAGTTTCTAAATTGGTATTTAATTAGCAACCAAGGTTTAGAGACCAAATTTAGAAACTAAATAATTGGTATTGTTAATTAGATACCAATTTAGAAACTATTTAACAATAATATAAATTAATTTACAAACCAATTTTTTTTTTTAATTTCTAAAATAGTCTCTAATTTAGTTACTATTGCAACTAATTATTTTGGTCTCTAAAAATTGGTTTTTATTTCATGATTTTCTTGTAGTGCATGTTACAATTGTACCGTGAGCTCAAAGCTAATAAAACGTAAGTGTTACTTTGACGGACCAAAACTCAAAGCCAACTTCCAAAATATGTTGTTTATGTAACTGTACCTTAACAAGTTCTTCGCTCAAACCAGAAGCACCATGAAGCACCAGATGAACTCCTTTCTCCAGGCTCAAAGCATGCAGCTCCTAAAAATGGTACAATGTCAAAATTACACAATTGAAAAGAAAACCTCAAGTGTGGCTTAAATTAAATTATTATCCATTGGGAACATGGGCAACTCCCACCCCAAAATATCCAATTCAGAGGTGGAAGCACACAAGGTTGTCCTCAAATATCTGTAAATTTTATCTTAACTGCGGAAACTACAGCTGAAGAATACTGAAAAGACCATGAAAAAGAAGTATTCTCAAAATAGTATAGGTCACCCAGTCTAGATCATAGAAGTATCAGCCTAGAAGTCTGGTTTTTGCAATTTTACTAAAATTCATCACATGGGAGATCAGCAATGGTCTGGATTTTTGATAAATCTCAAAAAAACACATTTCAATACTTGTTTTAGATACTTAATTCGTGAGAAGTTGGATATCTTTTTGTAAAAAGAACCCCAATCTTTGTTGAACTATGGAAATATTTAAACGAAGAGAAGTTATAGAAAAATGTGATAAATGTTATCGATATGAACAAGGAGCTAAGACAGGATCCGCTGAGCAGAATTTGGCCAGTGCAAGGAAGCTTCTGTTGAGCACAGACAGTTGGGAGATAACAGGTGCTGAGCGGATGTATTCCAAAGAAGAGGTGAATTTTGAAACCAGATTTGGCTAAGCGAACTATGAAACCACTCAGCAGTTTGCAGTGCTTATAGCATTTCAATACGAGCACGGTGCTAGCTGGAATAGGATGTCTAGCTTATGCAGCAAACATTATCTATCTATTGCTTTTGGGGTGTCTGTTCATCTCTTTATTCTTGGTGATTCTTAATGTGATTTGGTTTATGTAAAAGGGTTGGGATACCCCTTTTGTATCCCTCTTAATTTAATTTCATTATTTACTGATAAAAAAAAATAAAAAATGAAACCACTCAGCACACAAGAAGCCTTCAGTTTGAAGAAAAGTGATCCGCTGAGAAGATCATCCAAGCACCGAGTATAAGCCATCAGCTGAAGGCAACTTGTTTGGAGTATAAATAGAAGAGAAGAAAAATGAGGAGGGGGCTGACACATTAGAATTGAAGACACTTTAGAGTTGTGCTATTCCCTTTTCATTTCTTTATCTCACTATAGTCATTGAATCATCCTAATCACCATGAGTGGCTAAACTTCATTGTTGTTGGTATTGAATGAATTTGTAACTTATCTGTACCTATTGACTCATATATATAAGTATATTTAGCTTTCAATTCTAGGTTAAGCTTCATGCTTAATGCTTGAGCGTAGAGGAATCTATATTCTTGCTTTTAGAATTGGAATGCCTTTGGGAAATGTATCTCCTTTTCTGAACTAAACTAAATCAAATAAAAGCTACAATTGCTGGGAACAAAGTTGATGCTTTTGGTTTTAACTATTCTATTCTTAATGCAGGGATCAATTGAAGTTAATCAATGAATTGATTAATTTTTGTTAGATTCCTAGTAACTAAGTGTAAGGAATTATCTTGTTTTAACTGTGATGAACATGGAAGGTTGAATGTATGATCAAGAAGTGCAGATTAGTGTTCAAGTCCATTTCAATCCCAATTCTTAATCATATATGAAACCTCCAACCATTTTATCTTGTGTTCAATCAACTTAGCTTTTTGAAAATTGCGTTTTGATTTGTGCACAATTAGGTAGAGTGCATTTCTATGCAAGTTTCAGCTAAGGAATTAATCACCTTAAGCAGGTCAACTCTGAGATTTGGACCACTTGCTGGGTACTTTCCATGCACATTACCAATACACACTGCCAAAGCATCTATTCCAGTCTCATCTATGAATTTTGATGCCTGAAATTAATGCAACAAGCACAAAGGAATTAAGCAAAGCTCATGAGAACATTTTGAGTAAACGTAGAGGAGAGGTAGCATAGCAACCATATTCACATCTGTTAGTCTGGCTTCAAACTCTTCTACAGTTAAATCATCTTCTGTCCCTGACAATCTTCCTAGCTCAGCTTCAACCAGCATATTTTTTGAGTGCGCCAGTAATGTTATAAATTGTGTGTATGCAACATTTTCATTGAAAGAAAGATGTGAACCATCAACCATTATGGAACTGAATCCCTGGAATCATTACATTCACATTGCAGTTGAGATAACAGAAAAATAACTAACCACAACACAAATGGATACTGGATCATCTTTGAGAATGAAATCGTTCTGTAGGTATGATTGTCATGCAAGCAAAAATTGAAATTACCAGGTCAAGAGCTTCCACAAGATCCTGCTTTAAAGTTCCATGATCAAAGTGAACAGTAATGGGAACCTGTCATATATGAACATGAATAAGCAGTGACATTTAAAGACACTCAAACTAATGGTTAGTTAGTTACTAAACCTAAATAGCTACGGTTTGCTCCAAAACAACACCCTCGCATTCAATTTTTAAAGTTTTCAACATTAAAATTCGTCATTTCATTTCCGAGCTCAACTTTCTTGTCAAAATCTTGTTCCAAGCTACCACAAGACAGATATCTTTGCTTTTTTGTTTTCTGTAAATCTCCATTAAATTCAAATAATATTATGCCACTTACACTGGCTTGCTTTGCAGCAGAAATGCAACAAGCAACCAAGGGAATTCCTCCTTGCTTCAAGGCCCCTGGATGGATCTGAAAATTTTAAAGATAGTTCAGAAAAATTTTAGAGGAAGCAAAGTTTTTATACCAAATAATAGAATTGTGGGTTATTCAAAAGGTCATTTAATATGATGATGCACATATACAGGGAATTAATATGAAACAATTAATCAAGTATGAAGCATAGTTGCTCCACAAACAAAGCAAAGCTCATCATGAAATAAGAAAACATGAATAAAGGAATTTTGTTTAGGTTTCCACTATTTTCTCAAACTGGTGGGATCATGGAGATTGGAGGTGTTATACAATGAAAGGCTGACAAAATGATTTTCATAAGGATCAACATAGAAGTCCTCCAATGTTTTCAAATGAAGGGTGTGGATAAAGATTATGTCTTTTAAAGGTAATCTTAGAATAACTTGATCCCTCATTATAAAATACTAAAAATTTCCTTTTACTTGAGAGCGTTTGATACCCTAGTTAGAGGAGTATTCTAGGATTATTATTTTACACCAATCTCATCAACAGGCTTAGAAGTTGGAACCCTTGATATTTAGCTTTTCTATTCCAGTACCACTTTTTCCCCCTCGTTTGTGTGCTATCACATTATTTATGTTCGCAATAAAAAAAAGGGATTCACACAAATCAATATGTTGAATTTTGAACTAACTATTCCAGACCTGTAATATAGCAGGACTTTGTTCTTCCTCAGCAGCAGAAACAACAGCCTCAGCTCCTTCCAAATTGTAGACATTAAATGCTCCAACAGCATAACCACCCTTTTCTGCATTCTTTGTGCCAAAAAATAAACAATATTAGAAGAAAATCAGTTCCAATTTGCATAGCCATGAACCAAAGTATCCTTACATTAAGAATTTCTTTCGTTGATGTAAATCTGATTGAGTAAGTCCAGGACTTGACAACTTCTGCCAATGCTGTGCTGTTACCAACATTACCTACCAGAAGCAAATTATCTTTGATAAGATGAAATATACTAAAGAATAGAGGAAAATATGTATTTTACTGCACCAGATACCAAGATTTGGTCGTAAACTGTAATTAAGAAGAGAAAAAAAAAAAAAAATTAAAAAACATTACCAGGGAAGACAATGTAAGGAATTCCAGGATGTCTACTTTCAGGGCCTAATTGCCACAGGGGAACACCAGCAAGTGCTTGCCCAACTATCTTCGCACATCTTGCACCAAGGGCTTTTGTAGCGAGGTCTGAAGACGTAATACCACCCTAAAGCCCCGAATTTGATATCATGATTAAATACCAAAAGTTCACGAAATTGTTTTATTTAACTTGCAAAATAGTAAAGATAAATGCAATGAAGTTTTTTTAAAACGTTACTTCAAAATCTGTTACAGTAAATTAAACAGCAAAAATGTTTTTGAACATATTTCTTGCTTTCCTGAGCATGAAACCTAAGTGTCCACTTGTACTTCTGTGTTTCTAAAAGGTTTTAATGAACTATACATTTCTCGTGTCAATTAACTTCGTGATAAAGCATAGTGATCATGATACAAGAATGCCTGGATGATCAGCCCAAAAAGGTCCGATCAGCTATGTAGCACAGACACTGACACAGACACTGATACGACACGGACATAGACACAGAGATACGTATAATCTCTAAAATGTAGGACATGGGGACACGGATCTATATATTATATAATTATGAATTATATAAATTGACAATAAAGATTTATGTGCACAAGTATGTTTAAGATTATTTTTTGGAGCAGAAAGATGTTTTTCATGACTGGTTCAAAATGATTTGTTTCTTATTTTTATAATTATAATAAAAATTTATACAATAAATTTGAGTTTTTAGAAAGTTAATGTATTTTTCCTTTTTAAGATTGTGTTAGAACTGTACTAGAATTATCAGAAATCCAACAAATACTTTTTGAATTTGACACTTCACGGATACGTGTCCTACAAGTGTCATACGAGTGTCGGTGTCCGATACAAATATCCGACACCGACACACTACTTAAGAGAAGTGTCTGAACTTCATAGCTTATCAGTGTGACTATGCTAGCCATATATGCAATATTGATCGCATATAAAGTCGTGATTATTTTTCAAAAAAAAATGTAAGGACAGTAGAACAAAAGGAAATATCATATTTTCCATATCAAAATGAACGTTCACTGGGTCCTTTATATATGAAGTACCTTTGCAATAATATAGCGAGGTTTTGTAGTTACTCTTTTCACTATTTCCACCAAAGCGGAACTCACTTTAAAGTTAATGTCCAAACTCTCAGCTGCAGCTGCACATTTGAAAAAGAGATTAGATTGAGGGGAATAACTTATATTTCTCCCACTTAATGCACTACACTTTGCTTTGAATGGTAGATAAAAAGAGAACAGAAGTAAGCTATCTCTGTGTTGGATCTTATAGGTGAACAGATCCCATATTACAACACTAACCAAGAGATGGGAAGAAGAGAAAACAAGCAAAAGAAGAAAGACAAACTTCTTCCAGTTATGAGATTTCGGCTGGTCATTATTAAAGTGTCTTTATGAACTTTAAGATATAAGTCTGCTAATTCAGCTGTTCTACTGATTTCTTCCTCCCTCTCTTCCATAGGGCTCATTGCAAGTTTTTCAACTGATACCTAGTACAAAGAAACCCTTGTCATTAGACTGGCAAATGAAATTTCAAAACAGAAATTGCGTTATGCATAAAAATGAAATGCCTTTGCTAAGCAAACTTTCATCATCATTGTCTCCATGAGAGAATTAACAATTAAGAATGAAAAATGAGGTATAGACTTGGAATGTTAGTCACCTCAATGCTTTTTAAGAACTGACCACACTGTAGTTTGAGTTCTTCAACCTGTGGAATACAACTTGCAAGCATAAGCATAAATGAGAAATTGGGTATGCTTGAGATTAGATTTGGAACTTAAATTCATTTATCACCTGCTTTGTTGTTTTTGGAACATAGGATCCCACAACTATCAGACCACCATTCTTTTCTCTAGCTATTCCTAGATCACTTGGCAATATTGGTGGCTTAGAGATGATTCCCATAAGTGCAGAGACAAAACTAGCAGCAGTGCGACACAAGAAACGTTTTCCTGTCAATTCTGCCTGTTAATAAGAAAAGTCAGTCCAAGAATATTTGCATCAGTAACAAAACACACAAAAATGAGACAGAAAGGCATGGAAGAGAAGGAAGGTTTGCCTTGATCATTCCAAGAGCAAAAACAGTCATGTCTCGTTCACTAGCTGCATTAACTACGCATATTGTCCCCTGCTTAATACAATAGACATTCATAGTAAGTGGTTTGAATATACCTTCTTATTTGTAATTTCTTACCCAGACAAAGTAAGCCACAAGTTCTCTTCTTAGAACCTTAAAAATGTACAAACTACTATGCATTAACTATCTCCCTTATTTTGCATACCTTCTGCAAACTGCATAGATGCTTAGCAACTGCATTTGGACCTCCTTTCCTCAAAAGTTGGATAGAAACAGATGCAACACTACTTGCAAGTATTCGGCCATTTGTCTTCTCCTCTACCCACTACAATTGGATAAAAGGCATCTCAAAATTTAGAATTTATCCAAATCATGAAAATATAAATTGCATTGACCAAGCCAATAAAGGGTTTGAAGCTTTACATGACGCAGGTTTGAAGATTTGTAGCCAAAGGAAGCATCTTTAGCAAACTCTGTGTCCCCTGCAGGAACAAGCCTGCAGTGAAAAAAGTTAAATACACAGGACTCTAATTTGGATCCATTCATAATTCCTTATAGCTAGATCATGAATGAAAAGACATACGTATCAGAATCATCAACATAGTGTGTGTCTGCAATAGTGTAACGACCCCCTTGAAGGAAAAAGGGACAAATTATCCATGCATCCATTTCACCCAATACTGAAACAACCGCATCTGCTTCCTGTACACAACAACCTAGTGTCGTTTAGAAAACTGAAGAGTATCGATATTATTTATTGAAATATACTTATTGAGCTAAAATACATTATCCTTGCCTCTGGAAAATGACCTCGTAAAGTTGAATCTCCCCTCAAAACTACGGAATAGTCAATGCTGTCAATTGATTTTGCAGCAATGTCCAGATTTCTGCAAATCTCTTTTATCAGTGCACTGGCCTGCCACAGATCAAGCGCAAACTTATAAACTTGATATAGATTTTTTTTATCAGCAAAGAATGAAATTAAATTAAGAAGGATACAAAAGGGGTATCCCAACCCTTTTACATAAACCAAATCACATTAAGAATCTCCAAGAATAAAGAGATGAACAAACACCCCAGACGCAATAGATATATAATGTTTGCTGCATAAGCTAGACATCCTATTCTAGCTAGCACCGTGCTCGTATTGGATAAGCACTGCAAACTGCAGCTACAAAACCATCAAATACACCCTGCCTCTATTGGTCTGTTATAAGACACATCAAAACAGAATCCTCCATCATATCCTTAACATTCCTTTTGACTCCCTTGCACACAAGCACATATGTCCTTTCCATCTTGCACCAGCTGCGGGCCGTGACAAACCCACCAACACCTCCAACCAACTATAAATCCAGTATAGGCCGTAGTCTTAAAACTCTGGTTGGGACACAAGGCCCATGCTTCAGATTATTTTAATTAATGGTATGGCGCTTAAAATTAAAGTGTTGCATGTATTTCAGTTCAAAACTTTATTAAGCTCAAATATTGCATCTCAGTAATGACACTTTTTCTTCATACTTCAATAACAAGTTTTTCCATTTGTGGGTCAGCAATAGGACAAATGGAGCTTGTTGATTTAGTTGTGGTGGCCAAATACAAATAGTATCACTAAAGCAATTTAAATACAAATTGTTCTGGTGGCCAAACACAGAATATCCTTAAATAATCAATTTAAATTTTTTAAGTTTCCTTTATTATACATAAAATAAAGAAAATTTGACCGCCCCTCACCCCTTATTTATCTCTCATGCACTTGTAGCCTATTTACCTTTGAATAGAGTTCTTCAAAATTTCACCCATGGTTATTAGTAGAATTCTTACAGAAGAGAGATAATAAATAGAAGTAATTTTCATGTTTACCTTGTCAGAACTCAGTGACCTGGAGTTTGTCAAAATGAAAAAGCATTTTGGACTTTTTCTAAACTGCTCCACCAGTGACTCAATGGTCCTGCAGTGAAACATGGCCAATTGAGTAATAACTTGGGATTTATTCAGGAAGATCTTGCTTTCAATTCCAATCTCATGATGACAAATTATTATTGATTATAGAAATTATTAAAAATAGCACAAATAGCACAATATGAAAGAAAAATCAGTGCTTTGGTAGTTTGGTTTGAGGTAGCACCGTATGAGATATCTTTCGCATTCATTCTTCCAAGAAAATGGAAATAAGAAAGAAAATGAAATACACTTACCATTCTGTTAATACCTCAATATCATGAACAGTTTGTGTTCCTGTCGGATCATCATCTAATACAACTAAAATCTTTGAATTGCTTTCTTTTAGTGTTTGTATATCAAGAACATGATCTTCGGGCCACTCTGGTGGAAGAGAATGTAACATGGCATCTTTCCTTTGAGCTTGGATTTTTCCTTCAACTCTTACACCAGTTAGCATCTCGTAAACCTGTGCAAAATTTGGTACAGCCTCCCAAGTTATTCCAGCCATTGTGTTTATCATATATTAAACAAATGTAGATTTTATGTAGACAGGAATTCCAGTCTTTTTAAGATTAGAGGGAGAAGAAGAGTTTATTCTAATGTTTTTATTTTCTTGACAAAATCATCTTGAAAAATTTAATGTTTGGAGCGGGAGCACAAAATTATAACTGATGACAGGGGGTTAAAAAAGCAAAGGAGGGGGAAAAGGTGCCAACAAATTCACAAACTACAATAGTACCATGATATCTGTCTACCAGCAAGCAACTTAAACCTGGTACAGTTTAATGTTTGGTGATAACTATAGTTTCCTATTCCTAAAGATAGGCTGCTACATGGAAAATAGAGAATTTGGTAAGAAATAAAGAATTCAAGGAAAATATGGTCAAAACACTCCTAATAAGAAATAAGACTTGGGTAGCATCATCCCTTAAGGTAAATTTTGGGGTTGTTGGGCTTAATTTACTCCTAATCTATGAAGCTCGGACACTTCTCTTAAATGGGCGTATCCGTGTCGGACACACGTATCGGTGTCAACATTCATACGACACTAGTGTTCAATTCAAAAAATATTTGTTGAATTTTTGAAAATTCTAACACGGTTCTAACACAATTTTAAAAGGTATAAATACAATAATTTTCTAAAAACTCAAATTTATTGCATAAATTTTTATTATGATTATAAAAATAAGGAACAAATTCTTTTGAACCAGTCATGAAAAATATCTTCCTGCTCCCAAAAGAATCTAAAACATACTTTTACACATAAATATTTATTTTCAATTTATATAATTTAAAATGATATAATATATAGATTCGTGTTCCTACATTTTAGAGATTATACGTATCTCCGTATCCGTATCCGTGTCGTGTCAGTGTCCCTATCCATATCCGTATCTGTGCTACATAGCTCCTAACATGGTACATGAGAGCGTAAATGACAAAGTAGTCTAGGGTTCATCCTTGCCATACCAATTTTTCTAATAACTAGTTAAATTTCAACCCCAAATAGGTGGACTGGTGAATTATCCATGTGTCAAGCCCGAAGGTCTCTCGCATTACTTTCAAAAGGGTTTAAGATGGAAGACCCTAAATTGCTATTTTATCAAGCTAATTGCATTCTAAATGGATTTTGTGATATCAGAAAAAACTAAAATATGAAATTCTAGAGGTTCTACGAACTGAAATTAGTTATTCATACCTTGACAACACCAGCATCATCAATCCGCCCCCAGCCAGCAGCAGAACCTGTAAAGTAATATTATAAATTTGAGCAAGCAATTCTCCAACAGTTTCCTGAAAGCCCTTTTTTGTATTTTTATTATGTATCATTCTGTGAAAAATATATACACATAATTGAAATTTTAAGACAAACTACAATATCTATTTTTTAAATATTAAAAGGGAAAGTACATCGGAAATTTAAGTAAACGTGGGGGATATTGAACTAGTGGAATAGTTGAGAGAGAAGAAAAAATAACTTTATGCAATAAAAGAAGAGTTCTTGAAAAGAAATGAAAACTAAGAAAAAAAAAAGACAAGATAAGTTTTTTAGATGACTTCATAAAGTAAGTTTTTGCATGATTGAACACTCGAGATTGATAGTTAAACATTCTCAAATGAAAAAAAATAAATAACAAATAAAAATACTAAAAATGATCATAAATTATAAAATGTGTTCTTTAAAAACAATTTAATTCAATAAAATTAAAGTTTATATTTACTAAAATGCAGTACAGTACTTTGGGGATCTGTGGTTGATATCAAATGAGTGAAAGAATTAAGATAATGAAAAATTGTGTAGTAAAGGAATGGTTGTTCAAATGAAAAAAAAAATCAAACATAATAATAAAAAAAGTTATAGGTTAACTAATAAATTAAAAGTGTTTTATTAATTTATAATGACAAAAAGGTGTGTATATATATATCAATTCTCGTCCACATACCCGATTTAAAATTGGGTATACCCAATACCCCTTATCTAATCAATGTGGGAATTCCTCATCAAAATCAGGTTAAGTTCAAATAATACTCGTGCAATGGGATGTTCAATCATTTGTGATCCCTAAACCCTAAACTCTAAATCTTATGTTCAATTATTTGTGATACCATGATCTCAATTTAAGTAATGAGATGTTCATTTAAAAATAAGATAGAAGATCCTACAAGCACCATCCTCTATCCATTAAATGGTCAACCTCAAGTATCTTTTTCTTACTTTTGTCTATTAAAATCAGAAATAGTAATGGCCAAGTTGAATTGAAGAGAAACATTAGACTGTATACATCATTAAGATTCAAAAGTATTATACAGCACCTGCCAGATATAGTTGGTGAGCAATAGTTGATAGCTGAAGTGGAACTTTCCATGCAGATGATTCACGAGTAACAATTCCCTGTACATGAGTAGCAATAGTAGATTTTACTAAAATAACATCATGATGTTATTTAAATAAAGTGTCCCTGCTGAATAGCAGGAGGAATATACTATTTCTTACCATGTCCTTCACAAAGATATCAAGTGCTGAACATGGCGTGTAATCATTGTCTATCATGTGTTGCCCACGATTCTCAAACATCCTGAAACAACAGACATATCTTAAGGTTAGCAGTTAAATTTTCTATTAAAATCTATGAATGTGTTTTATTTAGAAAAGAATAATGTAATAGAAGAAGGAAAGAAGTGAAAAATAGGACTAGAAGAGGATAAAAAAACCTCAAGAATTAGAGACAAAATTACACATAAACTCTTTCGAAATAGCCATAAACACGTCACCATATAAGACATGAATACAACCATAATATTAAGAAGTGGACTTTAAACTTAACTCAACCCCATAAAACCGCTCATGAGGTTGAGGTTTGCATCCACTCGTACGTGAGGCTATATATTATGAGTGGTCCGATAGACCAATAGAGGCAGGGTGATGGTTTTGTAGCTAGAATAGGATGTCTAACTTAGACGTTAGGATAGGCTTGAAATGACTCTGATATCATATTAAGAAGTGGATTTTAAGCCTAACTCAACCACATAAAATCGGCTAATGAGGTTAAGGTTTGCACCCACTTATATACAATGAAAAGCTCTAATCTCTAGTTGATGTGGGATCTTCAACACATAATAACAAAAAAAATGGATTACGAATGTCACAAATTGATCAAAAAGTTAGTGACTTCAAAATTATTGAGAGGACAACGTGATTGTTTCGTAGAAGAGACATACCAGGAAGTTCCTCCACTAATTGCAATAAAATCGAACAACAGTCTTGTATTCAAACCCAACCGAGCTGCAAATGCTATTGCCTCAGCAGCTGAGGCAATGTGAACTCCAGCAAGCAATTGGTTAATCATCTTTATACCACTACAGAACAATTTTAACAGATGTTATTGTACAATTTTTTGAATTCAGGATAGTACATTATGTGGATTTCAGTGTCTCTTTCAATAAGAATTAACATCACATTACCTGTTTCATGCGAAAAAGAAACAAGTATCAGTATTAGTCAAAGCAAAACAGTGAATTAACAATATTGGAAAATTAATAAATACCTTCCAGAACCACAACCACCTTTGATAATATAAAGCTTCTCACTCAAGGCTGATTTCAAAGAATTAAAATAAATTAACCAGAAAATTATTTCTGAAATAACTGTAAGTCCAGAATTAGAACTAACATTTTTCACTTTTATGATCAGTTAGTTTTACCTGCTAAGACCTGACCAGCACTCTTAAGGGCATCATCAGTTCCTGACGCCATTATCTGAGAATTATTCATTACATCAGTGTCTTGGTCCACAAAATCTAAAACGAAGTTTCGATAAAAGACAAAGATGTATTTCACACCGTAAGAGTTCCCAATGAGGCCCTCGTAACACCACCAGAAACCGGGGCATCCACCAACTTCAAATACTTATCTGCATTATTATCATGAATGGTTACTAATAGAGTAATTGAATAAAACCTCTGTTTTTGTAAAACTGAATAACATTCGCCACATTAGAAAAGTGGTTGTTTCTGTTACATAATGTTGAGTTTAGTCCCACATCAGTACATGGCTATTTCTGTTGAGTTTCGTCCGACTTCGAGAAATTATATAATCAATATTTTTCAGATGAAGATCTCACATCGACTAGAGATTAGGATATTTTATTCTTTATAAGTGAATGCAAACCTTTTCTTATAAACTGATTTTATGAGGTTGAGTTAGACTTAAAAGCACCTTCTTAACATGGTATCAGAGCTATTTAAAGCCTACTGTCATCTGCTATCAGGTTGTTATTGGACCATCCATAACATATATAGCTTTTTAAATTAGTTCATGGCTTTCAATCCAACACGGTTTTCTTTTTCGACCTCTGTTTCAGTGAGGTTTCCGTCACCATATCCGGTGTTTTCTTCCGCATTTTCAATCATAGAGAAGCTTAACGATGAAAATTATCTTCTTTGGCTTCTACATATCAAACATGTTTTGCATGCTCATGGGCTTCATCGATATTGTGCTACGCCTCGGATTCCCACTCGGCAACTTTGGGAGAAGATTAGTTGAAAGAAAAAGAATGAATGTATTTTCGAATGTATTTACAAATGTGATTACAATCTAAATTTATACACTCTATACAACCTAGTTAAGAAAGAAATAATAGATTATTAAAGTTACACAAATCAAATCACCAAAAGATAATAAATATGTCCTAATAGATCGAAATCGAAAATGAAATCTGCACTATTTATTGAATAATTATCTCCTAATTAAGCAACACTCCCCGGTGAATATATATCCATCATTCTCAGCTTGCAAGTAAGATGTTTGAACTGTTTTGTGTGAATGTGTATGCCAAATGGAGTCTTGAAGAGATGTACTCGATGGTTGCAAGACCATTATCCAACTTCTCCTTGATGAAAGGTCAGTTTATCTCTACGTGTTTGTTTGGTCATGTTGAACTGGATAGTGTGCAATATTGATGACGGACTTATTATCACACCCTAGTCCCATAGGAGCTTTATATTATACTTTGAGGTCATCAAGTATGATCTTCATCCATAATAGTTCACAAACCCCTTGAGCCATGACTCTATATTCTGCCTCTGCACTTGATCTTGCGACTACATTTTTTTTTTGCTCCTTCATGTTACCATATTTCCACCCAAGAACATGCAATAACCTATGGTGGATCTCCTATCAACAATTCATCTGCATAGTCAGCATTATTATATACTTTCATGTATAAGTTTTCCCCTTTTTTGAATAGCAATCATTTACCATATAGGCTTTTAAGTAATAAATAATTCTATTTATTGCCTGCAAGTATCGTGCACAAATTGGCTAACTACACTAACTGCATAGGTTATATCTGCCATATTGTGTCATAGATAGATAGATAGATAAGTTTTCCCACAATTCTTTGATATTGTGTGTTCTCCATCTTTAGGCTTTCCTCACATTCCCAATCCTATTATTTTTCTCTATTGGCACTCCACTGGTCCTACATCCCAACTCAGCTTCTTGAATACTATCCCTTTAAGTTGAGAACCAGGAATGAAGGACTTCATTTCATGAAAGGTAACATCCTTGGTTTACGACTTTTCCAATGATGACATTTGTACCCCTTTTTGTTGGAGGCATAATTGATGAAGACACATTTGATGGCCCGAGGATCTAGCTTACCCCAATAAGGACTATGAACATGGACAAAGACAGGACAACCAAAGACAAGACAACCAACCAAAGACACAACTTTGAAGACTAGTCATAATGGGAATAGAATGATAGAATCTGGTCATAAGATGAATGGACTAACTCCCTCTAGAACTCGAGAGGGTAATCTATTGATCAAATAAGTGGCAGTCTTCCCCAATAAGATCTAGGAACATACATTTGGAAGAATAAAGTTCTAGTAACCTCAAGGAGATGACAATTTTTCCTTTATGCAACCCCATTTTGTTCAGGAGTGTTCACACATGTTAATTCACGAACAACCTCATTTTCCTTAAGGAACTTGGAAAAGTTTTGGTTCACATATTCTCCACCATTATCAGAACTCAATATCTTAATTGGGCTTCCAAATTGTGTTTGAACCATTCGATAAAAATTGACAAACAAGTGAAAAACTTCAAACTTATCTATCATAAGGAATATTTAGATAACCCGAGTACAATCATCAATAAATGAAACAAACCATTTTGCACTTGAGATATTAGGAATAGGTGAAGGTCCTCATACATTTGAATGAATAAGATCAAAATGTTTAGGACTTCTATTATTCTTGGAAAAAAAGGTTGTCTGGTTGTGTTTAGCAAACTGACAAACATCACAATGAAAAGACTCAACAGAACAAACACTTTTGAATATAAAACAGGAAATAAACACTTTAGGGTACTAAATGGAGGATGACCAAGACATTTGTGTTGAAACCATATCTGAGAGGATGATTCAACTGAAGATTAGAAGTGAGTGCCTGCAGTCTAGCACACTCTTTATTTTCTTCGTGATGTAAGTAGTATAACCTGCCTTACTCTTCAGCAATTCCAATCATCTTTCCCGTGGCAAGATCGTGGAACCATTAGCAACCGTAATATGTTGTTTACCAGATAAAGCAATGTAGGATAAAAAAAGAAGAGGAATGAGGTGTAATATGGTCACTACCACCAGAGTCTATAATCCATATATTCTCAGTACTAGAAGTATTAAAGGATAAGAAACTAGAATTCTTAGCCCTAATGGTTAAGGAACAAGAGCTAAATGTCTTACTAAGGGAGTCCATGAGAGTTCAAAACCAATTGAGCTTTGAAGATCGGCGAAATCTGGTTCTAATGGTAGTGGTTTTGTTCACAAAACTTGTCGGAAAAAAAATTTCCAACCGTGGTCAACGACGGTAGTTAGCAATCAACGATGCAAGGTGGTGGTCAACATAAAAAAAGTACAACAATCAAGACTACCAGAAAAAATGGTTGCAGCAATGAAGACTGCCCGAAAAAAATACAGAAACAGAGTCTCCCAGGGATCGGGAGCTATGATACCAATTTGAAAGAGGATTGATAGTATTTCTGAATGTATTTACAAAATGTGATTACATCCTAAATTTATAGACTCTTTACAATTTAATTAAGGAAAAAAAAATAATTAAAACTATACAAATCAAATCTTCAGAAGATATCAAATTTGTCCTAATAAATAGAAAACGGAATCTACACTAATTATGGAATAATTATCTCTTAATTATGCAACAAAATTCAACATCATTTTCATTCGAAACTTGGGTGCAAGCTCGTTTTCTTCGATCTGAACACAGGAACACAAAGTAAGGTGATCGCTCCATTTCGTAACTTCTTAATGGAATCAAATATATCTCGGACTCTCTCATCTCTATTGGCGAAACTATTTACTTGATTCGTTGGCTCCTGATTATGAATCACTGATTTTGATGATATTGAATCTCTGTTATTAGCAAAAGAAACTATTGATATTGTTTCTACCTTGAATCTAACTCATGCTAAATCTGTTATTAATACTGAGACTCAAACTCCTCAAGCAAACTATGTTAATTCAAGTTCTCAACCATCAGCTGAAAACATTGAGACTAAATACAGATTAGATAACCATATCACTGTGTTTTTTATGTGGTGTTTTGGTTGTTGTGGAAATCCCTAAGTGTGTTTTCTGATCAATTAGTGGTCTCACATGTGGATGGTTGCAGTAGAGGTTGTGGTGATTCAGACATGTTGGGGGATGTAAGTCGAAGGTGTAAACTCCAACCATTCTAAGTGCGAGATGGACCCTGGCAAGTAGGAAGTTGGTTTCTGTTAAAAGTGAGCTTATAAGGAGCAAACAGGGGGAAGCCAAAGTCCAAAAAGGAGCGAATGGAAGATGTTGCATTGAAGTGATTAATTCTGTGACAAGTGCTACAATCGTGCCATTGCAAGCTGGGTAGAAGGAATGTCAATGAAGTGGTGGAGATAACCAATATTTTGGTGTTTTTTGATGGTTTTGTAGCTGCAATTTGCAGTGCTTATAGCATTCCAATACGAGCACGGTGCTAGCTGGAATGGGATGTCTAACTTATGCAACAAACATTATCTATCTATTGCTTTTAGGGTATTTGTTCATCTCTTTATTCTTGGAGATTCTTAATGTGGTTTGATTTATGTAAAAGGGTTGGGATACCCCTTTTGTATCCCTCTTAATTTAATTTCATTCTTTGCTGATAAAAAAAAAAGATAACCATATCACTGGAGGAGTAACATACCATGCAATCTATGCTCCAGCTGACTCACGTATGCAGGGGAAACCGTGGAAGAGAGAATGATAGATGCTCCAGCTGGAAGAGCTACATATTGCAGAAAATATATCAGTATATAGTTAAATAGACATCTTAATATGGGTAGTAAGATATTATATGCACCTGAAACTGCACCATTTTCTCCATATAAAACATTTTCTGCTTGTGATTCATTCGTGACCATAATTATGAGAACATCAACATCTGTGACCAATAATAAGTGAGTGATTTCCTGATCTAGCAAGTTATCATATATAACAAAAACATAGCACGTAAAGAGAAAATAAATAAATGGGTTGAATATATCCTTCTGCTTATATGTAGAACTCATTACACCAGAAAGGATCATTCAGTGTTGTAAGAGCTGACATCAATGCTTAGTTCTAGTATCTAAACTGCTGAAGCTTTATTTATCATACCCCCAATCGGTTTCTCCATTATGTGTTATGAAGGCAGCTTGTATCCATTGTATTGTAGAAATTAAGGGAATTGTGAACTATACGAGTACATCTAAATCATGTACAGCATTTAATACAATAGGAATCTGATGCCTATGTATAATCATGAATATTTAGATTATATATGTATTGTTGGGAATGTTTTTATTTAATCTCTTATCATATCGTCATATAACGTGACTTTTTTTTGAAGTTGTTAATTTGTCTTTTGATGAATTTAAACTAAAGTGTCATTTTCAATGATGATGATCAAGAAAAAGATGAAATACCTCAAATAAATTCTATTCTCTTTTCACTTTTTGGATTTTAAATAGATGAATTAAATTTATTTTTGTTATATTTGACTAACCTTGTTTACATAAATCTTGATTGTTAATTTATATAATTCATAATGATATAATCCAAATTCTAAGGCCAAACAATTCCCAGTTCCATAATCAATATCTCAAGCTTTTTCATTTTTAGAACAGGGAATACAAAGGCAATATTTTATTCATTTTATTATTCACTACATTACCAATGTTTCAGGATTTTATGTATCATTTTATTTATGGGTACGTAGTATATATCAATTTACCTTTGCTCACTTCAGCTGGAGAATTTCCAATCAGGCCACCAGCATTTGTAAATCGTCTTTGAGTTGGTTCATACACCTAGAAACAAAAAATTGAAACGATGCTTATAGTGATCATATAACTTTCTTCCATGACATTAAGTAAAAGTTTCATCTTTGCATGAAGGCAAATTCTTCCTACGCCCAATCTTTTTGAACCTGCACCCAATACAGTTTTAAATTTCCAAAAATTCCCTTCATTTCAGAAATAAAAATCCAAATCCAATAAGAAAATCCACAATACAAAAAACTCATTTTGTAAAAAAAATCTGGAAACATATACCAGAAAAAGGACATTTTATATGTACTCATTTTGTCTTTTTCATACTGAAACTGGATGGCACTGATATGGTGAAGGAAGTAATTGCCTTGCATGAATATACAAACACCCACATTTTAGACCATAAACAGATATATATGAAGTGGACTTTAAGCCTAACTAGGGTTGCACCAGATATATGTTATGGGTGGTGGCCTGATAAACCTAACAAACACTCGCTAGGATAGGCTCGAAATGGCTCTCTGATACCATGTTACAAAGTGGACTTTAAGCCTAACTCAACCCCATAAAACCAGCTCATAGGGTTGAGGTTTGCACCCACTTATATACAATGAAAGGCTCTAATCTCTAGTCGATGCGAGATCTCAAACAGTACTTGTCATTTTCCCTTAAATACCTAACACAATTTATACAAATAAATTCAACTTCAAACATTCAAAAAAAGCTTTGAAGTCCTTTTAGAGTATTATAGTTGGACCTGGCTCTTGATTTTGATACAGCACAATAATCTACTAGCAGGCACCAATGCTATTGATAATGCAAACCAACATTTTCATTATCTGTGGTCAACCAACTCACTATTAAGATACTAATATCAGATCTCCTTGTTACTAGTTAAATGCAATATAGCTTAAGATTTAAGAGTGAGAAATTACATCATAACCAACAACGCAAAATTCTGAACTCAGTAAGTGAGTTGCCATGCCAAATCCCATAGCTCCAAGGCCAATAAAACCAACCCTTCTCACACTCTTAGAATCAGTAGTAAATTCAGATGCCAGTTGCTCTGGGTTATACGTATCAGCCTTTTCAGCATCTGAAATGTTAACCCCGTAAACCTTTTCCCAAACCTGTTATTAAGATGAAGAAAGAATATTTAACATTAGAAATACTCATATAACCATATCAGATACATAATCATAGATGTTAAGAGAACACTACAGCTTCTAAAACAAAAAACAACTTCTGATTGAAACTGCTAAAACAGATGTTTCATCAATTAACCTTGATCGGTGCTGCAACATCATCTCCACTATCAACAAGCGAAACCCCTGAAAAAATGATTTTCCAAACTATGTAAGCTGGAAATGATAGTTTTTTATTTTTATAAGGGATGTATAGTTTACCGATTTTGTACCGTGAATAAGTTGTAGATGAGTAGCAGCCAAAATTGGAAGTGGAAAAGTAAGTGACTTGGACATATTCAAAATGATTTCCTAGAAAATTAAACAATTTTTTTTATCATTGTAGTGTTTGCAAAAGAATAACTAATGAAAACAAAGTTGCTATAAGGCAAGAAAAATGACAATTTTTGAAAACAAGTCATATAATATAAAGTGACTCTTTTCCAACAACAAAAAAAAGTGACTTCATTCATGGAAATGAAATAGAAATTCAAGGCATCATGTTCATTTCAAAAAGTCAAATAAACTTCGTAGTAACTCCTAAAAAAACAAGGGCTAAGGCTATTAAGTGGGTACATAGAATCATTTATATCTCTTGGACATCCTTTCATACAAGAGCTTGTTTGTGTTGGAGGACATAACAATGACAAAACCTTGAGCTGAAACTAAAACTTAATTATAGGTACTTAAAATTAAACTCCTTACAATTTGGTTCTTTAGGCTCTAATACTATGTCAACCGATCACTTCGCATAAGAAGGTGGAGGTTCAAGAATGGTTTGTCTCTGACATCAATTAAACCTTAAACCCTGAACCTTAAACCCTAAAAGTATTATTAATCAAACATTGGTAGACTACATTTGATTTTGATGTAATCGTATAATCATAAAATATAACAAAAACACTGAAATATATAATTGTTCAGATATCCATTGATCTTACCAACTCCTTAACAAAAGTGTTCAGAATTTGATGATTAACCTCTCCCTTTAACAAAAGGGGTAAATAATTCTTGAACGCCCTACAAAATGGATGAAATTATTTCCACCTTCCAATAGAGCTAGGAGAGGCTTCAGTTAAACACATACCATGAATTTCCTGCAGCATTGGAAATTATATCATAGATTATCCAAGGATGAATTCCAATTTTGGCACCAAGAGAGAGAGCCTCCACTGCATTAATGAAATGAATGCCTTCGAGCATTACATTAACCATTTTAACCTTGCTGCAAAGGAAAAGGGTGAAAATTTTGATAAAACTAATATATCCAACAGAACACAGCAACCTATAATAGTAACTTTTGGTTGGGATGGACAATGTTACGAAGTGGACTTTAAGCCTAACTCAACCCCATAAAACCGGCTCATGAGATTGAGGTTTGCATCCACTTATATACAACAACCTAAGTTAATTATCTGCACTTCTTAGGAGAGGGAGAAAAACAAGGAATGGCAAGATGAACTGGTGCAGTTAAAGAATTTTGCATAATGGAAAGATTAGGTTTTAAAAGAGCAAGAACGAAGTAAACCTGCCACCACCAATTTCACCCTCAAAAGTGAAGAGCTTTTCACACATTGCTGTCAACAAAAGGCAACAATAAATTAACCTTCAGATACAAATGAAACAAATTGCCCTTTTCTTAATGCATATCAAGTTCAAAAACTGTTTTAAATTTTACCAGAGAGAACAGGCTGTGCTCGTGCAATGGCATCTAGACTTCCAGATGATGCTATCTAAATATTCAAGAAAAAATAGTCAAGATATACATGCTGGGTATGTAATTAGAGAAGGAAATTAGTTTTTATTCTACAACCAAGCAATAAATTATAAATACAAGATAATGAGACAATAACTTACTATGACTTTTTCATTCAAATCATCAGATCTCCCATAAGAGACATAAGCATCAACAACATAAGCAATCTCATGAATTTCTACACGATATACAAAAATGGTTAATTTTGGGCTGCAACACCCTATCACTAAATTTGCCCAAAGTGGGAGAATGGGAATAACTAGTTTGGAACTCCTTTAACAAAGAATCAACAATTATAAAGCAAAAAATATTGTTATAAAGTGGACTTTAAGCCTAACTCAACCCCATAAAACCGGCTCATGAGGTTGAGGTTTGCACCCACTTATATACAATTAAAGGCTCTAATATCTAGTCGATGTGTGATCTCCAACAAATATCACATGTATTACCTGCTAGATCCCTCTCCAGTTTATGGAGAAGTGATGGTAATATGGTCGAACGCAGAATAAGAACAGTATCTGGTTTTAGACCTGCATAACCCAAAATGAATGCCATTTACATGAAACAAAATCCTAGGACGTAAAACTTGTTTAATGCCAAAAAGCTGCATAGAGACCTCTCAAAGCACCCTCATCTCCGAAAATGAGGTCATTAGTTTGATCTATGTGAGATATTAGGATAACTAGAGCTGTTACATCTGCAAGTGAGACAGAAATACATGTATTAGGGAGACCATGAAACAGTGTAATTTACATAAACTGTACAATCAGTGTATTAGATAACACCAACGGGACAGTTATTCCACTGATCATACTTTGAGAGAAAATCATGACAATAGCAATTAACATTAATAATAATTAATAAAGAATCATCCTTCTTTACTGAAAAGTCATGTAAAATTAATAAATGTTGAACTCGAAGTAACATGAAATATGGCAAAGCAGATTTTGTTTCTAATACAATAATGTGATACATGTAGTATCTAAGAAAAAGTTACAAAACAGGAAAACCGAATTCCCTGTCCAAACTCTCTCCTCTAACTAATTGATTCCCCCCACTAACACCAATTACTGAGTAGTCATATTTTCCCTCTTGGGCCTAAGAACATTAACTTTAAGAGGTTTCTTCCCTATGTAGCACACAGACACTGATACGACACGGAGACGGATACGGAGATACGTAAAATCTCTAAAATATAGGACACGGGGACACACGAATCTATATATTATATAATTATGAATTATATAAATTGACAATAAAGATTTATGTGCACAAGTATGTTTTAGATTATCTTTTGGAGCAGAAAGATGTTTTTCATGACTGGTTCCCAAGAATTTGTTTCTTATTTTTATAATCATAATAACAATTTATATAATAAAGTTTGAATTTTGAGAAAATTAATGTATTTTTCCTTTTTAAAATTGTGTTAGAACCGTACTAGAATTGTCAGAAATCTAACAAATACTTTTTGAATTGGACACTTTACGGATACGTGTCCTACAGGTGTCATACGAGTGTCGCTATCCAATACTCGTATCGGACACCGACTAACCATTTAAGAGGAGTGTCCGAGTTTGGGCTCGTTCCCAATATCACCCTCTCTAAAATTTGCTGTTTCCTCAAGGAAGAAAAAGGAGAATCTGATCTTAATGTAAGCTGCTGATTCCCAACTTTCTCCTCATGTGGTTGGGCTTTCCACAAAATAAAACATTCGATAAATGGGGCTCCATTGCGTCAATTTTTTCAAGGTTTGAGAGAATGGCCTTTGGGGTGCAGGGTCAGAATCACCCACCTCCATTCCTAAGGGTAAGGCAGTAACTGCAACATCACACTTCAAGGAAAGTTTGAGTTGAGACACGTTGAAAAAAGGATGAATACGAGCAGAATCAAATGACATGAGCTTGTATCTGTATTCGTATCGTGTCAGTATCCGTATTCGTATTTGTGCTACATAGACCAATTTACGACCTCGGTTAGTACATCACTATGGGGGTAAAAGATGTGTTCATGCATAGCTTGGTTTCTTGAAGACGGAAAAGTTCACTCCAGAACTTGCTAAGGAACATAGAGTCGCGATCACTCATGATGGATTTGAGGAATCTACAATAGTATGTTTAAATTTTAGAGAATATAACTGAGCAAGTGCTGCTAAACATAGGGCGGAAAAGTTTAGCTTGCGATTGATAACAGGTGCTGTCACCCAAATTATATATATTTATGAGTTACAACTTTACAACTAATCTGTTTGATTTTTTTTAGATTTCTGAAGTACATTATTATGAAATTAGAATGATATTGCATATTATATAACTATTTTATGAAGTTAGTGTAACAAACTTGAGCAAAGAAATATAATATATGAAATAGTGAACCATATGGCTGAAATTTACCTCTCCCAGCTTCCGAAGGGCTTGAACATCTAACTCCTCCAAGCTTCACGATGTCTTCAATGACGGGACTATTTATCTACGGAACAATTTATTCCAACCGTACAAATTAAATGTAACCTTACTTAGTGGTAGTATTTAACAAACTAAAAGCAAACAATAGTTGCAGTAAAATCCTAATAGAAAATGCAGTAACAAGTGAGAGGAAATAATAATAATAATAATAAAGAATGTCTGATATTTCAAATAACGATTTGATATTTATTAATAATAAAAAAATTATATAAGTTAAAAAAAAAATATTTCAAATTGTTTTTTAAGAAAAAAAGATAAACTTTTAATTTAACAATGTTATTTTGTTAAAACTAATTTTTAGCAATTTGACTGGCATTTTTTGTACTGATCTTGTATCATACCGAATCAGACTGGTCACCGGTTCCTAGTCCGATAAGGAATACGTTTCCGGCAAATTCTTACTAATTGTTAATTGCACCTGATTTAAAATTTTTAAAATTACTCTTTATTTTAAATTTGTAAATTTAAAATTTAAGCTAACTTGAGGAGAATATTTAATTATTAATTTATTTTATTAAAAAATTATAAATATTAAAGTAGCTTATTTTACGAGCTAACTTAGTTATAAACAAATTCAACTAATTTCTAACTGGTAACTTGTTTATTATTATTTATTATTATTATTATTTATTGCATTTTAGTGCATTATTTAATTATTCGTATTTTTCCGTATTATTACCTATTTCAATTCTTTACAAACAATCACACTATTTTTAGTACTTGTACGTTATTTTTTAATTTTTACTTACTTCAAATTAAAAAAATCACGTTGAAGTAATAAATTTGTTATTACATTATGAGAAACAATTAATATAATAAATTTAATGTAATAATAATATAAATTAAAAAAATTAATACTCGTTATATCAACTCATTTAAATCAAATAACTTTTCCAAATTAAAAAAAAAACATATACAACTTTTAAAAGATAAATAAAAATTTAATTATTTTAAAAAATTTAAAATTATAACTCATAATATATTTTCTTCTTAGAAACACAGATATCATTTACATAATTATATCATTTTATGTTATTTTTCAATTATCAACTTATTTATCAATCAGTATAAATTAAAAATGCAGTTAGTTTATCAACTATTAACTCATCTAACTTTATTAAAAAACCCGATTATTAATATAACATTTTAATTAATAAAATATTTGAAATCATAATATATTTATTCCTTTCATCTATTTTTATAATCAGACCAACTTTATATCTGGATTTGTAAATATTAGATATAATTTTAAAATATTAAATAAAAGGAAAATATTTGAAATCATAATTCATTTTTTCACGCATTCTTCCGTTAAATGAAAATGACTGCCTACATTTTACTTCTAACCACGCAACTAAAAGTGAACCGTTGATTTTCGTTCGACGGTTCCAATGCTGAGTCACTGCACGACATTGCACGAAAACCGAAATGTAGGAGCACACATAATCAGATTCCTAATGACAGATCCTATATTCTTATGTCTGCAGATATGATGAGACTGTTCAAAGAAAACGAACCTGAAAAGCTTGCACATCGTATCCATGGCGAATCGCGGAAAACGCCATCTCCAAGCTGAACTCGTCAACGCCAACAAAACCGATCGCCTTCCGAGACGCCATTGTGAATAACCTTCCGATTGATTTCAGCACACTGCACAGGAGAAAGAGATGCAAATAAAATCAATAAATAGATAGATGAAGTAAGGATCGAAGTTAATGGAAACAGAAACGATGAAATTGGGAAATTGCACAAGTTGAGAGAATGAAAGAGTAAGGAAATTACGTCTGTTTCCGCAAAAAACCAGAGACTCGTGGAGGATGCGGAAGCAAGGACTATATAAAGAATACCTTTCACATGGAAACAATGATTCAAAAACCACTCCACTAGTCTATGAATTTTTTAATATGTTATATTTTTTTTTTTATAAATCATCCAAAATACACTCCACTAGTCTATGAAGGAGCATTGAATAATAAACTAATATATTAAATTTCTTAAAAATATATAACATGTTTAATTATTATTATGAAAAACTTGGAAAGCAATAAAAATATTTTAAGAAATTTAAAATTATTTCTTAGTAGAGAAAAAAGTAATATTATTTGGTCAACTAAAAATAAATTATTATTTGACGTGAGTTGTAATTCCACCATTATTTATATATTTTAATATTTAAACTTCTGATTTCTTATATCTTTTTCATTTTATCATTTTGAAAGATTTAAAATACTCACAATATAAGAAAATGATAAAAACATAAGAATAAGAGAGGTTTACTATTCTCATATGTGTATGTTACATCATTTTATAAGAATTTGCGAGTGTAAGATACTAATAATAATGAGATTTTATCATTATTAAATTAATTACATATAATTGGGTACAATATCGTACAAAATATCGTACATTACATATAATAATTACATATAATTTAATAATTATTATTTTCTTAATACAAAATAATCTTATTCATTCAAATTATATAAATTATATTTTCAACTCAAATATTAAAAAAACATATTCAACAACACAAATCTTACATAAAACTCAAATATCAAAATATCGACATTCATATTCAATTATTTATTCTAAAATTTTATTACATAAATAACACTTTTTACATGTAATTTCTTATTTTAAAAAATATTTTAACTAAGATAAATAAGTAGTCAAAATATAGAGATTTGGAACCTAATATTAAAATATAATTAAATTTAAGTAAGGATTTAACTAATTTGAGAAAATAATTTTTTTAACTAATTTCACTAAAATTAATAACAAAATAAAAAAAATGAAAAATATTTAAAACAAACCTAAACTTATATTGAAATCTGATTAGGTAAAAATATCTCTAACTTTTTTGAGTTAATACTAAGATTTTGGAAAAAAATAAATTTGGAGGATTAAAATGAAAAAGAAAGTAGAGATAGAGAAAGAAAAGTTTGAAATTAAAGAAAAACATATAAATAATAATAAATTATTCAATGAATATAAAGACTCATTAAAAACCTTACAAATTTGCAGTACCAGGTGTCTTTTTCAGTGACTCATTTCCTAGTCATTCATAATTCCAATCGAAATATATAAATGCCCATAATATTTCGAAGTTATCACGTGCACCATTAGTATTGGTGTTTACCAATTTTATAATTTTGGATTAAAAATAATTTTAAAATATATATATAATGTAAATAATTCAATAATAAATTAAAACAGTTTACCAGATATATTATTATAATTTTCTCAACTCATTTATAATTATTAGTATTTGCGAGTGTAGCATAATATTTTCCTACTCCTGTTTTATTAATAAACGAGGAAAAAAATTATGTTTACTTTATTTATATGTGTACATTAACTCAACCATCATTACTAATAATATTTATTAATTATTATCAATTAAAATAAAAGCACTTAATAGTATTAATAACAGTATATTTTATCAAATATTAATACACAACTCAAAAATATTAAATATAATTACTTTGACTAAAATGAAAGGAACCATTTTAAACCATAAAGGGATAACATATTGGAGGAATCAGAGACGTGCACGAGTTATAGCTTTAGAATTTATAATATTAGATGTTTTATGAGAATAGTTGAGTATTTTGGATTGGTTTCATACAAATCAATATTTTACAATTTTTTTAAAAAATTATTTTAAAAATAATATATTAATAGTAAATCTTATTTTAATAACTATGTTTATGCGACAATATATTGTATTTTATATTAGTATTATCTTTTTTAAAATACTTCATTATCACTTAAAATAATATATAATATTTAAAGTTTAAAATTTAAGATTTAATGTTACAAAATTACGATAACATCTTTAAGTGATATTCTCTAGTATAAAAGAGTTTGTAATTATAGTTATAAGTCTTTTACACTTCTGTTAAATGACGTGTTTGTATCGGTTACACGTATCGAACACCGACAATCGTAGGACATGTATCGGTAAATTGTTAAATTCAAAAAATATTTGTTAGATTTCTGACAGTTCTAGTATTATTATAACACAATTTTAAAATTAAAAAATACATTAGTTTTCTAAAAACTAAAATTTATTTATAAATTTTTAATATGATTATAAAAATAAATAACAAATCATTTTGAACCAGTTATGAACTTCTTTCTGCTAACAAAAATTAAAACATATTTATGCACATAAATCTTTATTGTCAATTTATATAATTCATAATTATATAATATGTAAATTTGTGTCTCCATGTTTTACATTTTAGAGATTATACATATTTTCGTGTTCGTGTTCGTATTCGTATCGTATCAATATCTGTATCAATGATAGTCTCGTTGATCAAACAAGAAACAACTTGAACACATACTTTTTATTTAAGTAATATTTAATTATTTAAATAAAGGGTTATAGAGTTTAGAGTTTGTTTTGTGTTTAAGAGTAGAGAATAAGAGTGTGTAAGGAGGAGGAAGGAGGTTATGCATGCAAATGAGAGGAGTATTTCTTTAATTCTCTATTTGTGCTTCATAGTCTTCTAAGTTCACTCTCACTCTATATGTTTTTTTATATATAAAATCATCTCTAAATTTAGACATTTAAATTAAAAATAATATATATTTCTTATCATAAAGTTAACTTTATAGCATATAAATTAGTAGTAATTAAGTTGATATTAACTTAAATAAATATAAATACTAAAAATAAATAAAATTAATGTCAATATAAATACTAAAAATTATTAAAATTAATGTCAATTAAATTAATATTAATTTTATTTACTTTTAATATTTCTTTTATTACGCATGAGCTTAGTTGATGTTAGTTTGATAAGGAAACAAATAACTTTGCTTATTAAAAAAAGTTAAAAATATTTTCAACATTAAGTGAGCTTTAACTAACACTACACTAATTCCATCCTAACATAAATATCTATTTGTTAAAAATATTTTTTCATTTTTATTTTTTTAAATAAATAACATTTTTGTTTCATATTAGAATCGTCTTAATCTATTTTATTAATATCTACATTAAGTGAACTATTACGTTATATTACGTTAGATAAATGAATGTTAATTGGATATTAACATAATTATCTATTCAATAAAAAAATCTTATTTTTTATAATTTTTATATTTTTTAAATTTAATCTTTTACCTTTGACTTTAACAATATCGCAAGTTTGATCCACACTAATTCTTACAAGTTAATTTGATGTTTTATTATAATTATATTTTTTTTATCATGACACACAAAGGTGTTAATTGATAAATTATAATTTTTTCAAAATTTATATAAAGTTCAAAATTTGCATATATTTACGAAAAAAAAATATTAAGCATTAAATTAAAACATTAAATAAAATTAAGGTTTTGATATTAAAACAGTATTCCTTTCTATACTCACACAATAAATACTCTAATTACTTTGACACATTCAAAATAGTTTTCTTAATGAAGTGCAAATATACTAATTTTTTAATTTAGTTTTATAAATTATTGATAACATAATCACTGTCTAAATAAAACTACTTAACATATTTCTATTAATAACCTTTTAAAATGAAACCAATTATAATGATTTGGTTAGGTTCCAAGGGTGTGTTTATATATAAGGAGTTTTTTTTTTATTTGTTCATCATTTATTTTAATATTCTTATTTTTTTTAGTGTTTACAAATGTTGATAATGTTTACTACGTATTTTTTTTTATTATATTTTAGGCAAAGCATTAATGATATATATAAAGTGACGGTCATAGGAAAAAAATATTTTAAACTAATAAATAATAAGTTACTTAAAATAAGAAATATTCTTATTTATGTAAATATGTTTTTGTTGTATATTTTCACCTGAAATTAGTTTTGCCCAAGTTTTAGATCTTTTGTTACTTATAGTATAAAAACTAAATATTTATTAATTATTTTATTACATGACAAACAATGGACGTTAATTATAATACTGCCAATATTGCAAATCCATTTCTAATAATTTACTTGTTATAAACAGACATAAGATTTAAAGTTTGGACTACCAATTTCTTATATTTAACCTTTAGTTGTAACTAAGCATTAAAACTCAAAATTTTATGATTTTTGTTCTAATTGTAAAATAATTAGTTTGATTTTTCTTCTTCTAAATTTAACTAGAACTTTAATAATTATTAATTAAACTTTTTTAGGTAACAATTAAAAAATGTTTTTTTTTTGCAAAAAAACACACTATGTCAAAAAAAATTAGGTACGAGTAATCAACAAAATACTTATCTTAATTATTATGAAAAAATCAAGTTTAAGGTTATTCATATTTTTTGTCAAAGAAATGTATGTAGTGATAAGTTGACTAATTTAAAATTTATTAATAGAGAACCATTTTATTGTACTCTGGTCTTAGAATTTTTTATGGATATATATAGTTTATCTATGTATTGTTTTTGGACAAATGTTTCCTACACCCAATCATTTTTAACCTGCACCCAACATATTATTTTAATTTCTAAAAATGCCCTTAATTTTAGAAATTAAGGACAGTTTCATCTTTTTGTTAACATATAGGTTTTGCTAGTCATTCCATATTTTTATATATTTTTTTATTTAATAATTTTTTTCATAATAACTAACATGTAAATTTTTATAAAAAAAATAGGAATAAAATAACATATTTTTCAATTTTATCTATAAAATAATGATAACGTGCAATTCTATTACTGTGTCAGGTACCGTACCAGTCCAACTGTGAAGTAATTTTTCTCTCTCTTTTCTGTTTGGCTGTTGAGAAATTTTTTCAATTATTTTCCCTTTCGATTTTCTGTCTCTTAGATTGTGAAAAGCGTTACGATTGCGAATTACTTTCACTGCAACAAAATCACTTCTGGCGGCCGCATTTGGAATCGCGGTTTCACTGTTTCTGTGCTGACAAACTGGGAGTGAGCGAGTTCAATCTCCGTCACACATTTATCTAAGGTGCGAATTCGCGGTAATTGTTTGCAGCAAGAGCATGTGAATGTTCCTCTCTTTGCATTTTGTTGCTGCATTGCATGAACCTGTTGTGTCTGCAGAAGAGGTTTTTTAAATTGCTGCGCGTTTTTTTTTTTTATATTGTGCCAAATAACAGATAAATGGACCATAGTTGCGGTCGCGTTGACGTTGCAGCCGCAATCGCGATCGCGAACAGTTTTTCAAAGCCTCGTGTGAGGTTGAGGATGGTCTTGTTTCTAATGTGTGTACATTGATGGTGTTTACTTAGGTATTGTGTGTGGTTGTGTAAAAGTGAACAATCCTTTTTGTGCATTCTTGAATTTTTAGTTTGATTATTGCTAGTAACTTATTCTTTGCTGTTGTTTGTTGAAGTTTATTGTAGATTATATATTCACGAGGGAGATTAAATGAATATGAAGTTAGACGCAAAAAATTTGTTGTTCCTAATAAGCTTAAGTCAATACCTGAGGTATTTAAAAAGTTGTTGTGAGCATTTCACTTTTCAGTTTTGATTGTGGGAGTGATTAATTACAGGCATTTCTGCCCAGCATGAAACGAAGAATGAGAGAAGAAAAGGGCCATCAAATGGAGCATTTAAAGTAGTAGCTGTGTCGTTTCTTAGTTGTGTCAGACAAGTATCCATGTTAAGAATCCATAGCACTTTGACTGCTTTCACCTGTATTTAATTTTCCTTTTTAAACTTTACACTAATACGGATAGAATTATCACAATTCTTAGATAAAGTATAAAATTTTATTATATTTACAAGGAATTTGTTCTCTCTTCTGATTTAAGATCTGTGTTTTATGTTAATTTTTATATTAGTTATATGCATTGTCTTATAATTGTGTTATGTTTATGATTTTTAAAATTTGTCTGCTCTGTCGTATCATATCCATGTTGCACGCCATATCCCTGCTTCCTAACTATTGTCTAGGTACTTGATGTTGCATTTACATATTAATTTTTTACATAAACGCTCTCCTCTACTAGGTAGGACCGTTGCTGACTATTTTAAATTGTCAAAGGAATTTTTTTGAAGAACTGCATAAACTTCATATTTTCATTTTCTGGCTTTAAATGCAATACGGACTTGATGCAAATGCAAAAACATGGTGTATGAGGGAAGTTGAGTAGATGGTTATCATTCCGTGTGCTTTCCATGCTTGGTGCTTAGTCTTTTCTCTGCAATTTATGACTGTGTATTTGTTGCCTGCTTTAGTTTTTATTTTTTGATAAATGAAGCTTATATTGAGATCTGCCGGGAGTGGTGGGGTGGCATTGTAGGTTTTGTCTAGAGTGTATATTACGTTGAAGAATACAAAATTGGAACTAAGTTCTGTTTGTAACTATGCCTTAATGGCATAATTTGAGAAAACTTACTTGTCTGGCTTTTAGTCTCACATGCGAAAGAGATAGGGAGGAAGAGTTTGAAAATGTATGAATGACTGGCCATTGATTAACATTCTGATTGTACGACAAATTTCATTTTCATATTTCTATCTACTGACGTATAACATCTATCAGAACTCAGAAGCAGTCATAACTCCTTAATGGAGAGTTCTGAAGAGGAAAATGATGGAGTCTCCAGAAATCATGTTCCGAAGGAACTGATCCGTTTAGCATCTAATGGTGCTAAATTTGTTGATGAAGTACTCAATGGTCAAAATGAATGTTGTCTGGAGAGTTTTCGCATGGATAAGCCTGTATTTTATAAGTTATGTAATATCCTGCGAGCCAAGGGTTTATTGCACCACACAAATCGAATCAAAATTGAGGAGCAACTGGCCATATTTGTGTTCATTATTGGTCATAATCTACGGACAAGGGCAGTTCAAGAGTTATTTCGTTATTCTGGAGAAACTATTAGTCGTCACTTTAACCATGTTTTGAATGCTATAATGTCAATTTCACTGGATCTATTTCAGCCTCCCGGATCTGGTGTTCCTTCAGAAATCCTTGAAGATCCTAGATTTTATCCATATTTTAAAGTAAGATTTCAGAAATGAGTTTAATCAGTATCTTGTATGGGTTTATTTTATCTTACTTTTTATAAACTCCTTAATAGGATTGTGTGGGAGTAATTGATGGTATGCATGTACCAGTGACGGTAGGTGTAGATGAGCAAGGACCTTTCCGCAATAAGAATGGTTTGCTTTCACAGAATATTCTGGCAGCTTGCTCATTTGACCTCAAGTTCCATTATGTTTTGGCTGGATGGGAAGGATCTGCTACAGACTTGCAAGTTTTTAATTCAGCAATCACAAGACGAAACAAATTGCAGGTCCCTGAAGGTAAATATTCTGTTATCTCGGTAAATTTATGTAAAATGCAGTTATGATTTAGGTAGTAATACTGTTTGAACTCTGTCTCTTGAATGAAACCAAGTTTTAACACTAGGAAGTTAAAGTCATTTTATTTCAGTACTATGATATATGAATTGATTAGGAAGAACAGAACTCCTTGGCCTTTTAAATTCACATTATTTTCATTATTGTACGAAAAGTTTTATGCTTCAATTATGTCCTAAATAAATGAGAGTTACTAGATGTAATGTTCTTATAACCAACCCTTTCAACTAGCTACCCATTTCATTTTTGTATAAAAAACAGTTAACTAAAATTCGTTGCGCATTGTCTATGTAGCAACCTTCGAATTTAAGTGTTGTTATGGAAAAAAAAATCACTTCCAACTCAACAAGTGTTTTTGGTTCATTGTTATGAAATTATGCTTGTTATGATTCATCCTTCTTCATACTAAATAAAAAAAAAACTTCATGTTGCTCTCTATTTGGCTTCTCTAACTTCGTGTATTGTTTGAACTTGTTTCTACTTCTCCCCAAAAAAGTCGAGATGCAAGTTCCGCACGGTGGAAATACTAGGCATCAATCCTGTTAACTCACCCATTACCATATGAATATTTTTCCTTGAAGTTTCTTCGGTCCATTTCTCACACACAAAAACCATACGTCTCATTTTCTTCCTTCCATTTCTCACACCTTCATTGAATCCTGTTGACTCATTGTCCGTCCCTATATTTGTTCTACTCAAAGCTCAAAGAGATGATATTGGGGTTGAGCGGCCTAGTCGATGAAATTCACCATGGCTCATTTTTTGGATTTGAGGATTTTATGTTCTCTCCCCATATGCCCATTAATTTGGTTTGAAAAAAAAAAGTATGGTGTATTTGATTGGAGGGAAATAAAGGGAGAGGAAGTTTTTTTTTTTTAATTTGATCTCTTTTGGTTCAAAAAGTTGGTTGGGTGGAGAGGAAATGACTGGCCGCCAAAATCCCCCTTCCATCTATTTTTCTCTCCTCTGATATTGAGTGAATTTGTTGGAGAGGGAAAGTAATTTATAACCTTTGGACTATACTAACTAAATTGCTTCCTCATCCCCTTTAATATTAGTAATGATGTTACTGTATGTGATTCATGTTTTCCCTGCCCTTTTCTTGAATCAAACGCAAAAATGAGACTCTTCCTTTCCCTTTTATCATTTGAACCAAACGCATTGGAATTTTTTCCTATCGATCCTTTAGCTGCATCAAGTTGAAGTTGATCAAGATAGTACATCTTTCATTATTTAGCTGATTTCAACTTTTATTTGGTTGTAGTTGTGAAAGATTGATGATTAGGAGATGACAATGCCAAATGCCACCTTAGGTGATTGGTGATGTATTCCTATTTTCACAAAGCAACTAAGGGAAAACATTTCCAACTTCGTTTTATATTTAAGACTTAATCGAAACATATGATGAAGCCAATACAACAAAAATGAAACATGATGCAAACTTAAGGGTCAAATCAAATGATTAATTATTTCCTATGACTTCCATACACTTTGTCTTATGATACAGGTAAATACTACATCGTAGATGGTAGGTATCCAAATGTGCCAGGTTTCGTTGCTCCGTATCCCATTGCTCCCTACTACAAGGAATTTCCCAGCGATTTCCACCCACAAGATGCTAGAGAGCTATTCAATCAACGGCACTCCTTATTACGAAATGTCATAGATCGAACTTTCGGGGCTTTAAAGGCACGGTTTCCTATATTGATGTCTGCTCCTTCTTACCCATTACAAACACAAGTGAAGTTGGTGGTGGCTGCATGTGCATTACACAATTTCATTCGCAAGGAGAAGTCAGATGATTGGCTTTTCAAGATGTATGAGCAGGGTTCATTTCCAATGGAAGAATCACAACCCCCATTAGAGATGACAGTGCCACCAAAGATGAATATTGAGAGCCAGACTCAGCCATCAGATCATACTTTTGATTCTGAAGAAATTGTACTTGCTTCACAGTTAAGGGACTCTATTGCTGCTGAAATGTGGAATGATTTTATCCACGATTTCCCCCCCATGTAAATTTCTTTAATCAAGCTTATATGATCAGATTAGGTTTGCATTTTTCTCATGATCTACACTATGAGACTATGTTGCCATAGTTTACTTTAGCATTTTGTTCATAAAACAGAAGTATTCCTTTCCTGTACATCACATCTCATCTCATAAGCTTTTGCTTTTAATTATAAGCTTCAATTTTGGGGCCAATGATCTTCCAATCCCTGCTGACAGATGAACACAGTAAAAGGTCGATTTAGAAAAAAAAAAATCATTCAGATTTTCTACCATAGAGTTTTCTCCAAAAAAATAGTTTCTGTGCCAATTTTTATTATCCAAATTTCCTGCAGTTGTTTTAGGTGTTTTTTTTGCTCTCTGTACCTCTCATCTTGTTGCCAAGTGAAGTCATGTGAGTGACCTTCACATTCAATATTCATAGTCTGTTCAAGCCAAAAAGATATAGTTACATTTAGTGTACAGTATACTCAAATGTTCATGGGACCATAAGAAGTATACTGACATGGAATTAGGAATGAAGGTACATAGACAGAGAAATGACTTAGCTTGAAAGACTAATATATTGTTGTCATGTTATGGAATTTCAGCACTTGATTCAGTATTCCGTAAGATATTATGATACTCCTAACATTCTTCTGTGTTGATAGTTTTATGCCTTGCAATGAACTTCAAAATATCTCTTGTAATGTCATTATTTTTTTTACACTAGATAATAGCTCCACGTTAACCTTTTACTTTAATAGCTCCACAAAATTTCTCAATATATTCGCTACTACACACATGTATGCTATTCATCCTTTTCAAGTAAATATATTTCTATAATAATTTTATTTTAGAAATGATTAATAGTAGTGGAATAGATACTACTTCAAGTTAACATATTCCTTGATTTTTTTCAAGATGGCATTGAAAAAGGAAAAGAGTGGAAAATATTTGTTATATTTATTGTTTCATACACGATTTTTTAAAGTGAGAAACATGGTAAAATAAGTTCGTATTTTAAAATTTATCCGTATAAACAAATAATAGAAAATATGCTCTCAAATTTAAAAAGGCAAAAACCTTTGTAGAATGAATGAGCCATGTTTGTGCTTGAAACTTTTTCCATGAATCTCCAACCCCCCTATTGAACTGTAAAGTTAAAGAAAACTGAAATTCCATGTGAATTTAGTCTGAATTAGAAATGACTATATGAGTTTGATGTGCTGAACCTCGTGCGCCAAGTATGATGGCATAGCCCTTTTCCACTTTATGCAATTCCCTTCTGATCATATCATATCATATGACTCATGCACTATGCTGCCCATTCCACAATTTAAAATGAGTTATAACAACTCACAAGGTTGTATGAACACCTAAAGAAATCTTAAACTATCAAAAACACCTTGGTAACAAAGTTTTAACTTATTAATAGATTATCATAGATAATGTCATGTATACTAAGTATGAGTATTCTCATTAGAAACTTTTGAAAAACTTTTGAAAAGTAAATTTTAAACCTAACTCAACTTTATAAAATAAATGTGTAAAAAGTAAAATTTACATTTATTTATATATTATAAATTAGTTTTATCTTAAGTTAACGTAAGATCTTCAACACAAATTATACGAGTTTACTCCTAAATTTAAATTTATAGATGTAAAAGTAAAATAAAAGTAATATAAATAAATGACAATGCTAAGACATATAATTTATGTATCTATTAGTTTATTTCTCTTTGTTGAAGATAAAGTTTCTTGCAAATATATCTCTCCTCAATTCAAACAATTTTATTACATCATCCTATCTATATATATTACTCATCAATTCAAACAATTTGAAAGAGACTATTGTTAAATCGATAAAAAAAACCACAACAATAAAAAAGAACACAACATATTCAGAAAAGATTATTAAAAGGGTTGCAAAAACATACACTCACGAGTGAAATTTTTGTCTATTATAGTTCAATCTCAATGGTGTCTTGGAGCTGGAATGATGATAAGAGAAGCCAAGAACATTAACCTTTAATTCACCTTTTAGTTGGGGATATGGACAGAAATATACCACCACACTTGGCCATTACATCATGTGATAGTCCCTTTCAAGCTAGCTTTGGCTTAAATTGAAGTTTTGAAGCACCATTTTCTTGTAATTTACTTACACTTTATGTTAGATTCCATGCCAAATAGATGGTTAACAATTCTCTATTGAAAAACGAATCCAAATTTTCTCATCACCCTCTACATTTTTTTAGCTCCTCTTACAAATGAAAATTAATTACTAGGTATTTTGATTTTACTTTATTTTGAATTTTATAGACAAATTTTTTCTATATTAACTAAATTAGATACTATTTTAAAGATTAAAAAAATTATTGGTTTCTAAATTAGTTTTTATTATTGATAATAAATTGGTATCTAATTAACTAACCTAAGTTTTACCTACCAATTATTTAAATTCTGGTATCTAAAAATCTTAGTATTTAATTAGATACCAATTTAGAAATAATTTATTAATAATAGAAATTAAATTAGATACCAATAATTTTTTTTAGTCTTTAAAGTCCTATTTATTTTGTCAATATAACAATTAATTATTTTTATCTTTAATATTGATTTTTATTTAATAATTTTTTTAGTGAAATATTAAATACCAACATGTTTTTCAACAAAGATTCAAACCATTATATATTCTAATTTTGCTGTTCGGTTATAATTTATATTTCTGCCTATTATAATTTATATTTTCTCTCTTAATGCTACCTGATCAGTCTTAACATATTTTATTATATCAGTGTTTTTTTTGACTTATGATGTTTCAGTACTTAATATTTAATTGATCTCCTTACCTTTTCCTAAAGCATGTTATAATGGTTCATATTATAATTCATCTTTTACCACTCAGAATCATCATTAGGTTATCTCTCTGCACTCATTCAAAACTATGCTTCATGTTACAATAGATGTTAATAATTCAATTATTGTTTCTGTCCAATTTCCAAACTTTAATTAAACCAACATTTTTGAATGGACAGAAGCTATAACTAATGTTCCAGAGGACCATATTAAATTAATCTCATTACCCATTTTTTTAGACCATATTATAATTTATTAATGGTTCATAGTTTTGATTTTGCAATTTAAATGAAGTTATTGTACTGTTTCAACTGAACAATAGTGCCTTTTGCATCTGAAGTACCTCTTGTTGTTGAAAGCCTAAAATGTTTTCCTCTATGTATTATATCTCACCTAGGATTATATATTAAATTATTTAAAAGAGAAAGTTGCTTTTATATGGATTCACATAAAAAAATATTAGTTTCTCCTTGATTGCCACAAAGGTAGTATTCTACTTAAATCTCGCATCTTTAGCTAAAAAAATTACTTTGAGAACAGTACAATGTACAATGAAAAATACCAATTTATAATTCTATCCGGACGATTGATACGCGACCGATCAACTCATGGCAACAAGTTTATTAAAGTAATATAAATAACACAAACTCCAAGAACCAGGTATCATTATCTATCATACTCTGACACTCGAGTGTCGACACCCTGATTGACTAGAGCTTTTGAGTGTCTTCTGCAGGTACCATCCCTATGTAAGACCAGACAACCAAGAGGAGGAAGGAGAAACAGGAAGCTTGAAGTGATAGCAACCGATCGAAGAGAGTAGAAGAGTGATCGTTCTCTAAGTCTCAACACACGTGTTCGAGAACAATAATCTTTAAAAAAAAAAAATTATATCTTATATTGTCCATATTTAAGTAAAATATTATTTTTGCTTCTATTTTTAGAAGTGGTAATATAAGATAATTCAACTGATGGATTATCAACAAATCCAATCTCTTAAAAAATATTTGAAGTATCTATCTGGGAACTCATTCCTTTCAAAAACAAGAGTCATATAAAAGAAATCAGACCTATGATAAACATTTCCTCAGACAGCTATCAAATACTAAATTAAGCTATTCTGTACAAAAGTAAGGAGTAAAGAAAATTTTGTTCTGAGCACAGAAAAGAGGAAAACTTAAAAAAGGTAAAAACAATAATGGAGGCATTCTTACCAATACATTTTGACTTATCCCTCCACCTTTTCTCAAATGTAACCTATAAGAATATAGAGACTAGAGATGAAGGAAATTAAGGTAAGAATCAGAAACCAAATACTAATAGGTGTTAGCTTTGGCCATTATGAGTCAGAAAACTGTGACCTCTTATTGCATTATTCTTTCCACAGACTCAAAAACAGAAGCAAATATGACAGCATATGGCATTGCTTACCTTACACATTATGGTTAACATTTGACTAAAGTTAACTATCCAAATATAATTAAGTTCATTAAATTAACTGCTTTATCAATGTTCACAAAAGTTTCAAAGAAAAGAAAACCTGCATTAAGAATGCAATTTCCAAGTTTAAATTCTATTACCTAACTCTCCTTTATTTTGGTTTCAAAGAAAATGGCCAAATTAAAATTAAACTGGATTTGAAGTTTCCACCACCACTGATGCTGATAAATTGATAATCACCCAAAGCAACAATCATTTCAAAAGCATCCTATTCCTTTGATCCCAACATGCTTTTTCATCAATTCTTTATACTGCATATAAACCAACAAATCTCAACCTCAACATATTCATAGTTCACACAAAACCTTCACAACACCTCTGAGATTTTCTCTGATCCTTCACTCACCACAACTCACAACACAGCAATGCTAGATCCTGCCACTGAATTGGTGCCACCACCATCTTCACCCACAATCTCTTCCATTTCTTCATCTGATCTTGACACTGAGGTACCATCAAGTTCACTTTCACTGATTCACCTTACCTCTTTCAGAGTTCTAAAAAATCTCCAATTTTTTCATACCCCAGAAGTTTTTTTCATCTAATTTTGTCCTTTTTCATGTCAAAGTAATCAAAAGCTTGTTTTTTTTTTTGGTTTTTGAATGATAGTCCACCGGATCATTCTTCCATGACAGAAGCACCACATTGGGGACTCTGATGGGAGTGAACTTCCCAACCATTACATTCAGAGTCCCATCACAGCACCGGAATCCAAATTCCGCCGCCGAGGTCACCGGCGGTGCAAGGAGGACCGCCTCCGCAGTCAAAAAGAAGAAAAGGGCTACCGTCGTGTCGACATCGACTGCAGCGGAGAGGCGGCGGAAGTGGTGGCAGCTTTGCCGCGACGGTGACACCAGATCGGCGTCGCTCGGCGAGTTTCTAGAGGTGGAGAGGCGGTTCGGAGACGGCGAGTTCTACGGCACGGCGGCGGAGCTCGAGGGGATGGTCGCCGGCCACCAGCAGAGAAACGGTGGCAGAGTGCTGTTTGTCGACGGGAGGGTTCTTCCGCCCACCGCTGACGTCGACGACGGAGCACGGGCGGCAGAGAGCCTTTGCAATCGGTTTCCGGTCTCGCTCGCCGGAATTTGCAGCGGCGGAGCGGCTTAAGTTGTTACAAAAGCGTTTTTTCAATTTTTATTTTTAGTATTTTATAAAAAGAAAGTAATTTTTTGTTGGTTTATTTTAATTTTTAAAAACTTTTTTTTGGGTTGTTTGATTTTTACCAAATTGGAAGATTAGGATTCTTTTTGTCCGTGGTTTATGTGCAAAACGCAAGCTTTGCCTTTTGCCTTTTGGGCTTTTTACTTTTTCTCCTTTTTGTTCTTTTTTTTTTTCTAATTGTGGTCCACCACCTTATAAATTATATATTATTAATACACAGACATTATGGGTGATTGGTCCTAATCATATGCTCCATTTTGGCAAAAAATTGAAGAAAAAAAATGATTAGTAATATGTGGATTACAGAAAGACTTTGGTTCTTGGTACAATGATTAACCAAAATCAATGTTCAAGTAAATTTACAAGCTTTCTACCTCGAGATTAACTAGTTTATCATTCCATATGGAAAAGTTAACTGTAAAGTGAAAGAAAATTTAGGCTCCACCTGAGTCATACAAATGTTATTTACATTCTTTTAATATAAAAATGTCTTTCTTTTGATCCAACATTGATATTATTAGCAACCATTGTCCCTATGAAGTGCTTTAACATCACATTTATACTTGTTCTCCTAAAGTTGACTTGTTATTGTAAAATAGGTTAAGACATTATACTAATGGTTGATCAATTGTTTTTTTTTTTAATTTCTTTTGTTTTTTTTTCGTCACTCTTCTGTTCTTGATCGAGAGTATTTTCAAAGAGTTCTTTAATGATAAAATAAGTGTTGTATGCATTAAATACGATAATAATAAATGTACATTTATCTTGATTGTAGTGTTTATTTATAATATCTGGGATCATTCAACAATTAAACCTTGATTAAGACATGCGTCATCATTAACACTCACATGATCTAATTTTCGGACGATTTAATTACTGTTAATACATATTTTAATAAATACGCCTAAACTTGTATCATTCGGCTGATACGGATTGTTTGATCTTACTGAACAATGAAATCAGCACATCTAGCAGTAGTAGACAAAAAAAAGTAAATTCAATACAGAAAATTGTGTCTAAAATTTCAACCCTCAATTGAATCTCAATTTCTTTCTTTCTGTTTTAAAAAATATAACCAGAATATGCAATTGTTAAAGCAGTACAATTGGCACCAGCACAGGATTAGAAAAATAACATTGATGGAGAACAAATTTTGGGGTTCAGGTCCTTCCACACCAACTGTTTATGCTCATGAACTGCTCCTTTCTTTCTTTGGCAACTGCATTTTCCAATTCCCTTACCTGATCCTGGTAGTTCAGCATATTCAGAGATAGTATGGCAGAAAGATTGAAGAATCTTAATGATTTCATTAAGAATAAACTGATAATTAAACATCTTCAATGACAAACCAGACATCCATTGAAAATGGAACTGCAAAACAATATGCTGATATTTGATACATTTAATACATAGTTACATACCAATCCAAATTGTTCCTCCAGCAACTAGTAGAGTTCATTAACTAATTTAAATTAGTAGATGTAAAAAAGATTAAAATACATTGTGTATTTTACTGAATTATATATAAAAGTGTGTTTTACTGAATTATTCAAAGTGTGTTTCTATCTTTCAACAATGAAAGTGTGCTAAACATCAGCTAAGAAAAACCAAGTTTTCCTGTGTCTAGACACCTGGACTTGAAAAGTTTCAAACATTTGATTAGAAAATAATGAGTAATTGATCCACCAAAACAGAACACACACAAAAATGCTAAAAAATACTACAGAACCTAAAAATGTATGATGCATATCTCATGCAGTAAAAGAGTTGGGCAAATTTAACTTTTCTAAACATGTGATATCTCAAATCGATTAGAGATTAAAGTATTTTTATAGTTTATAAGTGAGTGTAAACCTCATCTTATAAATCAATTTTATGAAGTTGAGTTAAATTTAAAATTCTGAGTTTGATTTAAAGTTCACTTCTTAATAATATTTATACTTTCTTTTCAACTAAATTGTCAAAGGTAGCTAGCTTGACTAAAGATCGAGGTTTGAATGTCATAATCTCAATATTGTTTATAGATAAATGTCACCAAAAATTTCTCATACTAAAGTCGACCGTGTTTATTTTTTGACCAACATCAACAACATTACTTTATTGCTAAAGAAGTCATAGTTATTTCTTTAGTTATTTCATAACCAACGTTTGTAAGAATTTTCTTGGTCAACATTAACAATGTTATTGAATTGATGTCAAATACATTTTTTTTTTTCAATTAATGTCTATTGAGATTATTTCTAGTTGATGGTAGTGGTTGTTTTTAACCAATATCAATTAGAGTTATTTTACTGACAATTATTTTTTATCAGTGTTAATTAGGATTTTCCTTGTCAATGTTAGTTAGAAATTTTCCAAAGTTGGGAGGACTACTTTTTGATTAATGTCGACTAGGAAGTTTTTAGTGATAAAATAAAAAATTATTTTTTATTTAAATGATTAGAATTATTTTGTTCTCATTAGACATAAGTTAGAGTTTTCTTGATCAATGTCGAAGAGACTATTTTTCTTACAAATATGAACAACATTTCTTCTATTAACATTTATTGTGGTTATTGTTTTGTTGATTAGTACAATGATTTTTTTTATTAACGACACAATGTTAATCTTGTCAATCAAGAAAAAAACTTGGTTAAAGTGAGTTGAAAAATCCTGGTGAGCTTTGACAAAAAATAACATCAAACAAGATCAACTAAAAACATTATCAATGTTAACATTTTTTAATTATTAAAATTGTTTAATATTTAAATAATTTTTCTTAGTATTTGATGGTAACTAGAATACTTTATTCAAACAAAAACAAATTAAAGTTCAATAACTTTTAATTGCCTTTTTCAAATAAAACATTTGAAGAATGAAATAATTTGAAATGAGATCGACCCTTTCAAATTGAATGTGTTAGAAATTGTGAAATTCTCTATTCAAACACAAGGTACATAAAAAATGACACAAACACCACCTATGCTACTTCATAAAAAGTAGTTAAACCCTATCCTAAATTGCTTCTCTTGTGCAAGCAAGTATGTACATACAACTATTATTCATTCAAGAAATAGAAAATTCATTCCAAGAATAAATATAAATTGCCTGAAATATTCTTACAAAACATCAATTACCTCAAGAGAGTGCCACCTTTCATGAACTATTGGAGATGACCATGCAAGACTATATGCAACAATGTATTTTCCATGGAGTTCAATCAACCTACATCAAAGCTACAACACTGCATTTGCTAAGCATCTATCCAAACCTATCTTTAGAAGTATAGTTTTCAGTGTGAATTAGCTACTGTATCCAGGGTTATCAAACTCGAACTGAGTTCCCTCGTAAACCCGTTCGAGTTTAAGAGTCCGGTGGTGACTCACGTAGACTCTCGAGTCTGATAACCTCTCGAGTCTGATAACCTTGACTGTATCTCACCAGGTTTTATCATTTGTTCAGATCTCCAGCAAACATCTCTTGAAGTAGCCCCTGTGCTTTATCATTCTCATTTTTATGCACATAAAAAATCCCACTACTTGATGGAACAAACCTTCTCAGCAGAGTCCATTGATAATGGAGTTATATGTGAGAACATTCACACCAGCAAGTTCAGCCAAAATGCTGAAAAATCTCTAGTGCAATGTTAAGTCTTTGATCTCTGTAAAACCTATCAATTCGGCAATGGGCACCTATCAAAGAATTATTTTTCGACACCACTGAAAAAATTAGTCACCTTTTCAGGATGCTGGTTTTGCAGAAAAGCATCAAACAAGATATTGTAACTTGTAAGTGATAGATGGCCATGCATTATCATGTATATATCATCTATGAGTTCCCATGCAGATGATATTCTCGTAGATTCCTGAGCCATTAATAGAAGAGATATGAGTTTGTAGTATCAAAAACCAAACTGTGGCAAGGCATATCTCTGAAGCGATTCATAGCTTCTTCCATCCTTTTAACCCTTGCAATATTCATCAATCAAGATGCAATGACTAACACCATAAGAACTCAATCCCCTTTCAAACATTAGGTTCAATAATCGATTTCCTTGAAAACATGGTGTATTAGGAAAAGGCATCTAACAAGATATTATAACTGATAACATTAACTGGCATACCACCATCATGCATCGCATAGAAAAGCTCCCATGCATGAGAGACTCTCCCAGATTTACACAGGCCATCAATGAGAGAATTATAAGTTACAGAATCAGGAACCAAATTTCTGTGACGCATTTCTTTGAAAAGGTTCATGGCTTCATCAATCCTCTTACTCTTGCAATACCCATTAATCAAGATGTTATAACTCAAGACATTTGGAGTCAATCCCCTTTCAAACATTAGGTTAAATAATTTAATTGCATTGTCAATATGTTGGATTTTGCAAAGAGCATCTAACATGATATTGTAAGTGATAACATTAGGGGAGGGACCATCATCATGAATTGCACTAAAAAGTTGCCATGCATAAGAGATTCTCCCAGATTTGCACAAACCATCAATAACAGAACTGTAAGTTACAATATTAGGAACCAAATTCGTGTAATGCATTTTATTGAAAAGGATCAAAGCTTCATCAATCCTTTTACTCTTGCAATACCCAATAATCAAGATGTTATAACTCCAAACATCAGGCACAATTTCCCACTCAACAAATCTATCAAATAACTTTCTTGCCTCATCCACATCATTGTATAAGCAATATCCACTCATCAAAGTGTTGAAAGTAACTACATCTGGTTGCTGACCTCTTTCAATCATCAAATTACACATATCATGAGCTTTTCTGAGCATTCTGTTTTTACATAATGCATCAATTAGTATATTATAGGTATAAACATTTGGGTTGACCTTTTCATCAACCATATCACACAACAACTGGGTAACTTCTCGCCACTGCCCCAAACTACAAAAACCATGAATTAGACAAGTGTAAGTAAAAATATCAGGACTTATTCCCCGGCCAACAATCTCCGAATATAAACCACACGCCTCAGTCACAAATCCATCTTTGCACAAACCATCAATCATCATATTGTAGATTACTACATTAGGCCTAACCATCTGCTCTTCCATTTTTTGCATGAACACAAAGGCATCTCTTATCTGTCCTATTTTACACAGCCCATTGATCAAGGTCCCATAACTAACTTCATCCAACAGAAACCCTTGAGCCACCACATTATCATGAAAGTCCACTGCTTTCCTAACCTCACCTTTGACACAAAGCCCTCTCATGAGTGTAGTCAAGGTTACCGTATTGGGCTGGTAACCCCTCTTGAGAACCATGCTCAACACTGAAAAGGCAAAACCCAAGTGACCCAAGTGACAGTAACAGTTGATCAAGATGCTCAATGACACTATAGAAGGGGTGATTCCTCTCAACCCCATTTGTTTAAACAATGATATAGCAGTAGGGTAATGCTTCATCTTCACTATTGACCCTAAAATCATGTTAAATTCTACAACAGATGGAAGAGGGTGCATAGTGATTAAGCGACTGAATAAGGCCACAGCATCATCAATTGCATCAAACCCATAATTGCTTTTGGCGTTTTTGTTTTGGGAATAAGAAAAGAACCTCAGGAAGACACTAAATTTGGGAATGGCATACCTTAAGTTTGTTGTCTTAGCAGTGAAAGACATGACAATCTTCCTTCCAAGTATGACCAAGATTGGATTTTTTATCCAAGCTTCCATTCAACAGCTCTTTCCAAACTTTGAACGAAGAATAAGTTGGATTGAACTTCACAAAATTCATCTCCTGCGAAGATGCATCCAATAAATAAAACCCATTGAGAATTGAGAAGAACAAAACAGAGATGAGAGAAGCACCTCATTCACTATTTTAGTTGAGTCTAGGTATTTTGAACCACTAACCCACACAACCTTTTTACAAACAGGTACGTGGCAAATTTACTAACATTTTATTCTTGCATATGCATCTCAAATTCTTAATGAAAAAAATTTGAAGGCAACATACCTTGTTCTCTAAGGGCACACCTTCTTCTTCAAACGCCCAAACACACAAGTGGGACATGCCAGCAGCATCACCTCCCCTGTGAGCACACACGCCAATTTACATTAGGCTATATTTTTGTTCCAAATTTGTGTCTTTTTTGTTTGTGCTTTCTGCATTTTTTTCTTTGTTTGTGAGTTCTCTGATTAATTTTTCCTTCTTTCTCATGCAGGTGAAATGTTTGCTTTTAGCACAAAACCAACATAGTTGTGCAAACAAAAATTTACTTTGTTTCTGTAATTGATGATCTTAAACCTAAATATCTTGTTTACACTTCATATTGTCTCAGATAAATAAATAAACAAATAAATTCCAAATTTTTCATCATGAAATTTTTTTTCCTTTCTGGGATATTAACTGTGACTTGGCTAGGTTAAGACTTTCACTCCTTAAGTAGATGAATATATGTGATTTAAATTTTGTAGCATAAATCAAAATAATGGAGAAAGTAAAATTACAAAAAACACCAAAAATGAAAAATTGTTTTGAGAAGTTTTACTATGTTCTTGTAACATTTATGAACACAACTAAGATTGTTCCAGCTTACATAAATTTAAATGTCAATATAGATATTAAAAAACTAGAACATTTAGATCTCGAGTTGATATTCAAATGTACTATTCAACTATTTGTGATCATTTTGGTTTATTTTGATTTTTAATAATCTTTGAATTTTTAATGGTTATTTTGGATTGTTCATATTCTTCGGTTGTTTTTTCATTTTTTTTTTATAAATTCGATTTCCGTTTTCCATACATTTAATTGGATCTAGAATTTGAACCATATTTTAAATCCAGTTCTAAATTTAGACATTGATTTATATCTTTTTCATTTAAATTAATCCTTTTCAATTTTATATGCTCTTGTAAAATCCAAAAGTCTAAATTTATATTCACAATTATTGGTATATTATTATATTGTTAAAATAGTGCGAACATATTTACACTAATGTACCGCAAGTTAAGCACAAATTATTATAGCGTCAAAGTATTAGTAATTATGAACTATATATAGTAAGGTGTTTTTTTATTATAAAATAATAACAAAGTATTCAAATCGTTGGATTGAGAATGACAATTATATGATTTAAACATTAATTAAAAGAAAAATACTTTGTGTTGTAAGTTCGGACTAACTCTGAACAATACCTTTAGTACTTAAAAAAAAAATAATCATAGAAATCAATTTTAGAAAAACAATTATCAGTACCTTTAGATTCTAATGATAATTAAATACAAATTTAAAAACTATTTAATAATAATATAAATTAATTTAAAAATAAAATATTTTAGTTTATAAAAATGGTTTCTAATTTAATTACTATAATAACTAATTATTTTTTTTAAAAATTAGTTTTTATTCGATAGTGAAATCTAATGAAATCGTATAAAAAAAATTGTGTTGTTTTTCTTTATATCTTTTAGCTAACCTTGAATTCCTGATTTTGGTGTTTGTGAAAGTTTAAATTTTCAAAATCATGGCTTGCCCCAAAACTACAAACTATATCCTTCAAAGACTTGCAAGAAAGGTTTCAAAATTTATTAGAAACAAAATTCAACCTTTTTATTGTATTTTATTTGTTTTTACATGTGTTGTAATAGATAAATGCAAGTCTAAAATCACAAACCCCCTCCACACAGGCAAGGATAATCATTCAAGTTATTAAATTGCAATTGGCCCTTTTATTACAAACAATTATTGCCTTTGGGATTTTGAGAGCAAACCACATAAAGAAAGGCTTTCCTCCATTCCATTAGCTGTTTTCAGGTAATAAATCCCAAAATAATAAATAGTAAATGCCTACAGAAAAATAAAATCAACTCCACAGGTGACCTCAATAACCACAATTAAAACAAATAAATCAATAGGAAATATCTCTTCAAGACAGTTCTCTCCTTCAGGAAAACTGACGCTGGCATTGTTTATGATAGAGATGTCTTCTAATCAGTATGCATAAACAATTCTAGACAAGCAAGTCCACCCTGAGAAACCTCGTTAAGTATAATGATAATTAGAGCAATTAGTTGTGTGTGTATATATATATATATGCACATATGTGTCCAACATAACCAACCATATGCAGTACCTGTAATCTATGGTTCATCTTTTTATGGACTTCAAAGTAGAAATGTCTTTATGTGATAAATTTAGTGTTATGAATATTGACCTGCAAAATAAGCAAGCCGTTTTCAGTTCAATGTAAACATTTAAATATCTATGCGAATGGGAAAAATAAAATTTACCGTAGACCTTGAAGATAATCATCTCCCAAAACCAACTGCAGCCTTTCTCTTCTTGCTGTTCTCTATCTTTTCAGGGCTTGGGAGTCCAGTCAATCCTTCGTACTTGTTTTCCAGGGCCTGCAATAATTTAACCAAAACCGAAAAAAATTATTAACATTCTTGACAAGGCCTACATGCAGCTGAGTTTGGTCGAATTTCAGTTTTCTTGACAAGGCCTACATGCAGCCGTATCTCCACAAGTAGATATAATATTTTCAAGATTTGAACTTACGAGCGACATCTAAGTCACAAGCTACCTTACAGATTTCACAATACACCTTACAGCTTTCACAAGGCTCACTCATTTATCTAAAGAAATAAATAATGTATTACAAAATCAAAGGAAGATATACAAGTGAAAGTGACAGAGTGACAAAACAGGAAAATGATTTTCTAACCTGTAACTGCCCGCGAATACTATCAAGAACATCTTCACTCATTCTGTCAAAGAAAAGAATTCCCTATAGACACAACAACAATATGTAAACATATGCTTAAAATTACATTAGTCATGAGCATTGTCCATGATCCAAGACATGACATGACAACATTTCGAAATTGACAAACACTTCATCAAAAATAATCCAGACAAAGACCTTGTGGTTACAACTCATGTTCTTATAAGACTTCAGATAAGACATTTTCACTAAGGGTCTTCGTCAGAACAGATTCAAGGATCTTATGAAAAATTGAGAATAATTGATATTCATTTTTAATATTGTAAATAGTGGTTTATTGGGACAAAAATATCTTCAGGGTCTACATATTGATTATGATAAAATATCTTTAGAATATTTCTATTTATTTTAGCATATATTTTTTCCTTATTTTAGAGAGATTGATTGTTACAAATAGAGGAGGTGAGAATGTAATTCATGTGATTGCTATCAATAAAAAATTTCTTATTTCCTTGTGTAGTTCAAGTATTTTAGAATTTCTCATATTTTTAAAGAAGGTAACATGTGTGCTAATAGTTTAACAAACCATAGTATTGGGGAAGTGTAGAGTGATGCAATAACATTCTTATATTGATTTAAGTAAAAGAAAGATACAAATCATAAAATATAATGAAACTTGGAAACCGAGGTACAGGTTTTATTTGTACAATAATGCTATGATGAGATATTTCTTGATATTTTCTTGACCTTCTTAGTTACCCATTCCTTCAATCTATCATATTTTATCTCTATCTCTCAGTTGAATTTTCATAGTATTTTTTTCAAAATATTATCCACAATTAAAAAAGCCCTTATATAACAATTAAAATAAATTTAAATTAAATTTTATACATTCAAAGATATTTATTTACTCTGAATTTAATTATAATATAATCTATGTATTTTAAAAGTATTTATTTATTACGATTTTTAACTATATAAAAATAAGATGCACAAACTAAAACACTAGTTACTTTAGTTATCCAAGTTCAAAGCATACCTGTAGATGATCAAATTCATGTTGGAATATTCGTGCGGGAAGGTCAGACAAGTTGACTGAAAATCTAGTTCCATTAACATCACGTGCATCAATCTTAACAGATTCTGGTCGCTAAACCACAATTATGAGACATATAAGTAAATAAACATGAAACAAATGACAAGATGGCTATATTCCTGCAGTTAAGCACATGTTGAAAGCAACAAAAATGGAAAAACAACTTTAGCTACATACAAAACAATTATAACTTTAGGGTATAAAACAACTTCCATCAAACAGAAAAATAAAGTGGAGCAAATAACACTAGTAAAATCTCTGGTCAAGGAATCCTGAGCTGATCCTACTTCTGGTTGCCCTTATGTTGGCTGAAAAGATGCTTAGCAGAGGTTTATCTCAATTGGTTCTTGGGCTACAGATTCTAGTCCTAAAGGGATTGTTTATCCTCACATGTTCTTTATGCAGATGATATTTTTGTTTTTTGTAGGGCTAACAAAAAATCATTGACCAAAATTATGAAGTTTCTATAAGCATATGGTACCTCTTATGGCCAACGGATGAATGTTTCGAAAAGTCTTTTCTTCACTGCTGATAACTCTACTTCTTTCAGTGGCAGAACACGTTTTGTTTTAAGGGAAATGCCGAAATGAAGGTTGGAAGAGCCAAGAGTGCATATTTGGGTCCCATCAGTATTTTGGTCCAGCTTGGAGGATCACACGATCCCACCATTTACTTGTAAACACTACAATCCTAAATGACTTCACCACATGTTTTAGAGCATGGTCAGGATCTTTCAGGCCATTAAAAATTGTAGAATCATGCAATCTGACAAAATATCATGATTGCACGGAACACAGAACTCGGCATTCCGCAAGCACCAAATAGGTGGAAGAAAAGCAATGGATATTTAGCACATATTGAAGTATGTAAGCTGAAAAGGCTGTTTACATACTTCAATCTTTTAGTCATTACATTTACATATACATAACCAAAACACCAATAACAAAGGTTGATTTGCAATCTGGACCAAGATTTTCTGAGTTCATGGGAGCAAAGATCACAAGTATGAAGAAGAAAATTTTTAAATATATAAAAAACACGAAAAACTTTTCAAACTGACTGGAGTTCAAAGTTGCTACTCTAGTTCTCCCAAAACTGGTCTAAAAGGAAAGATACAGTCAAAAGAATGATGTAAAAGAAAAGGATTTGTGTTAAGTACCTTTACATCGGCAAGAATTCCAGGGAAAGATAAGCAACCCTCGTTGAATAGGGTCAATTTCTTTGAGTATTTGCTAACCCTTGGGTTTACAAGAACAATTTCCTCTCCTTCACCACGCTCACCCACTGGATTGAACACCATAAGTTGCACATTAATTCCCACTTGAGGTGCTGAGAGACCAATACCATCAGTTCTGTGGGAAGCCAACCAATATTGTTAACAATTCAGCAAATTGAGAATATGTTATTTGAATTAAAATATTGATTATATTAACATTAAAATATCAATTAATATAGCTTATTTATATATATTCAACATAATTTAAAATATATCGCATGCCTAGTTCCAATTCAAACTGCCTTTTATTACTGTGGGGTATTTTAGACAAAAGTCCAAAAAACATTACTATGTTTGAATCAGCAAACTGCCCTCAAATTTCAATTATGGTTGATATTGCTTACCATAAGAACACTCCTATATTGTAAGGAAACTTCCACAGAGAAAAATATTTTCAGGATTAGAGTAAATTTTTATTTGTTGTGTCCTGTATTCAGAAAACAAAACTAGCCTATATAATTTGAAAGTCAATCTTCACAACCGTGCTTTAAAGAAAATACTAACTTCCCATCCAAATTACAGCAAGCATTGAAATGCACTAAAACCCGAACATTCCACAAATGACATTATCTCACTCACTAGGAGTCAGAACCAAGAAAATGAACAGAGGAGAGCAGCCTTAAACCCAACTGATGCCACATTTTATTAATAATTCAATGAAAAACAAAAATAAAAAAGAATGTAGCAAATTAGCAACAGCCCACCATAGTTCTATTCAGCTGAAACAAATATAGAAAACGCTTCAACATTCAAAAAGCTTACTTGTACATAACATCAAACATTTCGTGGACAAGCTTCTTCAGATTATCATCGAAGGTAACTACGCGCTTATTTCTGGCCCTCAGTTTCGGGTCTGGATACTCCACAATTCTCAGAGGTGGCACAAATTCAAAATCACCAGCTTCAGAAAACACAGAAAGAGATTAAGGCTTGAGAAAAAAGAGATGGGGTTGAATCAGTGGAGTGTAGAACTTACGAGAAGCGACTTCGTCTTTAGCCGGTGAGAAAGCGGGCTTGGTCATGGCGCGTGGAGGAGAGTTTGCAGAGAAGGCCCGGTTGAGGGAAGATGAACGGTTGAAGCAGCGGTTAGAAATGGCGGGAAGAGCTGATCCGAGATGAAGAAGAAGAGGGTTGAGACAGATGAGTGAAGCCATGGATGGTTTCAAAGTGAAGTCATTCACACTCTTTCATGCTTATTTAGACATGTAGATAAACCAATTCCTTACCATATATTTTATATTTATAACAAATTTATATTATAATTTTAAAGATATAATTATGTAATTTATTTATAAGTGCAATATAAAGTTGAAATTATGAATATAATAATAATTATACTAAAAAGATTAGTATATTTTTATTTGACTTTTTTTATTATAAAATATTTAATAATTTTTGTTTTTACAAGTCTATTTCTACGTGTTTCTTCTCGGGTTTTTTTCCTTAATATGTGATTATTTTTTTAAGCTCTTATAACTGTAAAATACTTGACGTTTAAGTTAGTTCGAGTATGATAAGTAAGTGTTCAGATTAATTAAAAATTACACGTGTTTTTTAGGTTTTTATTTATTTATATATTTTGGGTTGTACTTTTAATATTATGGGTCTAACGAAAAATTTAGAAGAGACTCAATTACATCTTTATCATGTTTTGTAGATAATCTGACGTGTTAGTCCGCTTTTCACCAGTCCGGTAGTACAATTCTTTTCAAATAAAATATTTAATAATTTTATAGTAATAAAAACTGCAAAAATAAATCCAAAATGAAATATAAAATAATGATCCATTTGAATTTCATATTAAACTGTATTTTGATTTTGTTCAAGTGATTTGTAAACCAAAAAACAAACCAGTTGTCAATACCTCTAACGGGATAAATAAAATTAATTATATAATTAAATTATTTTTTATAAAAATAAAAGACTAGAAAATTATAGTTATTATAAGACTTCCTTATTTAAACAAAACTTACAAAATAATAAGTGACATGGTAAAATCTATTTAAATTAAGATTTCAGAGTAAATTCATGTAATCTTTGCATTTTAAATGTCCTCTCACCTTCATTTTTTATTTATTTGTATGCTTATAAAGTTGGAATAATATTCTCTAGTTTATGGTTTAGTTGAGGCAAATTCTTCCTACAACACTTCTAAATTGTAACCTACACCCAATCTCGTTTTAAATTTTTAAAACTACTTTTCATTATTGAATTAAAATTCTGAAATTCAAAAATATTCCGAAAAAATAATCTGAAATATACTTTTGTGTTCTATAATAGAATTGAAAAATCAAAATCTCATTTTAAAAAATAATTATAAAATACAAAAATTACACTCTGAAAAATAAATTCCAAAAAAAACATTTAGAAATGTATTTTGAAAAAAGATTACAAAATATAAAAGTGTTTCAAAAATATAGATTCTATGGTTATTTGATCTTACCATTTTTTTATTCAACAAGTAAATCAAACCAAAAAAGTAGTGAAAATGTGTTTGTTTCAATTTACAAAGAGAATACTTTCAAAGATATTTTATAAGAACATTCAAGTTACTCGTTGAATACAATTACAGAAGAATATTTATAAAATGTATCTTCTAACACTCCCTTATCTTAAGAAAATATTCTTACAGAGTGATGACAAATTAAAGAAAAAACATTTAATTGTGCATTTGCATAGAAATCCACTGATTACATTTAAATTTGTGATTTCTTTCATAATTATCTATTTTGTTATATATTTTAAAAAACAATCCATGAACTACATTTCATCAAAATAAAATAAAAATGAATCAATTAGTGAATGATGTTCAATGATATTAAATGCTGCATCAGAGCATCAGAATTATCTTTTATTTAGATTATTAGTAGAACATGTGTCTGTGTCAGTAAAATTGTAGAACACTCACAACTCCCTAACCATACAAACAACCTAAACATATTCTTATGATATCCTCTTATAGCTACTTGCTTTTCCAACAAACAAAAAAAATGACCTTCTAGATAAAAATCTCCACATCTTTGCCCCAGTGGCTCAAAATTCTTGACATGGTTTTCTTGCTCAAAGATATCACCCCACTTTCATTTCATCAGTGTTTTTGAGGTGAGGATAACTTACAGGGAAGACTTCACTTGAAAGACTAAAGTTGCATGAAAATTGAGATTTGAAGAAAAGTTTGGGAAAGCAATGCTTCAAGGAGATAAGGTGTACCAAGATGTGAAAAGTTTTGGAAGACAATGCTTCAAGGAGATAAGATGTCAAATGGGGGAGTATCTGTCTGAATATTTCTACTATAACATGCATCAGAAAAATGAGTTTGCTATCTCCGCTTAGTTTTCTGTTTAAGCCTCTTAAAAGCCATAAATGTAACTGCTGCAGAAAGAGAATACCTGACCCAAATCCAAAAGAAAAGTTGTTAGAAAGATTATTCAACAGAAACCTGCTTATTTTAATATTAGCAGAATCATTCAGAGTCAACTAATTATTATTATAAAACCTGTAATCTTGCCAACCAATTATACACAAGTGTTTCATTTCTATGAATTTTTAGTATAAAAGTTTTACACTATCAACCAATCAATAAAGCTTAAACTCAACAAGCTTACTTTAACATAACATGATGACTTATATAATTCGATAACAATGTAAGAATCCTTTGTAGGGTTAATGCATACACTATTTACTTTATACAAAAAGTTTACTTTCCAAACATTATCATTATAATTTGACACTGTCAACCAATAAAAAATAACCATTTACAAGTCTAATTTTTCTACACATTATCAATATAAAAGCTTGACACTATCAACCAATAAAAATAACCATTACTGATAGGGGCCACCACAAAAAGTACATTGATATTCAATGAGCATTGGAATTAAGTTGCATACCATGTCAATGTGTAGTTTAGGTGGTCCATAGGCATGACAGAACTTCGAATCAAGGTATTCACATCCTTGGGCACAGGGTAAGGATTACTTGGATTAACATTTTCATTAATATCTTCAACATAGATGGTATTTTCTGGAAGGCCACACGTACGAGCAATGGCAGGAACATCAACATAGAACCATTGGGAAGATTTAGGATCATTTGCAGGAACAAATATACTTGGCTTCTCACTTCCTCGAACTACGCCAACAACTTCTATAGGTGTAACAGACAGGACCTGATCCTGTAAGTGGTTCCATGTGATAAGTTTGAATCCATAATTTTTCCACATTAAATAAGAAAATGACTTAGGGGAGAGGCAACCTCAATGATAACAGGAGGCTTTTTAGACCACAATCTCCACCAGGATGTAGTTTCATCTGTGTGAGAAGGAGAAGGCAACGAATCTGCCAAAATTTCATCTTGTGAAGCCTCTAAAAATTTGTCTTTCCAACTGCGAGGAACCCACCCTCTGTTGACTAAAATTGGAAAACTGACACTGGAAGAAGCAAAACACGATATAAGAATTGAAGAAACTATGAACAACTAATGCAATTTATTCATTAAACCAGTGGCATGGAAGCACTCAAAACCAGGAATGGATTGCTTATGAACAAGAACAGAACAATAGTTGACTTGAAAATGTGATGACATGTTAAAGTTTATGAAGTGATGCAATGCAAATTAATCAAATATCTTCTAAGCTCTCAAAATCTCAACAATGTTTAGCCAGTCACAGTAAACACATTACATCCATGGATAACTATATTGATGAAACATGAAACATTCATAATGGGCAGCAATAAGTTAATAATCTTTCACCAAAAGTAAAATACTAAGGTTCATTCAGCACACGGACATTTTGAATCAAAATAATAAAATCTACTATAAGAGAAAATAGTGTATAGTACATAGTATAATAAATGTCCATTTTTGAATAAGGAATTAGTTCCTCTAAAGTAGAGGGGTGCACTTTAGAAAATAAAGCTCAAATACAGCTCTTAATCAGAAAAACTATTGTTGAAATTATAACAAACACACACACAGAGGAGAGTATAACAAACTATATTAAAATCAATCTTCTAATCAACAGATATAACTGCATTTATCTTCTAAAGTGGATCCCTTTACTTCAGAAAGCCAAATACTTTCATTAAATAGTACTGTTGAATACAATGTCCAAAACTTTCAACATCAACTAACTAACATCAGTTTTACAGAAAATTCATCCTTTGATCAAGTGGAGTTAAAAATAGTACATAATGATGAGGAAAACTTTCAATCCACTGTATCAGTAGATAGTTTTACAGAACAAGTAAACCATGTAGTGGCACCTATGTAAAAGACTGACAGAAAAATGAACACATTAGTGTTGTACTGTGTAGAGTTTCACACTAACATTTGATGAAACCTAAGCTCTAATACATGATAGTAAGCAACACGAGAGAAATAAAGTTTTGAGTGAATTAAAGCATAACATTCATTGACAAAGCCATTAATGTTTATATTTTACCTGTCAGGACAATCAGGAACTGGCATAAGAGGTGTTATAATGTAGTAGCCATTTTCAGTAACTCCTGAAATACTTCTTGAACGTGGTCCAACATAGATTGATTTTCTATCTTCAAAATATCCTTTGCACGCAACCTTTCTAAATTCTAGAGAATCTAATTCCTCATTAAATGAATAAGTACTACTGAATTTTAATGGTTCCATTTGCAACCTCTTCTCTCGATATTCCAACATTTTAATCTGTAAAATTGAAAGACAGAAGGAATTTTCAATGATCTAATATCTAAACATGAAATCTCAAGCTAATACAAAACAAACTCAATCCCCCAACTTTTTATCTTCCAAATATTTACAACATAATACATTATCATCCAATGTAAGCAGAACCGAGCCAGTTAGATGAGTTACTAGTCGAACTAGAGAATTAATAGTTGAACTGCATAGACCAATATAATATATAACACATATTCAATATCCACTAAGCTCACTGGAGTCCTTGTACTTGATCCTCACCACAGATTCACAAAACACAATTTGATACCCCCATTCACTACAAACACTTCATTGCAAGAAGAAAAAAAAAATCACAATACAAGTACAATTGGTGGCGCTACATTTCACATTGCACATAATCTCCTCTTACACCATTCACATAATATCACTCAACACCATCCCTCTCCCCATCCTACTCCACGCCCCTTCATAAAAAACAATGTTTCGAAATCTCATATGTGAGATTACGAAAACAAAACATCATGTGAAAACAAAACAGCTTCCAACTTATAAAGAATTCAATGACAAAAAAGGCACACCTTTTCTTCTCTTCTAATAATCTGCCAAGTCCCAAGGCCAAATGTGATTGCTCCAGGTAGAAACAGCAACCATCTAGATGATTTTCCTTTCATATACCCAAGAAAATAAAAACAAAAAAACTAATGACATAAAAAAAAAGTTCAATTTTTTTAAGATGGGTTTCAGCATTGCAAAAACCAAGACTGACCCACATGGAGAATCGATCAAAGGGACAGGATTCAACACATACTTTGTGATTCGGAAGAAGAGGGAAGTGATGGGTCAGAATCAGACACAGAGGAAACGGCGGCGGCGGAGCTGAAGGACCTGAAGACGAGTAGGTGGTCGGATGTAGCACCGCCGCATACAGCGGCGGCGCGACGGAGTTGAGTAAACATTCTGGCAGCGGATGGCGACGAATCCTCTAAGACGTGTGATGTGAAGAGAAGAAGCAAGGAGGACGAAGGATCGAAGGGTTTATGGAGAAAAAATCTGCTGCGTGTTGAAACACCGTTAGCATATCTGGACCTTATGGATCCTCATGCATTAGGTTATTACATGCTCGCATGTATTTGAAAATAAAAATTCATTTATCAAAGAAAAGTTAAAAAAAAAACAAATTTCTATTCAACACTTCGTTCCAAAAATTTGGTGGTTGTTCAAAGTTTTTTACATAAATTAAAAATAATTAATTTATATAAAGTTAAAGTATATTATCCTTATTTATTGTTTGAGTTAAGTAAAATATATATATATATAACCATGTTATAATTAAAATCTATAATAAATACATTTTTAAATATATAAATTGATTTTAAATTTATGATAAATAATTTATATTATAAAATTAAACTGTTTGAACTATTAATAATTTATTTTAAATAACCGTAAAATTTAATTTTAAAATAAAATGAAAACGAAAGATTGAAAACAGTAAATTAAATCAAATTCCTTAAATGTGTTTAGTAAAGGAGAGATTTGTAGTATATTTTATTTTTTTTATCAAAATGTGTTTTTGACAATTTTCCTTTCTTATTTTTTAGAGCTTGAGGTAATTTTTTGACCTTAATGTTTCCTTACATGGTTGGGAAAGGTTATTTAAAAATAATATTAATATTATTACTCTTTTCTTAAGGGATTGGTCTTAAGTAAATGGTGAAAAAACATTTATATTGTCCTTAATAATGATTAAAACAAATTGGAAGGTTTAATTAAAAAGTTATATGATTCCTAATCATACCTAATTATTTTATATTGTTTTATATCTCATTTTTTTATTTCTATTTATCCTATTACCTGTGTTTCTCTTTTTTGTCTGTCTCATTTTAATTGAAAAAATAATATATATATATATATATAAATATATATATATATATGTTATAAATTGTGACAATGATTATAGCAGAAAACTAGAGATAAATGTAGTGAATTATTATAGGCATCTTATAATTATAAATAAGTTAAAAGAAACTTATGATTTTGATAAAAAACAATCCTCTGTTATAAGTTTTCAAAAATGTGACAGACACATGAATAACAATGAACAATCTTACAACAGTAATTTGTTTAGTACTGTAAATTGAATTTGATCAATGAAGTGATGGCACTAAAGATACATCTGCCACTGCAAAATTAAAATTAAAAATGTGTTGGTTGCACTATGGAGACTTCTGGAACATGTTCTTTATTCATTTGATATTCATGCCATGAAAATGCACAGATGGTGCCTAGTATGAAGAAAATACTAGAGCACTCAACAAAGCAGCAAAGCCAGGTACACCAAAAGAACTGATTCCATATGGAGTAAGGATTTTTGTTGAACTTGTTGATTCAGATATGTCTTCATCAGGTACAGAACCTTCACCTAGAATAAGTAAATGCAGTATTAGTTATAATCACATGGATTTGTTCATGAAAACATCACTCCAAGAATTACTAGCTGAACAAATTTTTCCATCTGCATGTTGAGAAACAGATAGTCCAAAGCTTCTTATTCATATAGATCAATTTAGTCTGAATTCAATAGAAAACTCTTATTTCCAATGTTTCATGTGTTCATATTAAAAATTTCTTCTCCTGTGTCAACATAAGTCCATATGGGTAGGTGATGATTTACCTTCTGCTGCTGGTGATGATGAGCCTTCATCTACAATGAAAAAAACAATGATGAAGTCAGAACCACCAATTAAATGCAAAATTTAAGAATAAGTAAAGATATTAAAAGTCTTAGTAAGTAAGTTTATGTCTAACTCAAACCAATTGAAATGACTTTTAAAGCAATTGTGATGAAGGTTTGTATTTATTCATATAGAAATATGTGTATGACTAACAAGACTTCACCTAGTTTCTGTTAAAATGTTAAGAATGGAGAATATTAAGAGAGTAAATGATGAATAAATTTTAGTTAAATACTAATAATAATAACAGAAAATTGAATAAAAGAAGGTATTGTATGCATATTATCAAAAGAGAAACCCTCAAATTCACTCATTAGAGAAAGAATTCTAAGAGTTGTTTATGTAAACCCACACAAGTTGCTAAAATTTACTCTAGAGGTTCTAAACTATTCATCTTCTCAAATTCTAACAGTTTATGGCAGAAGCATGTGCTGTTGTTGTAGCCCTTATAAGTTATAAGGATTCATCATTTTGATTCAGATTTTTGCATGCCCTCTTTCTTTTGCAGCAAGACACAATGCAAAATACAACATCTCAGTTCATGGGAATATCATGCAATGACTTGCATGTGAGAGTGAAATCACCTATCAAAAGATTCCTAAACCAAGCAAAAGGTATAACAATCAATGAAAAACTTGACCAAAAAAACTTCTCTCCTCTATTAGTAGAAGAAAAGAGAAACAAACATCAATCATGAAATGAAAGAAAGAGACAGATAAACCATCCCAAATGAAAAAAGTTGACAACCTGCACTCAGCTTCTATTCCAACAGGCTTTTGCAAGAAGAAAAATATGTTTGATATCCCAACTGGGTTAAAACATCGTCTTATAAATCAGTTTTATAAGATTGAGTTAGGTTTAAAGTACAATTCTTAACAAATGATATGACAAGTGGTGCATAGAAAGCACACAAAAACAAAGAAAAAGGGCAGCAAACAAATGATTAATTGTTACTATTTTTACCTTGAGATCCTCCTGTGCTGTTGCAGGCAGAAAAGTCAGCATCAATGCCACAAGCATTGGGGAGCTTCAACAGGTCATCCTTGGAAGAACCAATGGAGCGAAGCAGAGAAGGATTGTTAACAAAACTGCAGACGCACTGTGATTTGTTGTCATGCATCTCCTTCAAGGGTGCACAACAAGTATCAGGAGGAGGGCTGGTTTGAGACTTCATGTATGATTGGCATGGAAGCAGCTTTTGCATGCACTGTGCATCTTGTAGAATGTTTCCTTGTGACAGGCCAGGTAGGAGCTGCTCAAGGGAAGTTTGACAGAAACCAACATGAAGATATGGTGAGAAGAAAATGGCCATGAGCAGGAATGAAAGGGGGCCAATGCCAGAAGCCATTTTCATCATCAAAGAGAGAAAATTCAGGATGAAACAACACCAACAAACAAAATATTGTGTTTATGTTGCTGTTGTTTTCTCTCTATTCCCCCAGTGTCTCATTCTAGGTGTTATAGATATATAAATCTGAGGGAACTTCTATTTTTAAAGGGTTCTTTTTAAGACCAAACCAAATGGAGCCAACCATTTTTTTCTTCTATCTTTTTGCTAGTTTGGGATGTGTTTCTGTGTTATACTATTATTTGACATTTTATTTTCTGTACAATGTTGTTGGAATCTGCAAAATTCAACTGTATATGTTCATTTTTAGGTATTGGTTTGTTATCTAGATTTTTGTGCAACAAGCATGCTATATTATGAAGTCCACATGTTTGTTTATTATGAGAAAACTATTAAATTAAAAATATAAAAAAATTAACAACTTTTAGGAAATAAAAAAAGGAATTATCAAGCTTTTCCTTTTGTGGAAATAATGAATGATTGAAGGATGAAGTCCATTTAACTTTTCTTCATTTTCATAATGAAAACCAATGATGTGCAAATATTAGCTAGAATGAAATAGAAGCCACATTTTCTTAAGTTTACTATTGTAGATAAGGTTTTTATCCCTTTTTTGTGTGATTAAATTACTAATAGTCCACTTAATCATTTTTAAAAAGTGAAAATATATCTCTAAAGTAAAAAATAGTCATTTGGATTCCTAAACTAAACATAAATAGGTTTATGGCAAATTGAAATTGTTAGAAAATAATAATATATGATGATTTTAAAAATCCAAGACTCAATTTTTTTTTTACATGTTTAAAGACCTAATTAAAAAAAATTTAGTGCAGTGTATTTACCCCTTTTGTCAAATTTCTCTCTATACCCCTCTCTTTCTTTTACTTTTACAATAACTTCTCTGAATTATTTAAAAAAGGTTACAAGGAGACAACTTAATTGTTAGAAAATATTATACTATGTATCCTAAAAAAATGTTATAAATATTGAAAAATATAAAACAATTTAAAGATTGTTTCTGTAACTTATTTTAAAAAAAAACAGTTTGAAGACTTAGACTCCTTGAAGATAATTGCGAACTTTTATTTGATTTTTTTTAAAATGCATTTGCAAAATAAAACTCCTTCACAAAGGTACAACTAAAATGGTTTTTTATTTTATTTTAAAATAATTTTTCATTTCCAAATGTAAAAGATGTAACTTTTTAAGTTTTAAAATTACCCTTATTATATTTAATAATAATAATAATTCTTATTATTATTACCACTACCATAATTTGAAATGTTAACGTGATTGTTGTCACTAAACTTAGGGACACTATCACTATCATTATATACAAAATGTATACAATTGTTCTCACCAGTATTGTATACAAAATACATTTAAAATGATTTTTAACATAATAGGACATTTTTAATTGAAACTGAAATTTACAAAGGAAAAGCTTTAAAACTAAAAGATGTTATAAACAAAAATTGATTATAATTTTTGAAAATTTTAACCCTACAGATAAAAATCATCTGAAATGGAGTTTTAATTATTTTTAAAAACTTCAATAATTCACCTACCCTCTTAATAATTTAAACTTTTTTTTTGTCGTTCAAAAATTTGGAAATCATGCATGAATATCAAATAACAAAGTAGTAAGTGTGCGTATTAGGGATTCTCATATCTTTTGCCTTCTTTTTTACTTTTTTGTTCATCTTTGTTCTATTTTATAATATGGTATCAGAACCATTTCGAATTTATCTTAACGAGTGTTTATTGAACTTATCAGACCACCTGCTATCAGACCGTTATCGAACCACCCATAATATGTTATCTCACACACGAGTTATCACTCTTGATGTGAAGAGGATGTGTTGAAAATTCCACATCAACTACCTATTAAGACATTTCATTAGACATTTCATTGTATATAACTGAGAGTAAACCTCACCTCATAAATATGGTTTTATGGAATTAAATTAGACTTAAAGTAATAAAGTAATAAGAATGTTAAAATATTGTTTTTACTCACCAGTGAAAATTCATATGGGTTATACTCTTCAAAGTAGGAAGAGAATGCTAAAAAATATGTTTTTACTCACTATTCAAATTCATATAGGTTATACTCTTCCATATATTTGTTTGTGGTTTTCAAAAGCACAAGTTTCGAAAAGAATAAACTATTTCACATGAAGGGCTTGCTTTTTTCTCTCTTGAAAAGCATAAGCACCATGAAAATGTGTGTATATAAAACAAGAAATAAAGGTTTTGAAGTGCACAACTACACGTCATTTGCTTGAAAATTGTCGTCATCCATGTGATTGCACACAAGAAATTTTTTGTGGAACCCTTCTTTGATGCTTTACCATCCATGCAAAAAGGTAGAACATAATCTAAACTACAAAGAACCAACAACTTCAAATGATAATATGGAATCAAATGCTCTTTATTCTTTTGTGGCACAGATGCTATTCCACAAAACATGCACGTTTATATGTTGGTTTTGAATTAGTGCAATCTTCTAGTGTGTGTGGCTCACACTTCATCAACCAAACATATTTGAAGTTAAGCATATTTTAATAAGAACAGATTCTCTATCATCACCTGAAATTAAGATTCAGAAATATCCATATACAAATACTCCAGTAAATGTCCATAGAAATTAAGCCAAATTCTTAATCAGCCATGTAAGTAAGACATGTATCAGCTGAAAATATATTAATCATTGATCAGTTCTCCAACCAATAGCCATGATGAATCTGAAGATTGTTCATTGTAATATGTATAAAAGAAATAATTATACATTATGGTGAAAGATAAAAAATCATATATGACGACTTGCAGGAACTTTGTAGAGAAGTAAACTGCTACAAAAAGTAATAATTATGAAAAACTCAGAAACCAAAAGAAGATACTAAGGACAAAAAAGCCTACCAAATTTCTCTATCAACGACCAAAAAATTGATCTTACAATTACAGAAGTATATAAATCTAAACTTCCATTCAAGTATGTAGGGCTAGTTGGTGGCTGGAAGAGAACAGGATCCAGAGATGTTAAAGGAGAAACTAACACTGTCTGATCCAGATGAGCTGCATTCAGATGATTTCTTGCTCATGTAAAAGTATGGTGATGTGCTCATCATCCTGATTCAATGCAAAAACATGCTTCAACATCACAAACTCATTGCAAGAGAATTGAATAACATAGTGCTATTTATTTTCAGTATTATGTCACTTGCTAAAGTGTATGTCTGTGTAATTTTTAGAAAGTTCAACCCGCACCACCATAGTTGGCCAAACAAAGGGAGAACATGGAAACAAGTATTCCATGAAAGAAATCAATTTACAAATGTTTTATACGGTTGGAGATCTCACATTGATTAGAAATAAAATCAATTTTTTATAATATATAAGTGCGGATAATCCTTAACTTTCAAACAAATCTTGTGAAGACGAGTTGGACTTCAACTCAGTTCTTAATATCCTCAACTTTCAAACTAATCTTGTGAAGATGAGTTCAACTCAGTTCTTAATATGGTATCAGTGTGCGGATACTTTGCACTGGGTGCAAATTAGAGTCTAAAACAATAAGGGATAGAGAAAAAATAAATTGACCAGCTGCAACAATTACCTTTCCTTTCTCTTCTCCAAAAACCGAGTTAAGGATGCTTTGCGTGCCTGAGGCAAGTATACTGGAGAGACTAGGCATAGTATACCTGGTTGAGCATTTTCCTTAGATGCAGATCCTACAGAACCAACAATAATAGGTGACTCCAAATGGTTAGTAGGGGCAGTTGAAGGTCCTACAATTGGTCTTATAATTGCAAGTTTATTGTTGCTAGAAGATCCTCCTCCTGGCTGAGAATTGACATCAGAGGTCAGTGAGAGAGGGCTTGGGAGGGGTGAAGGAGGATAGGATTGGCTCATAATGAAACCATCATCTTTCAAGGGAATAGAAACTGCTGTCTGAAGTTTAGCTGTGGAAACTGCCATTGTCTGAGTTGGAGTAGAGCCATTTCCAGCCATTGACATGATAGACTTGGCCTAATGGTCATGGAAAGTGAAAATCAGAAAACTAAAAATGCAAATATTGAACATGGTGACTTTGACACCTATTGCCTTGAGGGTACTAGTTCAGAAATCAATAAATAGAAAATTTTGATTGAAAATCACGCCATTTAATGCATTGATAACATTAAATGTTACAATTTCTAATAAAACCTTTTCACTTTTGGTTCCTTAATAGTGGACAGTGGTTAGCAAAACTGATATGAAGTTTTAACAGAATTAAGACTATAACAACAACTAAATTCTTATTGCACTAGGTCAGGTTGGCTACATAGAAACCAAATCTTCAGAGTTTAGTAGAATTAAGACAAATTTAGAAAAAATATACCTTCTCGGGAGTTATGTCATTATAAACACATACGGAACCAGCATAGAAAATGGTGAGCTGAGTAGCCATTGCAGAGGAATTGGAACTATTCCTGAAGGAAAAACAACAGTTTTCAGATGTGACATTATTCAACAGGATCACATCACACTTCAATATATCTTAAGCATGTATCTTCGGTGAAATTGAAAATTACAATTTTTAGATGTTTTAAACTTGTAATACCTTAAGTCAGTGGATCCAACAATGGAACCTATTGATGGAAGAACAGATAGAGGTGTGCCAGAAGATTTGGAACCAAGAGGTTGTGGTTTTATGCCTGAATTGACCATGTTCAATCCGGTTGTAGCAAGATTAGATTGAAGAACAGGACTCACTTGATTTGATTGATTGGAAACTGGAAATGTTCTTGCTTCCTGAAGGCATGCAGATTGTGCATCACAGCATTGCATGGGATAAACTACCATTCCCTGTTTGTTTCCAGCACTATGCTTGCCTATGGACAAAGTTCTCTACAAAATACCAAAGTAATAAATAAGGAAAAATTAGCTTTAGAAAAAAAATAAAAAAAAAAGTGGAAAATACCTTTCACAATAATAACACGGGAGTAGATAATGTATGCACTCAGTATAAAGAAATTTTAGATTATCATCCGACCACACACCACTATGTATGACAAGTTTGAGGATTTTTACAATAAGCACCTTAAAAATCATACCAATCACAACTTTTATACAAGTAGATAGAAATTAAACTCTATAAGATAGAATAAATGGTGCATGCACTGATAGTTTGAGAATGTTCTACTTTTAGGTAAAATTTCTATGAAATTTGAGATTAGGCCTTGTGTAGAAATAAGAAGTTGAAAGAGTCTCTTAATTAGAAAAAGAAGAAGAAGCAAACCTGGGGCACACCCAAAAATGGTTTCTGGTTAGACTCAAAAGCCTCTTTAGTTGGCATGTTCATATATCCAGATGAAGCTAGTGGATCAAGAATAGTCTTTCTAGGTCTGTCTTCCTGATTGGTCTTGAAGGACAGGAACTGAGGAAGAACTGAAACCTTGTTTGGGAATGAGCACCGCATTCCTGAACTCCTCACTGCAGCAAATTAAGATAAAAAAGGTGTATGTAAGTTGTAACACTAGATCAAGCTCATGAGAAATGAAACCATGCAAAAGAAAATTCTTCTGTGAATAAAGATGATAACACATTCATAGAATCATAGATACCTCAAAGTTAAAGAAGCTTAGCTCTTTGATTGAGATGTATAAAAATACAGGTAAAGTGCCTAATAAAAAGATTAGATTAACTGTTTTCCAAATCCAAACAACAGGAAACAGGAGAATGATAATGGTCTTCAAGGAGCTTTAAAATAGTAAGAAAAATACTCTCACCATGTTCACTAGAACCTGAGCAAAGACACACAATATCCACAAGAAAAACTCTCAGCCTTTGGAAAACCAATATCAAACAAATGAGAATATGTCCCCACCCCACACCACAGACTATTTTTTCAACCCTTTCCCCCCACAGAAAAGATAAACAAGCAAGCAAATAATGAAGGTACAACTAATAACTTGAATGGCTCAGAACAACTTCAGCAACAGCAATGAAAACACTTGAAACAGTTACTCTACAATAAAACTATTTCACAGAAGCTCCAAAAGCTCTTTAATCATAAGAAGCCAGAGGCCTTGTATTTTTATTCACGTATTTTAATTATTTCATATGTGGGGATGTGGCCATATTAGTTTATTATAAATGTCGGCAGCATCTGAACAGGCACAGTGTAGAAATTCAAATTTATAAACCATAGAAAAATATAAATATATATTAACTCCTTATGAAGTTTGCCATTGTTTAATGGTGAACCTTACTGAATGCAATTATTATTACAATATTTTATGCTGTGGCTGTTACAATATTTTATGCAGACCTTGTTGCACACAGCTAGTCACTACTACTCAAGACCATAAAATATTATTTTAGCACCACGCATGCACATGTGAACCTCGGATATCTAATATAAATGGTGGTTAATGTACTTTAAAAAAATGTGTACACATGTTTATCCTTTTAAAATGTTTTTCATACATCAGAATCCATAATATCAGTACTAAAATACAGTTGATGGTCTCCATCATTTGAATAATGCACATCATAAGATGAATATGAAAGCGAGAAAAAGAAGTGACACATTCTGCAATAAAATATAGAAGAAATAGCACCAGAGACCACCAATGACACGTCTCTATTATGTACCAGACATATCTAATAAATCAATAATGTTTGTGTCATGTCCCTCTTACTGTACATTACTTCTCTTCTTCTAAAGGAAAAAAAACTTTGTTGCACATTACTTATTCTTTGTAAAATGTGAAACAAGAGAACAAAGGACTATTTACCATAAATTTTTTTGTGAAATAGTATGCTATCATTGATCTCTAAATCCTGATATCTTAACTGTCTAAAATACAATGAAAAATATATATATTAGAGAGATAAAGTAATAGTGAATTAAAACATCCAACTTAGTAAACAAAATTAATGAAAATTACATTTTAAATGATGAAAATTAATCTCAGAGACTGATGATGTCTCAGAAAAAATTATGACAAACACCAAGAACTCCCAACTAGCCTTTTTATCATTAGTTTTGCTACTGGTTTTAAGATCTCAGTTATTACAGTGTCAATCATTTTAATGTTATAAGAGTGAATAGTTTATACATAAGTAAAAGAGTGTGCACTGTTCTTCCACTACAACTCTAAATTTTTTAATCCACATTAAGTAAGAAACTAAATTCATAAGATAAATACTTTCTTTTTAAGTCAAAACCTTTCACTTTTAGTTTTTGAAATCCATACTATTTAATTAGGCAAAAAAGTGTTTTTCCCTCCTCTTAAAAAAAGTGTTCACCTAGGTTTGACCATCTCACAACACACTGACACAGGAGGAAGATGAAGGCAACTGTATACAACTTGCCATTCCCCACCATTCCCATCTATCAAACATCAACTTTAAAACATAAATACCAAATGGGTCCATTACCCCACTTATCAAGATTTTTCTTTAATAGTAGCTCCATACATGATAGATACTTCACCTAATTAATGTAGTTATGCATTATAGTTAGGTTGTAACTTGGAATAAAATGCCTTCACTTTACAGCTTCATGTTTCAATAGGCTCACTTCCTCACTCACCCTTATTATTAAAAGGGCACTTAGAATTAGAAATCTTAAATTTTAAATTCTAGTTCTTATCAATTCAGATAAAAGGGTAAAAGGAAAAAGCAAACAAAGAAAGAACCCCCACAATTATATTTTCTGTGGCACATGGGTGCTAAAGCACTCTCCTTTTCTTCTGTTCCTCCATGTTGTATTCCTTTTTGGAAGGAATACAAGCTCTTTCCTTTTTTTTCTTATTTCTATGAAAATAAGCCACTAATAGTATGTTAAGTAAAACTGAGTAAAAGGGGTGTCAAAATATCCAAAAATGGAACTGAAAAATGTTGCCATACAAAAACTCAAAATTTCCACTTCTTTCCTCTTGCACAACATAACAATCCAAAAGAACAAAAACAATGATAACAAAATTCTAAATATTTGAAACAAAAAAAGGCTCTGGCTTTCTAACTTCTGAGCTAATGCAAAACCTTCAAGCTCAAACCAACGTGAGAAGTGCAAATTTTATATGGATAGAATAATGATACAAATAGTTTTAAAAATGGTGGAAAGTGCAACCTGGGTCTTTTGGTTTGTTAGCAGCATCATCTTTCATGGTAGTCCATGCACCATTTTTGGAACTCAAGCCAAAGAATTCCCTCTCCATATGGCCAAAAAATCAGAGACCCTGAAGAATTTTTCTGTGGCTAGTGGCCCAAAGAAAAGGACTTTGAGAAAAGATTAAAAAAATCTGAAGTTTGTGGAATGGTTGGATGTTGAGCAGAGACAAGAGTAGAAGAAGACACAGAGATAGGAGAGAACAAAAATATATAAAATTATAAAGAAAAAATGAATGTGAACTAAAATAAAACGCTCGTGTACATGTTCGAATCATTTAATCTGGACCGTTGGATTAAATTATATTCGGTTTATTTATGCTATGTTGGTTCATATTGATTGACCGGTCGAACCGATGAGTAAGACACTCATGTCCATGTGAGCTAATTGAAGTCAAATCAATCTCATAGATAAAAAAAAAATCACTTACATATTTTATTACGTAATTATTTTTATTTTATAAACTTTATTACTTGAGTTTTTTCCTAATATATGTTATTATCACATTTTAAATATTTTAACATAATAAAGTGTTGAGGTATTCTTAAAAATATATCATCTTTTACTAACGGAAACAAACATAGACGTTCATAGATTTTATTTTCATATATTTGTGTTTACATTTTTTTATTTTTATTATTAATATTTTTAAAGTCATGATATTATTATAACAATAAAAAAAATTATTTAATATTTTATATTCATTAATAATTTATAATTTAATGGAAAAAATAAAAAAAACAAAATGAAATAATGATAAATTTTATAAAAAAAAAAAAAACAAAGAGGAATAAAAGACCAAGAAGAAAGTCCGAACATCTTATGTGATGAATAATAATATAACCACAAAATGGAAAACAAAATAAATGATAAAATATGTGATGAAAATAACAAATTTAACGGTAAAATATGTGAATAAGATTGAATGATAAAATTTATAAAATAATAATAGTATTAATTAAATGGTAAGATATGATATTAAAATAGAGTCAACCTTTCAACCTTCACTATTATTTATCAATCATCCTATTGGTGATGGGTGGATTTTTCTGATAGAATTTAAATTGTTATATTTTCATAAGTTTGTTGATCATGATGGGTGAATATTTTTTTTATGTAAAATTTAAACTGTTATATTTTTCTAAGTTTGTTGATCATGTTTAATTTGACGTTTGTTTATACACACAATGATTTAAATCGATATCGAAGTGGTTAGTATGATAAATGAGTTCCATTGACAAGTGGTGATAGGGAAGAGGGCTCATAGAGTTGGTTGGTGGGGGGTTGACCGCTCCCATAAGTAGTATAAATAAGCATTGTTATATTGTTATATAAGAGTAAAGTACGTTTTATCAACATATTATTTACTCTAATTCAAAACACTTACTTGATTGTTAGAAAACTTTTGCAATTTCACTCTCGACTGAGCACGAGAGAACAATTACAAAAAAGAAGATGAAGGAGGAATAACAAAGAGAGAAGGAGGAACAACCAAGAGACGAAAGAATAATTACAAGAAGAAAGGTGGAGGGGGAGTAATCGAGAGAGAAGAAAACAATTACCAAAAAAATGTGAAGAAGGAGGGACCAATAGACCAGAGAGCCATTACCAGAAAAAAAAAAAAAAAAAACTTAGGTATGATAATTAATTTTATTAAAATAGATACATTAAAATTTTTATTTTTTT
>Ga0123342_1000238_pt1 | contig 78846 bp, 26 predicted proteins | sample Turbeawhitnodule_FD_89960 | JGI IMG/M metagenome (GOLD analysis project Ga0123342, IMG submission 89960) | Root nodule microbial communities of legume samples collected from Mexico - Turtle bean Mexico white nodule | ecosystem: Host-associated > Plants > Roots > Nodule | place: Mexico: Nepantla... | reverse complement strand
AAACGCGACAAATTTCAGGTCAAACGGATGAGTATTCACCCACGAAAAAAATCAAACAGTTTCGCACACAAACGAACCTTCCTTTCAGCTCTGGCAGTGATGAATAAAAAATTTATTGCCAATTCTGTGGGACGAATCTGGGGCTCAAATCTCAGCCAAAACTCGATAGACACAGTGACGAACGTCTGGTAAAAATTTCAGACCAACATATGCTTTTGTTCCACGCATATTTTTGTTATTTGTTTATGGATGTGTCTCCTTACTTGGATGCAAACAACATATGAAAGTACTTGTGTAAATTTTTTTGGTTTTTTCAACGCAATACGGACCCAGAATAAAATTGAAGAATGTAAGGCGAAATTTCGCAACTCTTGGTAGATGATAGCCTTGGTTTGCACAAAATTTCTAAAAACTTTTCCCGAAATAGTTTTTTCCTAAAATTCCCCATAAGAATCTCGGCTGAATTTTGGACAAAACGCGATAAATTTCAGGTCAAACGAATGAGTATTCACATAGAAAAAAATCAAACAGTTTCACAAACGAACATTCCTTTGAGTCTAACAATGATGAATAAAAAATTTATTGCGAATCTTGTTGAACGAATTGGGGCTCAAATCTCAGCCAAAACTCAGTAGACACAATGACGAATGTATGACAAAAAATTCATACCAAATTACTTAAGGAATAAGGCGTAGTAAGTTCTAGACCGAAAATGAATAAAACTGATTTTCCAAAAACGAATCGTCCGTTATCCTCACCTAAACCCACCTTAGTTAGTTGTCTTCATCAAAATTGCTTTAATTAATTGAGATTACTTAATTTTTGTATTCAGGAACATTAGGTTGGTATTAAAAAAATATTTAAATACAAATTATTGATCATTAATCATTAATCATGATATTTATAGATATTATATATATATATATATTTAAATTTCTAGGAAAATATTTATTTAATATTAAGTTTTCAGGCCAAAGCCAATTGATCGTATTGCTGGGTTTACTCTCAGTTCCCAATACATAATTTTTAACATTAAAAATGATAAAATTCTGTATCAATTTCCCTACAATAGGAGTTATTTTTTATTAAAAAGAACAGCATTTGTCGGTGTATTATTATGTCTGTGCAGAAAAAACGTATGAAGAACAAAAGACATCAAAAGTGCATTCATTAACAACTTTAACTGCTCCACGACATTGACATGTGAACAATCATAAGAAAAAGAGTTTAAACTTGATTTAGTGCAAGGCCCACCACAGATAACGGTAGCATGGTTTCTTCTTGAAGAGGAAAAAAAAAACGTTGTTATTATTATTATTATTATTACATTACAACCTTTCTTCCTCGGAATGACCGAAAACAATAAAGAAAAGAACAAATTTGCACTGTCAACATCTAAGTTAACCGTTATAAAGTGAATACAAATAATTTGGTACAAATCTTCACTAATGTCAGTGAAAATAACCTGATTCTAACATAATGGCCTAGATTCAAGATTTAGTTATCGTGCCCTTTTGAAAAATTTACCACCTTTTTTCACCATGGTTATCCCTGTAACACTGGATGAAAGAAGTGATTTGGTATCAGGGCTCCATCTCAACTCTTTCAGAGTGATAAACAAGGTTGCTAGTGCAGTAGAGATCTCAGAATCCTTTATGTTCTTACATGACACTACTCTCAGGCTCTGAAGCTCCTTCCATGAATGAACTACTAACTCCAAACCTTCTGTAGTTAGTAATGAACACCCTTCCAAATAAAACAACTTTACCCGCCTGAAAACAGCAACAAAACAACCATTGGGTCATACATAACCCCAGAGAAATAATAACAACAGCAAAACAATAAGAAAAAAGATAACAAACCGGTGGTTTCAAATAAGTTTCAAGTCATTCAAGTTCATTCTTAATTTGTTGCACCATAAGTTTCATATATATTGTGAGTGGAAAGAGCAGCACAATAACATAGAAGAACAGAACCACTCCAACAACATTGAATTCAAAAGTTAGTTGCATTTCACAAAATGAAGCTAAACCTGTTTGAAAGACATAGTGCTCAAATCCAATATTGCCAAAACAGGAGAAGGAAGAAAGTAAAAGTGTATGCTCTGTTTGGAGAAGCTTCTAAATAAGCAGTTACAAAACAAGAACTTGGAATGAATTGAGCTTTCAAATAGACTTCTACAAATTACATGTACCAATTTTAGCTAGTGGAAGAAGCTTATTCCATTTTCATCTCTACAAGAACTTTATGCAAACCATAACAAGTTGTATGTAGAAGAGAAGATGAAGATTACCTGCACATCATTGCAAAACAGAAGATGCTATTATCCAATCCCCAACAGTCCTGAAGAACAATCTCCCTGACAGCCCTGCACACCGAAAACAAAGCCGAAACACTCTTCTTATCCCGAAGTTGACATTTCTGCAAATGCAACCGTTCAAGAGCAGGGCAAGAACCCAAATACTCCTCCATCCCAGGACTGGAATCAATCCTCTTACAAGACTGAAACCTCAAAGTCTTCAAATTTTCACAAAAGGAGATAGCAGCAAGCCAACCACCATCCATCCTATGATCAGAAAACGTCAACTCCTCCAACATCAAACAACACTTCCCAATGGCCTTAACACCATCAAAACTCCCTTCGCACCCACAAAGCTCCAACCTCACCAGCCTCTTGCACCCCTGAGCCAGAATCGTCAACCCAATATCAGAAACCACCGAACTGTAGAGCCCATCAACATGCCCAACGAGTTTCAGAATCTGAAGATTCGTACAGGCCGTGATCCCGCGCAAAACGTTGTCGCTGCAGCACTGCAGTTCGAGTTCCTGCAGAGTGGGGCACTCCTCCGCGACGCTCAGCAGCCCCATTTCGCTGGCGCCGATGACGTGGAGGCGGCGCAAGTTAGGGCACCCGGCGGCGAGGGTGGCGAGGCCGTTGTCGATGACTTCGACGGGGAGCATGTTTTCCTCGCAGAAGCACCAATTGGGGGAGAGGTCGGAATGGAGGTGCACGGAGAGGAGGCGGTGGCTGAGAAGAACGGCGGAATTGCGAGGGAAAATGAAGGCGGCGGAGAGCAAATCGACGTGGTTGAGGTTGGGGAAGCGGTGGATGAGTCTACCGGAGAGGAGGAAGTTCCAGTCGGAGATTGCGAGGGAGCGGATGAGACGGCCTTGGAGATTGAGCCAGCGCTTGCAGACCAGAGCATTGGAGTTTCGCTGAGCAGGGGAGTCGGAGAGGAGTGCGAGGATTTTGAGGAGAATCTCGTCGGAGAAGAGAAGAGTTCGGTCGGCGACGGCGGGGAAAGGAGAGAGAGTGGGGTTGTGTTTGGCGGCGAGGCGAGGAGAGAGAGAGTGAAGCTTCATTGCCATGACCATTTGGTTTATGGGTTTGGATTTGGTCCATAGCTCCGACCATGGCTTCTTCAATGGCGGAGTGGGAGTGGTAGGGTTAGGGTTATCGTTCTCCGATCGAAACGGCATCGTTCTGTTTTGTTTGGTGCTTTTTGGAAGGCCACAACGGTAATGAATGAAGGAATGAAGAATATGTGTAGAGAAAGTGAAGAGAAGAGAAGAGAAGATTGGTTATGTGTGTTTGTCTTGTTCTAACGGCATTTAAAATTCGGATTCAATTGAATGGGTCACAGAAGCCACCAATGGAGGAGTAATAACCAAGTAAGGCCTTTTCACTTCACAACTAACTCTTGTTACTTCTTTATAATTCACCCTTCTTCTTCTTCTTTTTATTAACCATGCTGTTTTCTCCTACTCTAATTTTCCCAACCAAATCAATAAATATAATCCACACAATACATTTTTAAATTACATCTATTATTTATTTCAAATTTAAACATTAAAATATTCTAAAATATTAATGTTCTTACAAATCGGATTTCTTTTAGAGTGACTTCTTTTGTTTTTGCTTCCGGTCTTCACGATCTCTAGGTGTGGTGATTTCTGATTAAATGAGGAGAACTTGTAAAGGCACTCTGACAAATCAAGTTAGTCCGAGTGTAATATGCCGATGAGTCGAGAGAGAAAAATTACTTCAGATGTTTGACTTCCTCTTGTATTTATACATTTTGGATGAGCCTCAATTGTTATGGATCCGCTCGTGAGTCTAAAAAAGGGCCCAATTGTAACTTTAATCACGTTTTACAAAATAAACTGGTTTAATTATGATTAACTAAGGTTTTATAGACTCTGTTTAGATTAAATAAAATTGAGTTCCTTATAGATATTTTGTATAAAAAATATAAGAGATGCTAAAGTTTTTCCAATGGTAAATTTTGTTTGAGTAAGTTGTTCGATTATTTTATGTTATTAAAATTGCTTGTAAAACCTAATGAATTCATTATTTTAAACATCAGATGAATTTGACTATTCCCTCAATAATTATAATACGTTTTTTAATAGATTGGTGGCAAAACATATTTATATTCAATATTATATATAAGTTGTGTATATTTAATATAAATAAGCATTTTAACTCTTATCACATCTGTTCAACAAGTCATGCCACTGTTTCCTAGCTAAAAATCAATGACTAAACCCTAGAATTTTCATTTTGGAGCTAATTTCACTTATATAGTTCCTAAGAATTATAAAATAAATTGTTTATCAAATGTGAATTGTGTTACCATTTAATTTTTCATAAAGTAGTGAAATTTAAATTTAAATATTTAACAAATTAATTGCTGATAAAGATATTTAAAAACCATTCATGAGCTAACACACCTATATTTGAGATAATATTTGGCTTAGTGAAAAGAAATTTAATTAGTTATCAATTAAATTACTTGAAACAATACATAATTCGATTTAACTTAGAGACAACAGATTTACTACATTTTATTCATCAATTCTTTTTTTCACAAAATTAAGGGCATTTCTATTTACTTTCTTAACATTGAAAATAGTCTACTTTCCGAAATAAAAAATGAGACAATTTTATTGTAGCTTCATAAATTTTATCTCTCACTCAGATAAAATTGGAATATATTTAAGGAATAGTTCCAGACACAACCTTATCTACTTATTTACATCAATTAAATAAAATATTTAACTGAAAATGTATAGATCAGGGTTAAACTTGCCCCTCAAACACCATACAACAAAATAAAATTTAAAGCATATAATTATCAGATAATGGACATGATTAAACAAAGAATAAAAAAAATACAGTTTCATAGGGTTTGCAGCTGCCATAAATAAAGCAAATTACAAAGGATCAAGAACGAGGAGCAGCCATCTGCATCTTTTTTATCCTGTCTCCCGTCCTCACCATGCTGCACATTCAGATATCAATAATGAATAATGATACATTGAGAATCCACCATTTTTATATAACCACATTACAACTCTCAATACTATTATTTTAATAATTTTTCATATCATTTAATTACAAATTTATCTTTTATTATATATATTTATTTCTAAATTCATCCCATGAAGAGTAATATATAACTCTTGGATTCGTCAAACCATCATTTTTCCAATAATATAGTCAAGATTGGGGATCTAGGTTGTTCATCCATTTTATCCAATTTTGAGATATTTTAGGGTTTACAGTCATCAATAAAATAATTTCCTTTCTTTCCTATATTTTCTTTGATTATACTTTGAGTTCATAAAACCTATTTATACTTTAGTATAGTGCAGTTCTTGGAAGCTGATTGCTGAAATGATAATAATCTAGGTCTATTGTTGAAAGAAATACCTAGTATCATGCGGAGTGATGAATATCCACTGTGATCCATGCGCCTCCGCAAAATCAACTAGAGTGTCCAAGCTGATTTTTCTGCTTACTGCATCCTGAAGATTAAATCCAAATTCCACCTTAGAAAACTCAACAGATTTCTAAATTTTATATAAAACAAAGTATAAAGCATATTTATCAATCATGGAAGGTAGCTAACCTCAAACACTATAGCAGTATGGTGCATAGCTTATATAATTAAATATTAAATACTAAATACAAATAACTGCGCAAAGATTAAAAAAATACTAAAAAATCTGTGTTTCTCAATAACGATAAAAAGTTCAAGGTTTTGGTACTAAGTAAGCATACAGGTAAATAGAAACAAAGAATGTCGTGAATAATATAAGACATGGAGAAAAAAAATGGGGGATCAATGGGTATGGGTCTAGTACAAACCGGATGCAAATCGTCAAACAACTATATGAAGCTTGTGTTGCCCAACTGGTTGGAAGATAAGAAGTTTGTGTTGAGATTATTTGTATAATGGTCGAGACACCCTGAAGTGTCTCATTTTATTTTATTTATTCTTTTGCTAATAAAAAAAAAAACAAAACTACATACATCTAAAAATGGCCAAGTAAGCAACCAAATTATAGCACTATTATTAACTATATGAAGGTTAAAAGTAATAATCCTAGATTAGTAGCAACAAACAATTTTACCATGAAGACATCAAATTCGTCCATTGCCCTAAAAGGGGCCTCTGTCATTTCATGAAGCGCCAACGCAAAGCACAATGTTGAAAAAGAACGCTCCCCACCTAATTATAAAAAAATATATAAAAAAATATACAAATACTAAGTAAAATCACTAGTGGAATGGATGACTAAATCATGTACAAAAACAAAGCAATGCATATGTAAACAGATAACTTTTTTTTAACCAAAGAAATAATGCTATTGCATCACTATACAGGTTGCAACCTAACCAGGTTAGCACTACAACCTGTACCAATCATGCAAACAGATCATTTATTTACATTGCATTAGTTACAAATAAGACTGAAGTAGTGAATATAAGTGGGAAATACTCTCACCTCACATGCTAATTTTGTAAGGTTAACACTCAAACTCAAATGTTAAGAAAAGTTTATCCTAAATCTGTTATTAGGTCACCTATCATTTTATACAAACACTAAACCCGTTAGTGTTGGCCGTGAGAGGATGTATAGAAGAAAAACTGAAGTCCAACATTGACAAGAGATTAAGCTAAAGCAGAGCTCGGATGTGAGGGACAACTCTCACTTTTGTAGAGTTAAGTTAAGCCCAAATGCAAAGACTATAATTTCCCCTGGCATAAAAGATATAAACTTATGCAATCTATTAGAAGATATTAGGGTAACAAGTTTTACTAGCAGTGAGTTTGGGCCTGAACAAGTAGTACTAGTAGTAGTAATGAATGAAATCCATACAAACACGTGAATGAGGTAATAGTAATTGATAGAAACATCTTAATATCTAATTTGTTGGTACCCTTCATCTTTATTTTCCCTTTTCCTGGGCTAAACCCTAAAGTTTCAACATCAACACATAACTGTTTCCCTCAATCATCTGCCTTGAAATTAAACGACAACAAATAAACCAATATATATATATATATATATATATATATATATATATATATTTCATCCTATGATGGCAGCATATTCATCACTATCCTATATCGAACCTGAAAGCCCCCTAGTATCTCGAACGGCTCTGTTTGATGCATCTTGTGGCATTTGTACCTAAAAATAATAAATAAATTAAAATAAACAAAGGAAACAATTTAGGTCACACGCACTGAAGTCCGAGAAACACATTTATACAGGTACAAACTGAAGGTTGACATAACACGAATTAGTATTTGTTCACTTCACAAAAAAAATAATAACTATAAAAATTTTGCTTATTTGAAAAGGGAGGGTAAAGGATACTGCAAAGAAATATATATATCACAAACAAAGTAATTTTACCTCAATCATTAAGGTTTTCTGTTCATAATTAACTTTGATAAGTCCACTAATCCCCTTCTTTCTCAAATGGCCATTAAATCTGAGGATGATTTAAAGAAGTCAAGGTTAAAAGGAAAAAAAAAATCTTGTGACAGTAACAACAAGGCATACTTCCAAGAAAGTTGGTGCTTCAGATATGTTGCATTTCTCTGAAACTTTCTCGTTCGTAACTCCAAAGCTCTCTGGCAAGCCTGCAACAATATAGAAAAACTTACTCCCTAAAAAGCATTAACCAAGAACGTCACCTCATCAAATGTCTGCATCAAATGAAGAATGAACAAGTAAAAGAATTCTATCACACTTGAAAAGGGATATTGAAAAACTAAAAGCTATTTTCTGATAATAAGAAGGTGGATTAAGTGTATATATACTATATAGGGACACTAATCATAATACTTAAGGCTATAATCTAGCTTTCATAAGTGCAGTTAGAAAAAAGGGGAAATTAATCTATCATGATTACAGTTAAAAATAATTTGGCAATCAGGCAGCAAGATGAGAAAGATGGATGTGTCGGAGGTAACCGATTGGGTCATCATTCTTTTGAAGAATAATTTGGTTGGCTGGGACAAGTGAAGAAATGGGTCCTCCTCAAGAAAATGGGGTTCCGGGGGCAGGGGGAGTTCAATAGTCTATATTTCTTGTTTTCCATTTCTGCAAGGAGATGTGCTCCAACCATTGTTCATATATCATCATTGCTTCCCAACAATAGTCCTGTAACAGGGATTTATCTCTCTGTTTTAGCTCATTCAACAATTTTGTCTCGCAGTTGTTCTATTCATAATTTTGGGTCCCATCACGTGGGACAATGCCAGGTGGACCTTATTTGTGCTGAAATTTAATTTATATAGTAGAAGAATAGGATAGCAAGGATCGGTATCCATCAAAAGAACAAACTAATCCAAAAGATAAATATTTTGGGTGAATGCAAACAGGTGGCTTTATTTATACCTAACAAATGCCCACAAAATTGCATTTATGGAAAAGAATAAATAAAACCAAAAAATACATACATCCAATTTCTGTTGAAGGGTTTTGTAAACTTGCTGCCTTTTCATAATCTTACGCTCTTTTTTCTTATACAGCATCCTAAGATCATCGATTGATTCAGAGTACCTAAATAGGGAAACCAAAATGAGAGAAAATCATAATGCAGACATACAAACAGAACTCCTGCTCGAGCATAGCAACCTGACAAAATAAATAAATATATTAATGTCAAACCTTTGACTCTCGCGCATAAGTGTCTGATTAAGTCTTCCTAATTGAGAACTGATTTGCTCCGGGGTATTCCCATCACAACCTCCTAATGAATCAAGTTCATTCTGAGAGCATATTATGGAAGCCTTTTCAACGCTTTCCTGCAGTTTGAACCAAGGTTGGTATCAGCAAGATATAGATACTAATATATCTTTTATGATTTAGATTACTGAGTTATCCAATAATGCATGAGTAAATCCCAGAACACATAGGATTAGTGAAGTTAACAGCAGATTTTTTTCATGCACACAACACTTGTAATAATAAGCAAGGTAATCTTTCCATTCATCACATAATCTTGTTTATTAACGGTTAAGCAAAATATAAAGTATAAAATCCGGGATCTACAGAAAAGAATCTAAAGGATAGTACAAAAAAAAGCTCTAGTGCAGATTGGAGATGGCAGTACATATGTCTAAGATGCTTGCTTTTTTTCTCTATCTATTAGAAACGTTTGAAAAGTACACTTCTTATGGAAGTTTCGAGTATCCAGCTGGAGCAAAATCCCCAAAAATATAGCCATATTTCTCCCTACACAACTAACATTGGGCAGGTTTGTTTCCTTATCTTCCAAAAAGGTTTTGATTTATTGGGTTTCTCAAGGGTCCTTTCTTGACCAATATGCAATGGGAATGCCTTGCTCTTCTGAGCTTTCACAATATTTTTTCCAACACTTCTCTTTCTCTCAGTTGCTACAGGAAGAACATTGATCTTCTCATGGATAATGACATATGAATAAGAATAGGGCTTGCATTACAGCATGAGGAATAAAACAATATTTATATGAATTGGGATTTGTTTACATTTTGGTATTTGTAGCTAATTTGGGGATTTTTAATAATTTCATACTTTAGGATTACAAGGCTGTCAATATGGGTTAGCTAGGCAGTGGCAGTTTCCATGACACATGCAATATCAAGTGGATTTTCAGGTTTTCTGATGTCCAAATATTTCCTAGATAAGGTGCTATCAACACAAGAAAAAAAAGAATTAAGCAGAATGCAATCCTGCATAACTTTTAGTTAATTTCTACTTCAAATTTATATAGTGGAAAAAACTGTAAGTAATTGAATTCTTCTCATTTTAAAACACTTGAAATAAGTTAGAGAAGAAATTAAAATAGGAAAGAAATTCTTAATGTACACCCTAGAAATAAATTATTGAAATAAATACAATAATTAATAATAACTTATTGTACTTGTAACCCTACAATATCTGAATATTCACAGTAATTAATAGTATCTCCTAGTATCTAAAGAGAAACATTTTAGTTTTAAGATGCTAAATGGTCCAGTTCATTGACCACATACTTGCTTTCGCATCTAATAGAAAAAGTGATAAGCATATAATGATAGTTCAGTCTAAAATATTTACATCACTAATCTTAACCAATATGCACCTCGCGCTTCTTTGTAAGCTCCTGAGAGTGGTTCTCTGCCTCCTCAATATCAAGTAGGACCTTGTTTTTCATGACACCCTCGTAATGATCCTTTGCCTGTAAAATGTTTTTAAGAAGAAAAAAAGACAACGCAATTTAAAAAATAAATGGGTAGAAGATATTTTCAGGTATTCAATAACAAAAAAAAAACCTTTTTTGCAGAACCCATTTCTTTTTCAATTTCTACAAGTTCACTCTCAGCTTTCTCCAGGGCAGCAATTTCACCATTCGCTGATTCTACATTTTATGGCATCCAATAGAATATGCATCACATAACCTTTCTACAATTCAATAAACAGAACTGCAGATGATCTCACTGACATGAAACGAATAACTCGTATTATATCATACCACACAGTTTGTCAAATTTTACTTTAAGATCATCTGCTTTTCCTGCTGCTTCAAGCCCCTTTTGCTGACGGCCCTCTAGCAAAACTTGTTCTTCTTCTATTTTTTTCCGGATCTCCTGGTGTTCAGTAAGAATAAAACATCATTTCAACTGAGAAACAAAATATCAAATTTGCAATGTCTTAGGAACCAGTAGCAGGTTTTAAAAGTTTTGCACCCTATCGTGTCTCTAATAAACTTGAATCAATCAGCCTTATGAAGCTTTGTTAAAATTTACAGCACAACTCATTCTTAACATTTGATGGATTCAATTATAAGTCTCTTTCTAATATAAAAATTGATTATTGTCTATATTAACAAATGACTTGAGATCAGTTTGCCTTGGGGTTTCAACTCTCTCTGGCCCTCTGTTCTTCTTGTTACCTGCTGTTAGCAGAGGTGTAGGGCAAAGGACACAACCTCCTTAAAGTTGCATCCCCCATCCCACACCCAACCAAAAAAAGTATGAAAAGGAAAAAAAAATAGTTTTCACTGCATGTTTGTGCCTTCACAAAATTATTAACACTACTGCTTAGAACAAGTAGAATGTCTAGTTGAAGAATGGAATGGATGATAGAGAACAAACTGAAATCTCTTCAACAAGCTCATCAACAGAGGACAAAGGTGTTGCACTATTTTCAGCGGTGTGCAAATGCATTTCTTCCTCCAGAGCTAGCTTCTTCGAAGTAAAACTTTTACCAGCAATTACACATTGTCTCTACAAAGAAAGAAAACAAAAACAAAAAGGCATCAGATCAAGCACACATCACCGGTACATGTTAAAAGGTAATAATGAAGTTAATGATTCTTTTCTTAAAAAATAAAACATAGTTTTATCTTATCCATTTTAGTATTTTTTTTAAAATATTATTTACATTTTAGAGGATTTAGAATTTTACACAAGGAAGATTTTTAAGTCCTCTTCTCAAGATATGTTCTTTTTGTGGTCATGTAGCAGTCATGGTTGTAGCTTACCATTGGAGTTAGTTCTCAGCGATTTATTTAAGCATGAAGCAGAGTTTTATCATGTGGTGTTATCAATTCTTTCCTTCAAGCAATATGATATTGCAAAAAAATAGAAGGTTTTTGAAGAAAAATATAATCTAATAATACAAAAATTTACCTTAATAGAACTCATATTTTTGTCAAGTTCCTCCAGCTTGACTTCTGCCACTCTTTTATTTCTTTTACATTCATTGGCAACCCTTTGTTCATCAGATGCTTCAGCATGAAGTTTCTCAATCTCATCTTCAAAAGAACCACAAAGACGACCAGTTCTTTGCCTCTTATTTGGATGAAGAACAGTCTGCACTGGACCTCGAGAAAACCTAAAAAGAACTTAGATTAGGAAACACAGTTCCAACTTGTGGGCCATGGCTTGAAGATACACACGTACACAAGAAATTTTCATCAGTCTGAAGCTTTGATCCATACTGCTACGTACTAAAACTTCTGTACTGAATTGACAACAGGGGTTGGAACTCATGCTGAAGCATTTGGTTGAAAGAAAATGGAACATATCATCACAGATAAGTATTGTATTTCAACATGTTAGAAGGGCCTAGGAGCATGGCTGTAACAGGACTGAATCCCAAAAAGCTTTTCTTATTGAGGTTCTAAGACAATATCAAGGAACACTGACTGATCACACGTTTTACTAGAAAGACAGCAGCTATATAATATCCAAGATAAATAATCTTGTCTTTTTCATATAAAGGAGTAGAGGGTAAAAAGATTGGAAAAGGAACCCCAAACACTGAGAGGTGAATGCAAGAACTCTCCTGCCAAGGACTCGAGTTCACAATGAGGAAAACCCAAGTTCCACATTAACTAGAAATAGTGACAAAACACAGTATATAAGTGAGAAAAACCCTCACCACAAGCTAGTTTTGTAGAGTTGAGTTAGGTCTAAACCACTTTGTAAAATGATATCAGAGCCTATCCTAGATTCATTGAAAGGGTCACTCACCATGTTATCCATATACCAAGCCATTTCACTCAAATGTGTTGTATAAATATGAATTGCTAGTAAATAACAGTATCTATTTACAGAAGAAGTTGTGCATGCAGGACACTGAATTGCAATGTCAATTAGTAGTGACTTACATTCTACATCCATTTGCTGTGTAGACCTCCTTCAAATTGTGGATCCTTCGTTCAAAGGCAATCACTTTCCCAACTTCATAATCCTTGACTAGAACTTGTCTCTCAACACTTCCCTAGAGAAGCAATAAACATATTAAGTGGAAGACAAAAAAATAATCGAGAGGGTACATGGTGGTTTCAGGGTAAAGAGAGAAGTTGGTTCTATCAGTGGCAGAGCAGTTATCATACTTAGTATACTATCTTTCAGTTTTCATATTGCAAGGAGCAGTGCTCCATTCCATCATTGTTTAAGTTCTTTCTTCTTCATACTATTTCATAAAACTTTCACTGTGTTAAGGACATTATTCTTCAGTGGACTATATTAAATCCAAAAGAAAAACAATAAAAATGATACAGACTCAGGTATTATAGTGTCCAAATCCCACATCAAGCACTATAAGATGCTTGGTGGAGTATTTAAGCATTGATTCTTCCGCTTAAGAGCTACATTTTTAGGGTGGGGGTCCCCCAAGCGCTGCTTATTTATTGGTATTAGAGCTGGTTGTCGATGCTTAGGAGCAGTGCTGTGATAGGGACCTAGTATTATAGATGCCTAAGCCCCGCATCAAATAGTATGGGATGTTTGGTAGAGTATTTAAATGTTTCAAGCACTTAGTGAACTCCACCAAGCATCTCATACTACTAAATGTGAACTAAGGCACCCCACAATAACCAAGTCCCTACCAAAAGCTCTTGTTTCCTACATTCATGCTTAAGAGCAGTAGGCTGACATCCTTACAAAACCAGGCTCAGTTTATTATAGTCCGGGTTCTCAGCACTTCTCACCTCTCACTCTAATTTGGAGGAGGAATGACAGTATACATACAGCTTATGTTTGAGCACATGCTTTAATATCTCTCTCTATATGTATTTGTTCATTAAGTAGCTTACAACTCAGCGGAGCTAATTACTCTGGCTACTACCACCTGTCTCTCTCTGTTACAACTACATTGTACTACATACACTGAGCTTTTAGTTTAAGGAATCAGAACTTCAATAATCATTTAGCAGTTTTATTTTCTGTCTCATTTTCTCTGAATCTAAAAATTCTTTAGTACCTAATCACTATTGTTAAAAATATGAGAAATATTTAATGATTTTATCTCAGAATATTTTACAGTATCTTAGATAATCAGTTAAGATTTATTCTTCTTTTATACTTTATAATTTGTTTCCATATTTAATTAGGATCTTTATAATTATACAAAATATCTTATTACAATCACATTGAATAGAATATGATTTATATGCATTATTTTATCATATATACAAGAAAAAAATCTCCTATAATTATTTGTATTTATTTCAATTAGCTTATACAAAAAAGGACCCATACACAGTTATCAACTTGCATTTATTTTTCTCTCTTTCAACATTTTATCAAAGTGGTGTCATCCTCCATGACCTGTTTTATTACTATTGCGCTGTTGAGTTCCCAAAAAAGAAAAAAGTGGCACTGACACATCTCTATTGTGTCCTGGTCTAGCTTTTCACTTTGATTCGCAACTGTCATACAACATCGCTGACTTTTTTTGTGACACACCCTACACTCCACCTTTCAAATGCCCAGACTCTATCTATGTCCAAGATGCAGTGGCACCAAATTTGTACCAGATGCACTAACCCTGACTTCACCTTATATGCCCTAACCTTGTTTCTATCCCAAAATTCGTTATCAAACTTAGTTTCAAGTTTGAGTCTCCAATAATATTAGGTTGATGTTTCCAAATGTGGTTTTGAGAAGGACGGGTCTGGTTTGCTCGCCATGAATTTCTCTCAAGCTAATAAACATTCCATCAATCTGACTCTGACTAAGTTATTTTTCTCTCCACCTATTATTGACTATAGTGGAGCTCAATTTTTGTGTTTTTTTTAATTTGCAGTGAATTATTTTGTTGTGACAAGCTAAATCTTAGTTAGCATAAACTTGAGGAGGAGAGTTAAAAATATGAGAAATATCTTATGATATTATCATAAAAAAAAATTAGAGTATCTTATAGACGATATCTTAGGATGCATTTTTCTTTTACATTTTATAAATTGTTTCCTTATTTAATTAGAATCTTTATAATTACAGGGATATCGAATTAGCATTAGAATATGATTTATAGGTATGTCATATCATGTATATATGAATAAAATATCCTAGAACTATTTGTATTTATTGAAGTCAACTAATATCAAATAGACTGAAGTCCATATACACAGTTTTCAGAATCCCGTGCATCTATTTTTCTCTCTTAGCCACCCAATATGTAACACTTCTTTAAAAGAAACCAATAAAAACAGTCCTTTACACCAAGTAAAAGCCAGGAGCATAAAGTTATGAAGCAACTGCTCATCCAAAAAAATCTCTTATAAAGATTTGTGAATTGCATATTGCCCACACATGCACCAAAGCCAGACATAATTGCAACAAGAATTTGGCTTCTTTTTCATCTCTCACATATAGTAAAGATAGTCAACAAACACCAGCCAATAACAAAAGGGAAAACCCAACACTCTGAACATGCAAAAGAAAGAATTCCACACACACAAAAAAAACAGTTATAGAACAATCTACGAAAAAATGTGGCTAACTGGGGATATATTTAATATGCAAGAATAATTAATTTTGGAAATGATTGATGGAGAGCTTAGAAAAGATAACTTCAGATAGAAGAGTTTATAACTGAAAAGATTTAAAACAAGGATAAGATATCCTCCCACTCCCAGAATAACATGTAGGAAAGAATGGGAAAGAACAAAATAAGGAAAATATAAACCAAATGAACTGTGATTTCCTTTAAATAAGCAATCAATATTCATTGAGATAGAACATTATTTTCAGGAAGCAAATATTAGTCAATTACCTGATCCACTAGGACATTAATCACAGTGTGATTCTCACATTGTAAGACAGAAAGAATTGATGGATGTTCTGTATCAGGAAGCAGATGTTGTGGTATCGTCAACCTATGCACCAGAAAGTAAAAGAATATGACCACAACCAAAAATATGAAACACAAACTAAGACAGGAACAGGCAAACGGATATGGAGCTAACAATGTACCTTGGGATTGAAAAATCATAAATAATAATTTGAAGGTGACCATAGTTTGCTTCCTTCGCACATTGTTTCAAAAGACGACAATCCGCATGATTAGTCACTATAAAAGAATTGAGCAATCTCCCAATAGCATATTCAAGGGCAAGTGCCCATTTATTGCCATGAAGAAGCTTCTGTTAAACCATAAAAACAATCCAACATAATAATTTGAATAAGTAATTGACATGCAACACCTATTTATCAATATTAAGCAACTCTGCTAAATAATAAAAAGCAATGCCAAGTAATACAATCTAGTATGGCTTATTAACTGCGAAACCAACCACAATTTAATTAATTGACAAGGCTAAGAAATAAACTTGAAAATGGCATTACATCAATGAGAAAACTTGGGATAGATAGCATTAAGCATGTAGTCACACCTTTGTAAAGATTAACTAACAACCAGGGAACTGAGAATATATAAGAATTTAGAAGGAAATAAAATAGAATTACAGAGCAGGAGTCCCCCATGTCCTAACTGTATCAAGGAAAAGAGAAAAATACCAAACCTGATACCTATAAACCCCACAGAAAAACCAGGTGCATAAACCCAAAATGAAGCAAATAAACCATCTTATCCAAATATGAGAAACCAAGAGAAAAATATTGACAAATGAGATTAAAATTATATAGTTATATTATATCAGTGTCTTCATTTATTTCTTCCACTGAGAAGAAGGCAACACAGCTAACCAAAGAAAGACGCTTAATTTCATTCAAACCAAAAGACTCTGCATATGCCGGGAAAGCAATATGTAATATATGACAAAAGGGATTACATGTTATATTACCAAATGGGCACCAATTGGACCAATTGGAGGCATCTTAAACCTTTGGTGGTGCCTCTCAATTATTTGTAACAAATTGATTACTTTGCCTCCTCCAAAAACAGTAATCTGCTTCCAAAAAGATTGTCAAAGCCATGAAATACTGTTCTTATCAACATTAAAGCAAGGAATTTTACAAAAATTTATTCAGTCTATTACATCTGATGGAAATGAACAAAATACACAAAAGCAAAAACTAAAAGCAACATTTTAAGCTTCATAAAGAACTGCAATATTTGTTATACCTTATTGTTTTGATGTTGTTGAAGATCACGGATTCGACACATGATAGCATGGTGATTTTTTTCATGATCATGAATCTATGAAAAGGAAATGAATTATACACAAGGAATCAGCTTTCTTACTCAAGAAAATGAGTACATGCATGACATCCATCCATATATATAGACTCTTGATAGACTTAGTGGCTGGAGACAATTTGCAAGGCTATATTAAATGAGTCCAACTTCGTATACTAATTTCCATGAACACTGAACAAATTCTAACATTACATACTATCCCCTAAGTGCATTTACTAATTTCCAATATTTAGAATTCCAAAGAACCCCCTCCGACTGACTAGCACTCTGACAAAGTAACAGCTTTCAGACAAATTCATAATCAGATTTATTGCATGCTTGGTTTATCTTATTTTAAGGAAACAATAACTTTTTATCAGCTCCCTAAATAAAAAAAGCCCATTAAAAGGCACACATTACAGAAAGTTTAGTGTTACAAGAAAAGGTAAAGAACATGTAAAAATTCTGAAAATTTAATTGAAATTAGAAAATCAAAACCGTAAAAAAAATGTGTTGACGAGCAACCAAAGAGAGAATAAGGATTACAACACAATTTAAAAGCATTAGTAAACAGCACACCTTATCAGCTATCTTTTGGATTTCATCATTTTGCCTACGTATGCTCTCCATTAAAGAAGCATCTTCTTCTTTCAATCTGAAATGACCAAGGATAATTAAAAACTAGAACTTCAAATCCCAAGTAAAACACAAATATGAAAAACCACACAAGTAAAATTATAACCCCTTAAGCTTTAACTCAGCTGCATGAACCTCATCTTTAAGCACCTTCAGTTTCTCCTCCACGTTAGATTCTTCAGCCTACATTATTATGAAAAATAATAGGAACTGAAGCTTATTTATAAAAAAAAATGGCATTGCTATCAAATACGAGCAATTCAAATTGATGAAGCAGATCAAAAGTTAAAACCAAAGTACAACCAAAAGGAAAAGTGATAAACATTACAGAAAATGATACTGAAAAGAAATTGAAAAGTAACAACTAACAAATAGGTAGTTTAAGTTGAATATGACATGTGTCAATAATCAATAATTAAATATATTATAAGCCATAACAAAGTGCCAACCAAAAAACACCACACAGTTTTCCCCCAATCCAACCCCTCCGGCTGAAAAGAAGAAAGCCCAAGGAGCCACAGTTAAGGCAGGCTAAGGGTGACCACAACTAGAGCAACTTTCCAACACACTCTCTCACATCTAGGGCTATGGGACAAGAACATGGCAATGCAGGTGACCCAAGAATAGACATACAACAGACTCTAATATCATCTAATAATTTGGGCTTAGAGCCTAAACTCAACCCCAAAAGCTGGCTTACAAGGTAGTAAGGTGAGGATCCAATGAAGGCATCCCAGAGAGGTCGCAATTAAAGCACGTCAGAAGTGACCACCAACCACAACAACTTCAGAACAATATCCAGATTTAAATAAAAAGATGTCAAAAAGAATCGAAGGAACCAATGAACAAAGCAAAGTGTTTCACTGAAAAAAAGAAACGAGCTGAAACTTGAACAAAATTAAATAAAAAAAAGTATTAGCATAGATATAGAGTAAGGAACGAGAACAATAAACTGAAAAAAGTATCACTTGGAGAACCTGAGTATTTTTTGCATGCTGCTCGCGAATGTCCTGTACTTGTTGTTCAAGCATTTTAAGTTGCCGTACCATCTTCTGTATGTTGCTAGTTTTGCTTTTGCAGTCTCGCTCAAGTTCAAATGCCTCTTTCTTTGCCTTCATGGAGGAATATGCATTTGCAACAGACAGAATATGAAGTACGAGTAATGAAAATCAAAAGCAAGATAATTATTGAAATATAAAATAATCATCTGTAGTCTCCCTTGAGTTCTAAAGCATCTTTCTTTGCCTTTAAGGAGAAAGATGAATTTGCAACAGACAGAATATGAAGAAATATTAATAAAAATCAAAAGCATGAAAATGATTGATGCATAAAATTAGTCATACTATAGTACAGAGTCCAAGAGAAATCTATAAAGGCTCTGCAGGTTTATCATAGGAAAAGCAAAGGGTCAAAGTTGTAACATGTTAGTTGGTTTTGTTATTTTTCTGTTATTTATTTTATTGTAATTCATATAGGTAGATCTTTTTGTGTGTAAAGGGCAGGAGGGGAGCTCCTTTGGGGGTATACTCATATACCTTTGCTCTAGGGTGATTCTAGCCTTTCTTTCAGCAATAAAGAAGCATATTCAATATTTTTTTTCCTTGTTTGGGGGTTAATATTTTCTGGCAGGAAGAAACTGATATCACCACATCCGAAAAAAATAACCTAACACATTAAAAAGGGGAAAGTCTTCCAGATCACCTAGTTCAAGTAAAATGACAAGCATATAGCTGAAAAAGGAGTAGTGCAGTATGAAATATTCAAATCACCTAATTCAAGTAAATGACAATCATATAGCTGAATAAGGACTAATGCAGTATGAAACTTTGATCCACATATAGTTCAAACAAAGCATTTGGCAAAAGAGGAACTGGGAGTAAGACCACCCACTTCTAACATACCATGGACACAGATTGGTTTAAATTTTCCTTCATTTGCTTAACTTGTGATGTCTTCTCCAACATTCTTGCAATTTCATCCCTCTTCTTGGAGCAGCTTTCCTTCAACTTTTCAACCAAATGCTGCAAAAGAAATTAGAGTCCAACTTAACACTATTAGAGATAAAATAAGCACAGAAAAAGAAACAGTGAAGATAGCAACAAAAGTTAATAATGATGTATTATATCATATTTGTAGGCAAGCCTTAGCAAATAACATTTTAAGTTAAAATATATGAAAACTATCCAATACTATCTTGTACTAGAGATATTTACTTTATGTTAAGATGCCCATTCGAGTTTGCATTACATTTTCATTTCATTGTAATATCCTTTACATTTCATCCATTAGTTAGTTTGTCAAGTATTCAGTTATTTGCTAACTTTGGAATGAGTCATATTGCGTAGACATTTAAGATTTCAGTCTCTAAATTTTGAACTAAAGATAATTTTCTAGTTCACTTTATCTTACACTCTTTTGTTTTCCTGGGAATTCTATAACGCTATCATAAGCTTGTAACTGACCCAAAGCATGGCTTTTGCAGAAAGTTCTTCGTTCAATCAAGAACTTCACGTAGCCAACACTTTCTCACATCCAATCTTCATTCAACTTGATTCCAAGAACTTTCTGTCGTGGAAACAGCAAGTAGAACGAATTGGTCACAAGCTTCTTGCTTTTTGGCCAATCCTACCTTACCACCTCAGCATCTTACTGAGAGAGTACAATGTTGTTAACCCAATGTATTTTGATTTTGACACAAGATAAACCTACTATAAATTCATGACCTTTATTGTTTTTGAAATATTTCATTACAACATGGATGCAAACAAGAATAACAAAAAACAGGAAAATGGATCAACAATGGAAGAAAATACGCAATGTATTATTTCTGGTGTAGAAGGAAAATGCAGAGGAGTGAATATCCCCATGGCCCATAGAGCTAAATTCTTTTAGGGAATGGAAATTTCTCTGACCCTAACTGAAAATGACTCTCTCTGCATACCCAGTCTCTCCCTACACAATCCCCATAGAAGAAAATTCCTCTCACATGATTGCCTCACCCCTTTCTCTTTCTGCCACCTCAACATTCTTTCCCTGCAACTTCTTTTCCTTCCGGGTAGACCCTCCACACAATGGGCTTATGCTGGCTGGTCTGCAGTCTGACAAATTACCATATCCCCATTCAAGGTCCTAACAAACACTAGTATCAATGAAAATGCAAACCAAACAAATTATCATACTATGAGTAATCACATATTTAGCAAGACCAAATTATATGTTAAATTTTATCCCGTGTGAAAATGCATTAAATAATTTTCCATTATGTACCCATCTAGATTTTAAATGTAGAAGGCACTAGCAATTCTGGCAAAAACTGAGAATTATACACAAACAGCCAATGAAATTCCTAATCCTATCTTTTATGTTCTACTGTAAACAATCTTTGCTTAATGTTAATGTCAGAGATCCCATGTTGACTAAAGATATAGCCAAAATATAATATATAAGTGGGTGTAAATAAGTTGTGAGGTTGAATTAAGCTTAAAAATCAGTTTCTAAAATGATATCAGGTTTATTGTAGTAAGGTTTGGTAGGTCTACATGTCACCTGCTATCAAACTGTTATTTTTGAACCTCTCACAAATATTTCTTCCCACACTTGAAATGTCCAGCTATCATTGTGATGTGATAGAGTATGTGGAAGATTCCACATCGACTAAGGAGAAGGTTATATTATAGTATATAAGGGTGTATATCTCCACTTGCAAGTCAATTTTGTGAAGTCAAACCGCAAAGAAAAGTTCATATTGTATTGACAAAATGAAAACTACTGAGTGCTAAGCACATAGGCTAACATACCAGTTGTTGATCAATCTTAGCCTGGCAAGTAGGTATCCGGTTCTTCAACTTTTCAATCTTTATATTTTGTTCCTCTAGTTGCTTGTCCACATCATAAACCCACGACCATGCAAGTTTCTTCTTTAACTGCTGAACCTGTATGGATATTTGTTCAACATGTTCCATGTTTCTAATTTTAACTTGCAGCTCATTAAGTTCATTCTCTATGGGCCTTATTGCAGTCTCTAACTCTTTAATTACTTCATATGCCATAGTAATTTCCTTGAAAATGCTTTCCAGCAGATCATTGACTTGCTGAAGAAGTGTGGCCTTGTAAAAGAACTGATTAATAAAGTGTCAGTGTTGCTTCTAGTAAGGTTTATTGAAACAATAACACCAACTTTAAGAACTAACTATTGCTGATCAAAAAAAAAAAATTAAGAACTAACCTTAAATTTATCTTTGTTATTCCCAGAATGCAAAAATTCCCTGCTTTTGTCTTGAGTCATAATTACACATGGATTCTCCACATCAATCTGCAAATGAAGAGATTCACAAAAAGTTGCAAGAAAGAAATCACTGAAAAAGAAAATAAAGGCATTGCTGAAGATTTAATGCATGTTCGGGTGAATATTGTGGAGTATTAATTGAAAGTTTTGGTTCAAAATAAGACAGTGTCTTGTTACTTTAGACTCAAAAGTATTTGGAAGCTTTTAAGAGAAAATTCAAACATGTTATTATTGGTTATTTAGGCGAATTCAATGATAGGAAATCTAACATTTAACCCTACTTATGCACAAAGAATTTTGCCCAAAGAATTCAATCAAAACTCTGACTCATATTTACAAAATTAGCTTGTAAGTTGAAGATTGCATCTCACCTATATACTCCACCCTATCCATGTCATTAGTTGACATGGGAACTCTAACAAAAACAATCAAATAAAATATATTACTAATCCTGACCTACTCAAGTACATTAATTATTCTCAGACATCCCCCTTCAAAAGATAAAATGGGAATCAAGCATGTCAATAATAATGCTTTTTAAATACATCATACAACAATTAAGCAAAGCATAAGAACAGGTTCAAAGGATGTCACATTACTACAAGATAGAACATTAAAAAAAGAAGTGCTCCAGGAGAGAAAGCCTACATTAAAATGTTCAACGATTTCTAGAAGCTCTGCTTTTCGACTAACAACTTTCCTTCCTGTCAACAAACCCCAGATATAGAACATAATGGTGAAAAAAGCATCCTTAACAATCATTTATAAAAAAAAAGTTCTTATCCAAGGGGTTGATTAATTACTGTAATGTAACATTTTATTTATAAAGAAAACTCATCTCTCTGGGAATTATCCACCAGAAAATTAACCCTATTTAACGCACAGTTAATCATCATTAGACATTCAATAATAATTAATGAGAACATGGATTTATTTATCTTATATCTGACCAAATATAGCCTTCACAGTAAGCTTGACATGAAGAACATCTTGAGGCAGTTTGCTGGATTCTGGGGAGTTTAAAAGGTGCTCCCTGGCAAAGACTACTTTTCAAGAAAATTACGCAACAAGGACTTTAACTGTTCTCAAAATATGGACAGAGCTGCTGACTGAAAGTTAACATTTGGCTACAGTATATTTGTTTTGGGGAAATTTGGTCACTTAAAGATGCAAAATACAAAACATTGTGGCTAGAAGTAATGCAAATCATGAATATAGGGCAATGGCACAAAAAGGTTGAATAAGTTTGTTATTCAAGAATTTAGTTACAACTTGCTATGACTCTCCCATGAAGTTCTACTGAGATAACAAGGCTGCAAATAGCATTTTCCTAAACCCAATTCAACATGATCAGACAAAGCATATTGAAATTGACAAATATTTTATAAAAGAGAGGGCAGATGTAGGCCTAATTAGTATGTCATTGTTTTCCACTTCGTAGCAAGTCATAACAATTCTTACACAAGGATTCTCAAGACCTGATTATAAATTCTTTGTATGCAAGTTGGGCATCCTGGACATCCATGAATCAACGTGAGGGGAATGACCATTTGATGTGTCTTTATGTTAAATTTAAGTTCAATTAAGGATTTTGGAAGATGTAGGTAGCTAAGACCAAAATAAGATCATTTAGATCCGAATTTATTTTATTCTCCTTTATTCTAAAGATTTAGATAGTTAGGATCAATACAAGATTATTCAAATATGACTTTATTTTATTGTCATTTATTTTCTCCCTGTCATATCCTTGTATTTATTCTGTAATCAGATGGTTAGGTTAGGATCTCCCCTAGTCATCTTTTCCAATATAAAAGCACATGTAATTCTAATCAATCATGAAGAAGAAATATCATTTTATTATTCTAAAATTATACTAATAATAAATCAGGACACTAAACAAATGAAGACAGATTTTCGGCCATGATCCCTAGAAGAAATCTCCCAAAACAAGGAATTTCGGCTTCTATTAAATCAGGAAACATACACACATGGGCCCTGTATCTCAATAAAATTTGATAAGCGTACGAGTGGGCCCTATATCTTATGAAAATTAATCTGTTGTAAACTAAAACATCATAGCAGTAATAGGCTTTGTACTGAAAAAAACAACAAACACATGGAATGGAAGCACACCTTGGTGATCTTTTAATGTAGTAGAACTTGTGGATTCAGATATCCTACGTTCTACATTGATAACGTCACCATATATTTCAGGCTTGAAAGCATCCTCTCCTTCATTTTGAATTTCAACTTGGATGACAGCATTACTACAAAGAGAGAATAGAATGACAAAGAATTGCGTAAAAACATTATATTGGGTATGTCCAATAGCAACTATATCAACAATATGAACAAAAGAAGAGAAAACAATGTATCCTAATTCACCCCCCTAATATAATATAAATCACTTCGCATATTTTCTTATTTAAGAATTACAAATAAACTATAAAAACAGAAATGTTGATTATCACTAGACTCAAACCACAATTAGCTCCATTCATTTATCATCTAGTTTGGATGCAAGATTCTCAATTCTTCAGGGTCCTTCCTATTATAGGAGACCAATGTACTGAACTTAGAATCAAGAACCTTACTAAGAATATTTTATCCCAACCCATCTTCTTACTAAGAATATTTTATCCCAGCCCATCTTCTTACTAAGAATAATAACCTTGTAGATAACTCTATTCATTCGGAACCCCAGTGGTGTAATCCATCTAAGGTCAAATTCTTCATACAAAGAGATAGAAAACAGCACACTTACCTGGCACCAGTTTTAATGAAATCCTTCAAAGAGGATGCTCTTTGAGTTCCTTTGGCCCGACAGCCAAATGCAACACACAGTGCAGTTAGGATTGCACTCTTACCACCTGCAAAATCCCAAACAAAACAAACACCGTATACTTTTCCTTCATACATGACACAGATTTGCCAAACACTGAATCTTGAATTCATAAGAAAAACAAACACACACATATATGAATACTGAATAGAAAGGGAAACTGACTTCCGTTTTGGCCGGTGATGAAATTGACATGGTTTCCGAACTCGGTCTCGTGTTTGGAATGACACATGAAATTCTCGAGGCGAAGTCGCTTGATGATGCCTGCTGTGGGATGGTGAAGAGTGGGCGAAACCCTAGAACTCGATTCCTCCATGCTCTCTTCTCTTCCCCGTTTCATTGCAGCTGTGCGATGGATTGCTAGCGCTGTGCCTTAACTCAATTTTATTGAATTCAAATCAACTCAAGTGGGAGAAGAAAACTCGCCACTTAGGAACACTGCAAGAAAAGCAGAAGAAAATAATGGGAGCAAAACTCTTAATGGCGGGAAGGAAAAAAGGGAGTTAGGTGGGCTGGGCTTTCGCTCTTCAAATTCTTATTTGCACTCCCCCTTTTTTTGGGCTCTACTTTCAGCACCCCATAGTCCACATAGTCACAACAGGAGCGTGTTTCTTTAGTTTCTTAATTCGATTGTTATGATACCATGATTTTTGTTTTGATTTTTTAAGTACCTAATTTCAATGCATAGTAATTAAAAAATATTAAATAAAAATTAATTTTAGAGACAAAAAATAATTAGTTATTATATTGACTAAATTATATATTATTTTAGAGACTACAAAATTTATTCGTAAATATTATTATTAATAAATTAATAATAGAAACTAATTTAGATACCAATGATTTTTTTAGCCTCTACAGTAGTATCAAATTTACTAAATATAGTAACTAATTATTTTTTATCTCTAAAATTAATTTATATTTAATAATTTTCTTGTTATATATATATATATATATATATTAAATTGTGTTTTTATTAGTCTCAATTGTTATGGACCCACTCGTGGATTCAAAAGATAGTCCAATTGTGCCTCAATCACGTTTTACAATGGTTAACTAAGGTTTTACCGACTCTATTGAGATTAAGTGGGTCATTTGACATTCTCGATTATTCGATTATTTTTTCGACTATCCGGTAGTACAATAATATAATACTAGTAAATCATAAAAAATTAAAGTAAAATTAAGTGAATTGACGAACTAACTAATTGAATGTGTGTGTGATCAATCAATTTAATATGATTGAAATTAACGAAGCCATGAATGAAATGATAATTAAGCAATAGCATTTTACACTGATGTTTCCCTGTTGGTTTGGTTTGATGTTGAGTGAATTTCTAACTGATTGGGTTTTCTTATTCAAAGTAAAGGAACCCTAATCCTTCACCAAAATGTTTCAACAAGTGAGGAATGTGATATTGTTGCATGTAATAACTTAATTTATGATCAAAAAACTTATATTAGGGTTACAAATTGTTAGATACATTAATAGTATTCCAGCCATTTTGCGGTAGAACAAAGGATTAGGTAAAAGTTCTCAATCTTAAAGGAGTGAGTTTTAGATTTGGATCCATGGTGTTAATTTGGCATGTTTGCAATCTACAAAATCATTATCCATAAGTACACTTAATGTTTATTTTTGTTATGGCTACAAATTTACTCAAGAACAAAACCCTTTCCATATCAATAATCAGAACTTTGAAATTTGTTTTGGTTCAAAGATTTTTTTTTATGAAACATTTAAAGAATTTATCTCTTTCTTTAAAACAGTCTAAATAAAATTTCATTTAAAAGTTCAACTTTAAAAAAATAGCTTTTTCATTACGAAATGAAACTCTATTCTTTAATTGTCCAACTATAAGAATAATAGGGTGTTTATAAATTCTGGAAAAATAGTAGGGTGTTTATAAGCATTTGTCACTTCTACAACAGTAATGTTTTATTCATACAATTTTGTTTTTTTTTTCATATTCATATGTAATTCTTCAATTTTATGCCACTTATTTCTATTAATAACTTAGGAAATCTCATATATTATGACTTGAATTAGATATATTTTCAAGTTAAATGTGTCCCTCTCATCATTAACCATCACGAGGTCACCAATACTCCGCGACGATCCTTTCTTCGACGTTGTTATGACTCCTTCTTGCTTTTCATTCTCCAAGAGAAAAGACAACGAGACTTAATTTGACCTAAAACTAAAATATATTACAACGGTTGTCACTATCCGATATACAATAACACAGTTAGTTACAAGAAGATTTCACTCAATCTCAACTATATTCGTGACATGACAATTTAATAATATCAAAATTTTAGTAAAAATCTACAATTAGCCTAAAAAAATACAAGCAATCTATTTTATTTCAACTGATTTAAAGAAAAAATGAATTCTTTAAACATCATATAATCCAAAAAATCTTTGAACCAAAACAAATTTAAAGTTCTCAATATGAATCTATAAAGGGGTTTTCTTCTTGTGTAAATCTCTTACCTGAACCATTCTCATTCGGACGATAATGAGATAAATATTTAAAGTTTCTAACACTTTCAATTTAAACAAGCTATGAAGCAAAGCTTGTAATATGTTATTCCATCACACTAGGGTTTGATTGGTATTTTTTTTATGTATTTGTTAAATTCATTCTTCACTCTAAAAATAACACTATGTTACTCTAATTAAATTTATTTAGCATGATAATAAATTAAAAAAATTAGTAAAAAATATTATTATCTATGTAATAAAACTTATTATATAAATATTTTACAGCATATTTTAGTTATTTTAGAAAATCAAAATAATCAGAATTATTTATGAAAATTACAACTGAAGCATCCATTTTTTTTCTTAAATTAAAAAGAAAATTAGGCAGAAATTTGGAATATATAAGCATTAATTAGCAAACAAGAGTGATGAACATATACATAACAGGAGAAGAAAGAAGAAGTAACAGTTGAAATTCCATTGGAAGTAAAATAAAGTAGAAAATGAGTTTCTCCTATACCAATCCCCCACAATAAGAACAAAAAAAGAAAAAAAATCCAAAACATTTGAATGATATGAACACATTAGCATTGGTCTGCAACTGGTTTTTGTGGGAAGGGAATGTGAGGAGCAGCAAGAACAGTGTCTCCTCCACAACCACCACCTGCAACACCATCCTGCAACTTCCTCTTTGGCTTTGCCTCCTGCAGCATCAACACAACATCCCTCATGGAAGGTCTATCTGCAGGGTTTCTACTGGTGCAGTTCAATGCAATTCTGAGCATCTGAATCATCTCTTCTCTCACTGATCTGCACCCTGCTCCTGCATTCTTGTCCAGTACCTCATCAATCCCATCTTTTGACTTTATCTTTGACCTCACCCAATCCACTATGCTGTTCCCATCTCCAAAAGCTGCTTCCACAGACCGTTTTCCGCTCAGAATCTCCATCAACACCACCCCATAGCTGTAAATGTCACTCTTCTCATCCACCTGAAGGGTGTAAGCATATTCTGCAAAAAAGAACACATAACAGGGACAACAATTAACTACTGCTTCAATCAGACAGCTACAAAACAAACACCATTAAAATAGTTCCACCAAAAGTCAACATCCTCATCATTCAAAGGAGTTATATCAGACAATATTCTCAGTGGGCCCCATCAAGATTTAAAAAAAAAACAAGAAAAAGCCTTCTTCTCCCTCCATGCGCACCCATGCACCCCTCTCAGACCTTCACATTAAAGTTGCCTCCTTTCGTCATTCAAACTTGTGTTCACACCACCCAATGGAACACCCAGTAAATTTGATGATGAAAAATTGAAAATACAGTTTATTTTTTGTTCTGGGTCGACTAATTAAGCTAAAATGAATGGTTTTTTGAACAGTGAAAAAAGAGAAGACACTGAGAAAATGCAGGAAGATGAATGATAACAATAATGGGGTAATGGGGTGGTGGAGGTGGTCACCTGGAGCAATGTAGCCGTAGGATCCAGCGATGACAGACATGGATTCGTCGGTCTGAATCAACTTGGCGACGCCGAAATCGGCGACTCTTGCCTCCATCTCTGCGTCCAGTAGAATGTTACTGGGTTTGAGATCACGGTGGACGATGACGGGGTCGCAGTCGTGGTGGAGGTAGGAGATTCCCTGAGCAACGCCCAGGGCGATCTTGTACCTGGTGAACCAATCAGCGACGAGATTATCACCTTTGTTCTTGGCATGCAACAAATCATCCAAGTTGCCATTGGGCATGTACTCGTAAAGCAGCATTGTGCACTCTCTGTTGCTGCAGCACCCCAACAACCTCACGATGTTTCTGTGCCTCACGTTTCCCAACACCTCCACCTCCGCCAGAACGCCTCTTCTCCGGCGGATATTCTCCTTCTGTTTTCCCCACAGCTTCTTAACGGCTATGATCTCGCCGCCAGCCATTTCGGCGCGGTAAACTGTTCCGGTCGATCCCATTCCTAGTATCTTGTCGGAGATCGACAAACACTCCAGCACGTCTTCCGCCGTGAAATTCAGCCGCTGGAACGCCGTTAGCTTCCACGGCCCGACCTCCTCGCCGAACCGCCGGTTGTAGTTTGCGTGGAAGCACCGCGTGCCGGCCACCAGCACGAAGAGCCCGATGCCGAACGCGGCGGCCACGATCCACACGATTGCACCGGCCGTTCGCTTCGGTTGCTGGCGGCGGACGTCGACCTGGTCGGCGGTGGCGGCGGCGAGGGCGTCCGCAGCGCAGGGTTTGGCCAACACCCCGCCGCAGAGGCCCTGGTTCCCGGAGTATGAAGAAGGGTGGAGGTTTGGGAAGATGCCGGAGGATGGAATTGGACCGGTGAGCGAGTTGAAACTGACGTTGAAATTCTCGAGCGTGGAGCAGTTGTTGAAGTTCGAGGGAATGGTTCCGGTGAGGGAATTGTGAGAGAGATCAACGCCAGTGATGGAAGGGAGAGCAGAGATTTCCCAGGGGATTATTCCGGTGAGCGAGTTTCGACTCAGATTGAGCAAAATCAGTTTTTGACAGTGCCCAATGTCCCACGGAATCGTACCGTTGATGAAATTCCCCTGCAATTCGAGCTTATACAGCTGCTGACACCCAATGAAATCCGGAATTTCACCAATGATGTTCGACGAAGCCGCGGAGAAGATCTCGAGATTAGTTGCATTCCAAATGGATGCAGGCAAAGAGCTTCCGAACGAGTTTCCGGAGATGTTGAAGTAATGCAAGTTACCCAAGCTCGCCGGAATTTGACCATGGAAGTTGTTGCTGCTGATATCTAGGTATGTAAGGTTAGGGAGGAGCGTGAGGCCTTCGGGGATTGAACCGTTGAGGAAATTGTTCTGGATGCGAACCCTGGCGAGTGAGGTGCAGGTGGCAAGAGATGGTGGAAGGGTGTGACTGAAGTTGTTGAGAAAGAGTATGAGTCTCACGAGCCTGTTACCTTTGCAGACATTTTCAGGGATGGGACCTTCGAGTGAGTTTGTGGAAACGTCTAGTTTCAGTAGCAACCCATTGGAGCCTAGTTGCTGAGGGAGGATTCCGGTGAGTGAGTTGTTGAAGAGGAACAAAGTCTCTAGCTTTGGGAGGTCTCCGATACCCTGTGGTATTTCTCCGGTGAGGTTGTTTTCCATGAGGTTGAGCGTGGTTAGTTCCGTTAGCATGGTGACTTGGGTTGGGATTGACCCAGTGAGTTCGTTATCTGAAAGATCAAGGCTTTTCAGCTTCTTCAATGCTCCTATGGTTGGTGGGATTTCCCCTGTTAACCTGTTCTTGAACAGCAGAAGTGTCTCCAGGTGGGTGAGCTCTCCCAGCTCCGGAATCACGTTGCCGGAGATGTTAGCACTTGAGATGTCCAAGTATATGAGATTAGAGAGCAATGAGAGTTCAGAAGGAAGTGTTCCCGAGAAATTGTTGTATCCAATTTCCAAGTGTTCAAGTTCAGCCAAGTGACCCAATTGGGGTGGAAGAGAACCTCCCAAGCTGTTGCCGGCTAAGTCCAGAAACTTGAGTCTCGGGAAAGTGCCGTAGCTTGGTGGAATCCCGTCACTGAAGTAGCTTCCACCGAGGTTGAGGTGTTCCAGAAAACGGAGGCTGGTTAACTCTTGGGGGAGGGGTCCAGTGAAGCTGTTGCTGTAGGCGTTGAAATGCCTGAGGAACCTGAGCTTTGAGGTGCCGGGTGGGAAGGTAGAGTTGAAGAAGTTGTGGCTGATGTCTAGTGTTCTGAGTTCTGGTAGTTCGAAAATGGCGTACTGAAAACTCCCACTGAAGTCATTTCCACTGAGGTTAAGGTGGTTCAAGGAGGAAAGGTGGCGGATTTGGGGGGAGATTGTGCCGGAGAGGTTGAGGTGGGAGAGGTCGAGGGTGGTGATTTGTGAGGTTTTGGAGTGGCAGGTGATGGCACTCCATGAGCACCATATTGGGAGTTGGGGATTGGAGGTGGAGGGGTTCCAGTCATGGAGGTTGTTGAGAGGGTCTTGGAGGGATGATTTTATGGAGAGGAGGGAGATGAGTGGGAGAGGGAGGGTTGTGGCAGAGAGAAGTGGGAGTTGGTGTGTTTGGCAGAGGAAGGAGAATGTGAGAAAGAGAAGAAAAGGTTTCATGGTTTTGGGGTGGTGGAAGTTGTGGATGAGAAGGTGGTGGTGTTGAAAGTGGTAAATTTAAGGGAAGGAAGGTTTTGATGAGGATGAGAATAGCTTTTTGGGAGTGCAGGGTGCAGAGGGAGTTTCATCATGATAATTTGGTTCAGTGGGTTTTGTTGGTGGTAGTACTGCAAGACATGGTTGAGAGAAAGAGAGAGAGAGAGAGAGTTAGCAGTAGTTGATGATGTTCTATTATACCACACCACACCACACCACAGCACAGCACCATTCTTTCATACCTCAGTATTCTACCTTTGTCTGCTATCTCCACTCATACTTTTCATTTTCTTGGAATTCTTTTCTCCTTTTCTTTTGCTCCCACTTTTCATCATTCCCTTGTTTCCTTTATCTTTGGCTAACAAATTGATAAATACGTGTAACAGTGACATTGTCTCTCGCAGGATCCAAGAAAGCCATCTCAATTTCCCACCATATTCCTCCAAACCATTGTTTAAAACAAGCTCATTTTTTCTTTTTCTTTATGCATAGTCATTCTTTTCCTTTAGTGTGCTATTTTGGGGCTTGCTTCAATCTTATATTCCTTGGCTCCAGCATGGAGATTCAGGTGAGAACCTTGTCCAAAGCAGTTAAGTATGGACCACAAATATTCTAAATTGGCTATTCCAGCATGTCTGCATGATCCCAATCACGGAATGATCTACCTGTATAAATGAACCCTTCACCCATTCATAATAGTGACAACATTTTGGGACCAGATTTGGATGATCATTAGACCCTTCTTTGGACGTATTAGACGCAAGGAGAACCAACTTACCAAACTTTCTCAGTTTTAAACAAATCAAAATCTTGAACCACCCAAACAATGATAACCAACACAACACAGATCATCTTATTGCCCAATCTCCTTTTTGTCCTTATAACTGGTTCTAACAAACTTGTGCAAATATGTTACCACTGCATTTTCCATCCCAAAACACATCAAACAAATTCCGAATGCAGTAGTCCAGGTATGACCCTGTTCTATTTTATACCATCCATTAGTTTTGAATTTTTTTAATTGTTCACGAAAGGGATTGAAACTAAGAGAATTATTAAACCTCTTTTCGATGAGTCGGTTGCACCTCATTCCTTTAACTTTTGTTCTTTCACTCCTTGTCTCCGTGATTTTTAGACTTAGATGGTATCGATAAAAGACATTCCGACGCTCAAGTTAAACTTCGACATTCGACGCTCAATGTTTAGTACTAGATGATAAAGTACCTAATCATTTAAAATCTGTGTTTATTTATATCATTATCGTAGATCATTTGTTATTATTGGACCTAATAAAAGTAGATTAACTAATGTTGAATTATTGATTAATTCTGTTACTTAGTGATCAGTTTAGATCGAGAGTCTCTTATTCGCTGACGTGGACTCTATCGATACATTAATATTGTTATTTTTCCCAAAATTTATGCCCAAATAAAGAAAGATAATATGTAATACTTTTTTTGTGTGGTACCCCCTTACTAAAGTTAGAACCCAATTTATCGTTACTGAAAATGTTACAAAACACCATGAGTTCTTTCACAAACGAATCTAACATGGTAGCAGTTATACCTGACACTATTTTATATGCATTTATTAGAAAGAAGTGTGGTTGGTGAGAGGAATTGGTGATTGTTTTGTGGAAATAGTTCTTAGAGACTAAGAAATGGAAAATAAAATGCAGCATATTCTCTGAGGTGAAATGGCGCGGGTGTTTGAAATTCAAGATATTGAAAGCATTAATGAAAAAGAATGTGAAGAATGATGGGTTCATTGGTGATGCTTAACTAATAATGCTACTATATTAAATACAGAATATGCTTAAATTTTGTCGCTTTTGCAGAGTTTGACTTCACTAAAGCAATACTATGATGAGCAATTACTACTTTGTATCATTAACTTCATTAAAGTATTTGTTAAGATAAGAATAAAGCTTCAAACACAATCATCCTCATCCCAATTTCTTAAGACTTCACCTACATGCATACTGCCATCCAACATCTTTTTCTTCTGCTAAAACGCATGTCTCATTATCTTTATTCTTCTCACTCTTACCATTATGTACATTAATCAATTATGCATACCACCAAATTAATCAATAACCATTTTGGCATCTACCTATATATGATAATACGAGGATCTCCTCTTAAATGGTGTGTCTGTCGAACATACGTATCGGACATTGATATTTGTACAACACTAATTGGACACGTATAAGTGAAGTGTCTAATTTTAAAAAATATTTGTTGAATTTATAACAATTCTAGCACTATTCTAACACAGTTTTGAAAAAAAGAAATACATTAATTTTCTATAAATTCAAATTTATTGTATAAATTTTTATTATGATTATGAAAATAAGAAACAAATCTTTTTGAACCACCATTGAAAAACATATTTCTGCTTCAAACAAAATCTGAAACATACTTATGTACGTAAATTTTATTATTAATTTATATAATTTATAATTATATAATATATAGATCAATGTCTCCATATCTTACATTTTAGAGATTATACGTATCTCCGTGTCTGTGTTGTATCGGTATATGTGCGTGCCCGTGTCTATACTACATAACACATCACAAATAAATTTTGAATAAAAATTATTTTACACCCAAAACACCCATTTCAACTTATCCATGTGTGCTTTCAAAACTCATTAGACAGAAAATTTAAGAATCAGAGCTGAGATGTAGAAGGGAGCAGAAAATGGTGATTATTATAAGAATAAGCGTAAGAACGGCAAAAAGGGTAATTGAGGCGTACTAGTTGGAGGATTTTCATGCATAGTTTTGCGAACAGAACATGAGTGATGTCAGAAAAAGAACCATTTTTAACTAATGATGCAGAATTTGTTGATCATATGATACATGAACATGTTTAAGGGACAACAGTGCACGTTTTCAACCTGCCCTAATAAAAAAATGAATCAGATTTTACTCATAAAAGCTGAAATTAACGTACTGCACTTCATCCATGTAGAGAAACAGGGTATTTTGAACAGAGGTTACGACTTTTGGAAAATTGCAAGTCCTAGCGTGACGTATCACGAAACATTTTTCTTTAAATTTGCAGAGAAAAGGGAAAATGTTTCTTTCTTGTTTTACACAAAAGTACATTCTCAAAAACATATAAGAAAATAAGTTTCAATGTGTTCATTCTTAAACATTGTATAAGGATATTTGTAAAATTGTAATGTGTAACTCTTTTAATTAATGTTTTTATTATATTGGATAGAGATTAAAATATTTTATCATTTATAAGCATAGTAAGAAAATCATGAAATAAAAACTAATTTTAAAAACAAAATATAATTAGTTGCTAACTAAATTAGAGACCATTATAGAGACTAAATAATTTTTTGGTTTCTAAATGGTTTCTAAATTGGTATCTAATTAGTAACCAATGTTTTTCTACAAAATTTAGAATCTAAATAATTTGTAGTTAAAACTTGCTAATTAGATACCAATTTAAAAACTATCTAACAATAATAGAAACTAATTTGGAAACTAATTTTCTTTTAGTTTCTAAAATGGTCTCTAATTTAGTTACTATTGCAACTAATTATTTTGGTCTCTAAAAATTGGTTTCTATTTGATGATTTTCTTGTAGTGAAGTGGATACAAACCTCATTTTATTATCCGATTTTATAAGGTTGAGTTAGGTTTAAAGTGATATCAAAATTATTTTAAGTCTATTTTAGTAATTGTTTGTTGGACTTATCAGACCATTCACTATCGATCGTTATCGGACCATCCATAATATGAATTATTTTAAGCATATTCTAGCAAGTGTTTGTTGGATTTTATTAGGTCACCCGTTATCGAACCACCTATAATGTATTGTCTCACACACGAACTGTCACTTTCGGTGTGAGAAATTTTTTATAAGATTGAGTTAGGTTTAAAATATTTTTTAATACGTTATTTTCTTATCACATCATATATACCACTTTTCATCTCTTTCTTGTCTGTGTATTGGTCTTAGTAGGTGTTTGACAGTATGCAAGAAGTATCCATACATCATTTTACACCTGGAAATGGTCACAGTTCACATTCCTCTTTTACACACCTTTAATAGCTGTTGATTCTGTAGAATCTGTATGAAATGTGCTAACATTGGAGTCATAAAATGATAGGGAGCAATTTGGATTAAAAGCTACATGCTTATTCCTTCTGAGACTTGTGTTTTTCTCTCTTTGATTTAGCAGCAGATTCAATTTGTAGGGTGAGAGGGATACTTTCACGGTTCAAGAAATCTACATGGAAGAGCTTTCGTCATCCACTGCTCTTAGCCTCACCAGAGACCACGTGTCCGTGCATGTCTTTTCCTAACTAAATATGCACATGAAAGCGATAATGGAGAATGAAATCAAAACAACAACAGGAACACCTTCTAACAAAAAAACAACACTCTTGACGTCATGCATGCAAGGAGGAAAGCTACCTATACGTACTCGTATACTATGTATGTACATGTATGTATGGTCACTTTTTTGAGTAGATAAAGGGGATTCTAAAGTATTCACGTACATTTTTTTTTACCGGTAGAACCTGCATGATTGAGACTCTAAATCGGTATCCGGTCGTATTCGGTCTAAACAGACCGACATGACCTGCATCGAGACTGATTAATGACTCAATGTTTGTTAATTTTTTTTATAAATTTATTAATAAACTCACAATAATTATATAAATAAGCACATATCCCAAAGGATCGGATATGTAATAATCTAATTCTAAATATTAAGTGCCGAGTGTTGAAGTCTGACTTAAGCGTCAGAGTCCAAAACTAGCAAAGAGAAGGAGTGGAAGAGCGATAGTAACAAGAATTCGTCTGACAAAAAAAGTAAGGTGCTGACCGACCGAGCAAGAAGTGATTCAATTGTTCTCTTGATTCCAACCCGACTGAGCAAAAAGTGATTCAATTGTTCTCTTGATTCCAACCCTGCTCGAGAACACATTTCATATACGTATATACGTATGAAAGTAGGAATCTTAGAAGAAAGGGAGCGTATGAAGTAGAGTATAGAGTTGAGATGTTGGGAGATTTGGAAACTTGAAAAATGAGTTGAAAGGTTGGGTGAAATGAGGAAAAGAGGTAATAGGAAAGAAAAGTGAGGTTGAGATAGGCACATGTGTGTGATGTGTGGAGTGGGGCTAACAACATTTGCAGAGGGAATTGGGACCCATTTGGAGCATTGGTTTGGTAGAGAGTGCTCTCGTGGGCACCACAACCCCTTTCATCTGTCTCCCTTATACCCTTCACACTTTCTCCCTACGATGTTACACGATCATGCTTCATCTCTCTTTTTTCTTCATTTATTACAACCCTCATAAATAATTTTCTGTCAAAACTTCTACTTTACTTCATGTTACTCATATGTGTTTTTCTTTTATCAGAACTAGTAGTGTGATAAATGCTTATTTTCTGTTTATTGATGATAAGTGATGTATTGGGAGCATGCTATATAACACTCACACTGATACGAAAATTAATACGACACGGACATGAAAATACGTATCATCTTTAAAATGTAGAACAAAGATCTATATTAATTATGAATTATATAAATTGATAATAAATATTTATATACACAAGTATGTTTTAATTTTTTTTAACAAAAAAGATATTTTTTCATGACTGGTTCAAAAATATTTGTTCTTTATTTAAAAATTTATACAATAAATTTGAGTTTTCAAAAAATTAATGCATTTTTTTTAAAATTGTGTTAGAATTTTCAGAAATCCAATAATTTTTTTTTGAATTGGATACTTCACCGATACATGTCTTACGAGTGTCGTACAATTGTTGGTGTCCGATACGTGTGTATGACTCGAACATGTCAGTTTAAGAGGAATGTCCAAGCATTATAAAATGTATTTCTTGTTCAAAATGTGTCATTTTGTGACAAAAATGTAGATTTCCTTTTATATAAACAAAAATGAAACATAAAACCACCTTGGAGAGGAATTAGTTTAAGTATTCAAATATAGGTGGTAAGTACTTGCAACTTAGTAGTATGATTTTGCCCCCATTATAGGAACTGTCTGAATCTGAATGGTGACTATCCTCTCAAATGCATCCAGCCAAAAACAATATAGCCCCCTATATATGAACACAACTCTACAATTCTTTCTCTCATGCAAGCTTCAGAGTTTTTGCACTCCATGCATGATTTTGAATCATTACTGAGCAATTGAAACATGCATTTTGCATAGGCATGATGGAAAGAGGCACACTCAATGGCTATGGTGAGCATGAATGATCCATCAATGACCCTTGCTCGCATGACTCATGCTCATGGCCCTACCATTTTGATTGTCTCATGTGACATGCCATGATGGTTATGAGACGCGTGATTCCCTCTCAATTTCTTCAACTCTTTCACCCTCTTATTATTACCTTTTCTCTTCACTTCACTCACTACCAATTTCAACTTTGTCTCCACTCTTTCCAACCATATGTTAAAATACAGTGTTGTTGATGACAAAATATGTGAAAATACAATGACCTATGCAACAGTGTTTGTTGTGAGTTGAAACTGCAACAGTGTTTAGTTACTGCCCTGACATCACCACAAAGTTTTTCTGATGCTGCCTTTCTTTCTGCTATAGAAACTTCATGACGTGACTTCCCTGGTTTTGTGCTGCTCTCTGTGATTTATGAAGTTTCTCATGTTTACTATTCCCCATACTTATCTCACTCTAGTAACATTCCAACACCAAATTGTTTCATATTAGTATTTGATTCATATTTCACAAAATATATATAGAAAGTGAATAAGAATGTCCAAAATGTTACTCTTCCAAACATATGCATCCAAATTATTCATTTCAGCAACAGTAATGCAAACCTATGTAGCATGGAGATGGACACGAACACTGATACAACACAAACACGGAGATACATATAATCTCTAAAATGTAGGACGCAAAGATATAAATTTATATATTATATAATTATGAATTATATAAATTGAAAATAAAGATTTATACACACAAATATATTTCACTTTTTTTTAACAGAAGGTGTTTCTTATAACTGGTTCAAAAGTATTTGTTCTTTATTTTTATAATCATAATACAAATTTATACAACAAGTTTGAATTTTTAGAAAGTTAATATATTTTTCCTTTTTAAGATTGTGTCAGAAATTTCAACAAATATTTTTTAAATTAAACAATTCACTGTCAATACGTATCGTACGAGTATCCGATACATGTGTCCGGCCGACATAGATATATCATTTAAGAAGTATATTTGAACCTCATAGATGCGATGGAGACAGACTCTTTCACTCACATTCTTTATTATCTACCAAAAATTATTAGGAATTACTCAATTCTATAAATTTAATGATCCTACTAAATTTAATGAATGTTACTTATCATTTTGCAGTCTCCAATTAACTTTAATTAATAGTGGAATGTCTGCCACTTTCTATAAATTGCACTTTAGAGGTGTAAGAACATTCTCATGAATCAAATTAAACACCTTTCCACAATATTTTATATTAGTATCGTATATGTTGTTCATTTCATGATTTTTTTTTTAATTTATAAATAAAAATTTAATCAATCTTAGATCACCAATGCATATATTTAATTAAGGGTAATGTAGTAAACCAATTTAAAATAAAATAAAGCTCCCGAATTTTTTTTATAAGATTGCATGATAGATACTTATATTCCACATAAATTCTTTACATAATCTGTTATTAATAGAAATATTTTTTTTTAGCAAGTCCCTCAAGTTTCTTAAAATTATATAGTATTTTTTTTTTATGTAAAACATTGATTTTTATTCCTATTTTATATTAGATTTAAACCACACCCACCCATTTTAACATTCTAATTACTAATCTAATGTGGCAGTCAGGTATTACATTTTGGATAAATTATGCTTTCAATAATTAGGACATTCTCTTCCAAAAACTATTTTATTATTCGTTGAAATTTATTAGAATAAGAAAGTTGGATGGATTTTCACTTGGCATTCAACTTCCCTTTGACTTTAAAACACAACCCTTTTGAAATGGATGGTTTCTTATAAACTTCAACAGATTAAAAATAGTGTTTCGGGAAAAGAATATATAAAAAGGACTCACTAATATCCCTCTAACCTAATCACCTACTCAATTATAAAAGCACAATGCTTTTTAGATTTTGGTTTTTGTTCTAAGATAATAGTAATTTTAACTGTTTTAAACTATTTTTTTTTTATACCTCTATATATAATTAAGAATAACTATTACAAGGGCACCCATGTGAGAACTAATTGTAGTTTGTAAATACATGAAGTATGAAATATATATTTTATTCTGTGATTCTTTTTGTAGTTTATTGTATGTGTAGAATTATAGAAGCAGTAATGATACGTTGACAATCATACATCAGATTATAACTGAAAAGAATAACTTTTGTTAAAATGGAACCATTTCAAATTTGTATTGTTCAATCTTAAACCCTAAATTTTAAACCTTAAATGATACATTTTAAAACTGATAGATTTCAATTTTCAGTTTGCCAAAATAACATTTTCCTTATAGAATGAAAGCATGTCAAGGTATGAAAGAAGGGCCAAAGCTGTAAAAGGAGAAGACAGAATGCAGAGAGAGAGAAAAGAGAAACTGTTATGGGAATGAATAGAGAAGAGAGGTCCACAAAGGAATGATGAAAAAGTTTGAAAGGCACAGTGAAGAGAGGAGAAGAGGGTGGAAAAAGTGGGTTTGGGGTCCAACCACAGTCCCACTTACATTCTTTTTGCAGAGAGTAACACTCCTTTCATTCCACTCCTAAATATTACTCTTTCACTTATCACTTTTCACCCTTCTCCTTCTCTCAATCTTCTTTCAACTTTTTTTAATTATCATAATTTCTAATCAAAGTGGAGAACAGAATTATGAGGGTTTGAAGAACACCATGTGACACCTTTCCTATAAGTCAAGATTCATCACTCTTAGTTTAACCAAAAAACTTTATCTGTTATACACTCCTCAATTTCAATCATTGATTATCACAAAATTTAGTTTCTCAGCCAGAGACCATTACATGACAGTAAATTTTACACTCTTTTTTACTGGTTTAAAACTATTTTATATAACATGGAATTAACACATTTGAATACATGTTCATGTTGATTCAGATTGTCTAATCATTTTTGTCTTGAAACTTTGATCTATTTTAATACATGCTCCCTGATAAATATGGTGAATAGAAGTAATTTAATCAAGTCAAATGAAATTCAGAGAGCAATTTAGCATTTGTACAGTTTAGTGAGTTGTGCTTATAAAATCATTGTAACTTAAAGAGGAATTAATTGAGACTAGATTGGCGCATAAACAAAATAATGAGAGACTTGTAGAAGGCCCACATCGAAAACATTAAAATAAGACAAGGAAAGAATGAAGAAGAGAGAAACAAAAATAGAGATCACAATGAAAAGGATGGAAGCTAACAACACCCAACTTAGCTTAGAATAATAGAAAGCAAAGAAAAAGGAGGAGAGATTAGTTGTATATAACACAAAAATAAATCAAAGTTTACGGTAAAAAGAAAACCATTAAATAAAAATTAATTTTAGAGAAAAAAATAATTAGTTGGTTATATTGACTAAATTAGATACTATTTTAGAAACTAGAAAAATTATTGGTTTTTAAATTAGTTTATATTATTGATAAATAGTTTCTAAATTGATATCTAATTAACTATTAAAGTTTTTGTTACCAAATCTAGAATCTAAATAATTGGTAGATAAGATCTTGGTAGCTAATTAGATACTAATTTATAAACTATTTATCAATAATAGAAATCAATCTAAAAATTAATTATTTTTTTAGTCTCTAAAATAGTATATAATTTAATTAATATAATAATTAATTATCTTTAGTATCTAAAATTAGTTTCTATTTAGTGATTTTTTAGTAGTGTTAGTCGTATGTAACACAAAAATAAACCAAAGTTTTAATTGGGAAATTAGGAAAGTTAGAGAGGATAATTAGGAGATAGATGATAGATCCATGTGTGATGAGGATTTTGAAAGGTTTGATTTGGTTGTTGGTGAAGCTTTATGGAGGCTTAGGAGAATTTAACTAAAGCAAAGTTATGAAGAGAACTTAAGAGTGTGGGGTAGCCTTATAATGATTGCATGTCATGTTTTATCATATTCATATGGTGTTTGTTGCAAAAAAAGATGCTTTAACATGAGATATGAGAGAGCACCCTTAGTTATTTGAGAGTGTGAGAAGAGATGAATAGACAGCCAAATGATTTATACCTTCTAAAGTAATGTCACAAAGCATAATGCTAATGGAATTTAGACTTTTTTTTAAAGAAAAACAGACCTCAATATCTCAATGAAGTTAAAAAAATTGTCACATTCTTCAACTTTCCTTTTCATGTTTGTATAATATTTGGTCAATAATGTCTACACCTGGGCCAGTGTTTGCATAGTAACACAATGAATCATTTTCTTAACTTCAGCAGTTTATTAACACTACCCTCATTTATCTTTGCATGCATCAATCTTGCTCAAAACAACATTTTTGATACCAGAATTTTCAATTTTTTCCCCTTCTCCATTTTCAATGCACAAAATTTGGGTAGAATAGATGTTAATTAAAATGCAAACAATTAATATTGCTGGGGAAAAGGGAAAATGTTCAGATTGGCACTAAGACTTGGATTGTTTTATTTGAGTTGTTCTGATTCTGATATCTTTGAGAATTGACAAGGCTTGACTTCATTGACCAAAGAGTGTGATTCTTTCCTTTTATTTTTGTTTTCTTTGATTAAATAATTGCATGAACTAAATGTACTTTACCATTTCATCCTTATGCCACTAAAAATGTTCACACACTTTCTTAATCAACGACATGAATATATGTCTAAGCATATCTTCCAAAATATTCATCAGATAAAGTTGAAGAATTGGCACCAAAAGTTTAGTAATCTTTTCTGGGTTGGATTTGAATCTTGGTGTTTGTATCATCCCTGATCATGTGTCAGGGGCAGCCATGCAATGGAAAGCAGAAAACCAAAGAATCCAACCTCTTAAGCAAAACTCAAAAAATGACATCATTTTGTTTAGAAGATGAAACACTCTTAAGAAGGATTTAAACCTAACTCAACACAATCCCTCACCCTGATGCTACCAATTCATTAATGAAAATATATGTTATGGGTTGATCCGATAACAGTACGATAATGGATGTCACAATAGTTTCAACAAACTCTTATTAAGATAGACTTTAAATGACTCTTATACTATGTTAAAAAATTGAACATTAAGTTTATCTCAACCTCATAAACCTGTTTTACATTGCACCTAAAATATCTTAATCTTTTGTCGATGTAAAATTTCAAACAAACTTAGACAAACTCGCTTTATACTCATTTTGATGGTTGGATGGTAGTCTAAATCCTAGTCTGCATTTTAATCATAAGCTTCATCTGCTCTTTCTACTTTTTTTTTCTAAGCTTTCAAAGATTATAATTACCATTGTTGATAATTGGTAGTGACATTGGAGGCCAACAAACATACCCGTGGAGGAGGGTGTCCTATGAATCATCACCTTTCTTTCTTTCTAGCCATTTTCTTCATCACTGCTTTGCTTTTTGGTGGGTTGGTGTTGACTTTTGAAATTTCTGCCTCACCCATATGACAGATTCACTGACAGATACAAATCTATGCTCCTCATAAGTCTTACCAATTTGTTTTTTTCTTTTCAATTTTTTCAATTAAGATATAAGAATTTATCAATTTCTAGTTTTAAAAGTATTGTCTCAAGAAACTCCATTTAGTGAATGGGAAGCCACACCTTTGATGTCACTTCTTTTTTACTGGTATCCCTGTAAAAAAATTGTACTAGCTAACTCTTTTTAGATTCTACACAGTGAAATTTCCCTTGATTTTTCTAGCAACCTAACAATATGAAACTTCCCTTGTTAAATTTTATTTTCAGAAGATAGTTTAATTTTTAATTTTTAAAGTATATTTAAAAATTAAGTTAATATGAAACTTTATGAAGATCCCTGTTAATATTATACATGTTTGGAGAAGTTTATCTGTAAATTACTGTAATTAATTTCATAAACTAAAAATAACTTATCTATACATGTATTTTTATAAAAATTAGAAAAACTATGACTACAAATTAACTCATGTAACTAGTTTTAATTTATGAAAAATTGATTTTAATTTTTTGTTTGTTTGTGTCTTTTAAAAATAACTTATGAAAAAATCATCTACAACGTACCTTAACCACATAATCTTCTATCTTAATTTTCATTTTAGCAATAATAATAGTAATGATGATTAAGAATAATTTAACTATTTTCACAAGGGATTATGGAAACTAAACTCTTATTTCATTTAGCACTATGTATGCATATTGATTTCTGAAAAGACAAATAAGAAAAAAAAGAAAGAACTATCCTTTATACATATTTTATTATAATTATACTTTTTAAATTTTAGTGATTATTTGCATTGCAGTAATAGTTATATAAAAGAAATTACTTTATTCATTGTATTTAATTATAGTCGGAGCAATGTTATCCCCCAGTGAACTTGTGCTATAACTTTTTACAAGAGGATTTTTATTTTATTTTATTTTATCATTTTGGATATTACCTTCTCTCCATTATCTTTAGTGAGTTGAAATTCAAGAATCAAAAGCATTTGAAATGAATATTCTGATTATATGGTCATTAGAAAGGTGTTTCGTAATCCCAAGATACCAAATCTAACAATTTAAAGTTCATAAAACCTTCAAAATTTGACAACCCCTCCCTCGTATCCTGAAATGTTTGATAACATTTTATGTTAGCTTTTTTTTTTCAGTAATGAATAAATAAAATAAAATGACATATTTGAGAATGTCTCAACCCTTATAAAAAAAACCCTTATAAAGAAAAGTACAAGTATCTCATACTCTATATAAAAGTAATAAATCAATCACAGAACAAAGACTGTTATAATACCTTTTTGATGCTGCTGGTGTTATAAACAAAGTGTTTGGTCCAAAATTTACAATTTGGAAATCAAAATGCTGGACCAAAGAGCACCACCTTTGTCCTTCGAAGAGATTATGAATATTTTTAAGCTACAAAATCATAATGAAAAGCAATTATGCCGAATCTCTATTTATACAAAAAGCAACGAGGAAAATCCAATCAACTTTTCAACTTTAAACATTATGACCACCAGCACGAAGCGCGCATGCGGAATCTCCTTTATTTCAAAATTCATATATCGTAAGATGAAATACGAAACCTTCCACGAAATATGTAAGAATTTTGGAAATAATAGAAAACAATATTTTTTTATGTTACACCATACATGCTGCTTAACTCCGACAAGAATTTGAACAATTAGACACAGCAGAAACCTCAGTAAACTGTCATTTTGAATTCATTATGTCAGTAGTTTATAGAAAAAACATGGCTTTAGTAAATACTATACATATACCAAAAATGGAACCGGTGAGGTTATGTCTGACACTATTCTGCTGCTTGGGATATAGCCTATAGAAAACTAACTGACATTCCATCATCTTCCACTAGCTGCACCAAAATTGTCATTTATCATGTCCAAAAATAAATCTTAAAAAAACTAACTGTTTTTTCAAAGAAATAAAACTCACCTCCAAGTTATATTGCAGAAGTCTTCAGTCCACATGGTCATTAAAGCGAACAAGTCTTCTGATGAAAGGTTTTTCCCGGCAATAGCTAAATGACAAAAACAAAAGCATTTTAACAAAAGAAGGAAACAAGAAAAAAAAACTAATATATTCAGCACAAGATCTTTGAAGTAAACAAAGTCGAGGAAATATGAATATACATCACGTATGATGACACACAGAAGCAACCGAGCCCAACAGAGAAATGGACCATGAATGATGGCCAGAAATGATCTCTGTCCAAAAGTACATTCTCAGAAATTAGAGTGATTATGCCTGAAAGTAACAGAATAATCCATCCCGACGGCAAACATCCATAGAAAGAAAATGAGGAAGATCCCTGTGGACAAAAACAAAATACGAGGTCAGAGGAATTAGCATCAAATTACAGTCAGCCAACCAATGCTAGTAGCCACCATACCTGGAAGTAATTCTTTATGAATATAGCAGAGTATAAAATCCTCAGGGTCATATCTTTTGTCAAGTTAAGTAACCAAACACAACTTTTTCTTTTCAACAAATTATGAAAATTAAATAGGGAAACCATAGGTTTGAACTGACAGGAACCACATAGGAAATTAACGCAGGGATCATTTGTAGAAATCCAACAGTATCTCTATGCTAGTAATAGTTGAGCTTACAATGACATTAGATTTTAGCAGCTTATAACACAAGTATCTGAGTCCAGCTGTAAAATAACAAATTGGTATGCAATCATCATTACTTATCTAGGCAAAACATTACATAAGATTCAGAAACAAGCTATTAGACAATACAGCGGCCGTTCCATTATAGAACATGGAGCCATAAAAATGTAGCAACGGCTAATATCATCACCTACGCAAAGTTCCCAATCAACCATAATCAAGAGCTCAAAAGCCAATGCTAATACCAGAATACACAAATTCCTAATCATTGTTTCTCGCAGGCACAAAATAATCAAGTAATAGCTTATGCTCCTATTTACTTTTTGGAATATGAGGAGGATTATTTAGAATTCAATTCAGCATGTTGATAAATATCTTAAAAATAATAATTATGGGAATAAAATACACAATTAACCCAAGAGATAGAATTTTAACCTTACTTGGTTCTCTTTCAATTTATCTTTATCTTTTTGGTGATGGATGCCTTTTATTATTTTCACTTGTAATAACTAAAATGTTTGAGTATCCACTTCGTTTTCCATATGGAAGGAACAAACGTAAATTGTGAAATAGCATGAAATAAATAACGGTAAGGTAGAAAGGATACTGAGGGAATTTGCCATTATCAAACCAACTGCCCCAACTAATCTTATTAGCAGGACATTCAAAATTATATAGATCAACGAGAAAATAAGTAGTGAATCATTTGAACGCTTGAGTTGGCTCTCGGTTGCAACTGCATGCATAAAGGCTTCAGAGGTTCCTGAAGCAAGCAAGGAACATTATAATAACGAGATTAAAGAATTTGATCCACCATTTAACAAGTCATAAACAAGGAAATTAAGTAAATGTAAAATGAGTTTTTAATTAATGCTAGTCAGTCAAAGACCCTAACAGTTCACCAAAAACTTATTTTATCAGAAGGTATTGGGCATTCAAGTAAATCAAATCTACAAGCAGAAACGGTAATTGATAATTTGAATTAGAATACATTAATCTAATAAGAAACGATCTTCATTCAAGTGTATGAAATATATAAGTAGGTTTCCCACTTTATTCCAGCCATATCCAAATTTAAGTATACCCCCTCCCAAAGCTTGAAAGTTATCCCATTTTCAGTTATCCCATTATAGAATGAAAAGTTTCTATTAACATAAAAGAGTAAAATTGATTCCCAGAACACTCAAGGGGACTAAACTCCAATTAGTACAAAGGCAGACACATTGATGTTAGCTTATGAAGAAGTTCATTGCATTTTAACTTCTTTTTTATCTTTCCCTATAGATAATTATGAAGTTTATCTAGACAAAATCTAACTGCTAATAGAGCATATGCAACACATTTACTAATTCCATTAGATGTTATTAAATTTAGAAAATAGAGAGCCCATAAAACAACGTATGCAAAAAATTTAGATTATATGAAGAATAATAAACATGAGATGTTATTGTTGTACTCTGCAAACGATCAATGTACTTACAATAAAAATAAATAGTAACAAGAGACAAGGTAGATTACCATTCATGGCCAAAACAATGACATAAAAGCAGTAACAACGAAGGGCAGTTGACGCTTCTCCATCACTCCATTTTTCACCATAAAGCAATCTAATGAGTGAATAAGAATAACTTGGACCAAATGCCATAAAAACAAGGCCTGCAAAAAATAAAGGTTGGATATTGTACCACAAAAGAAACAAAAAAAAAATCAATATAAGGTAAAACAAAACATGTCCAAAATTCTCATGCAAAGGCTCTTCCCTGTGGAATGCGGTACTTGTAACAGAGGTCAAGCTAAAAGGAACTCGTTTCACAGAGTGATATCCCTCTTTTATTTTTACTTTTTTCCAAAGGGAAGGGTCAACAACAACCACAAACAAGTCTTTTCCCTATTACACATGAGGTTCCCTACATGAATCAAACATCGCCATAGTATTCTAAGGTGATTCATTTACAAAGGCAAATTGTTGACTTCTAAATCCTTCTTAATAGTTTGGAAAATAGTTTTACTCAGTCTTGTTCTATGATTCTACATCCAGCATTAGCATTAGGATTACCTTCCATGTGGTACTCTCTGTTTTCTTCACACAAGCAAACACAAGAAATTCTACCATTTTTTTTTCACGGCAGGTGCTACTCAACTTTCTCTCTAATGCATACATTCTTAATTCATCTTCTCTATTATGTCCACTCAATGCTCATTCAAGGGGAAGGGCAACGGTCTCAAAAAGTTAGATTCAAGCTTTTCATTGTTTTCATCAATTCTCACAAAAGAAATTCAAACAGGGGAAAAAGAGAAACATCTAGGTTTAAGTTTTCTTATTCATACAAGACAGAACAATATTGGTCAATAGTCAATACAACATTTTACAGCAAATTGAATATTAGGCAATGACGCAACATACCATCAAATATGCTTATTAAGTAGTATATGTCTAGATGCAACTTAAGTGAACTATTCTGAGTTAGACTCAACATCAACATTTCTTACTTTGGCAATCTCTGCAGAACCATTGATTATTCATAGTCAAACAAAGATACAGGTAAAAATGCATCTTTCTTCAAACAAGGACCAGAGACAACTCCTTTTGACTGAATAATAGGAAAACTAAGAACTATGTATTGAGTTAAAATATAAAATTAAATGAAAAGACTTACCAATCAAAAAAACTAACTTAAGGGATTCCATCAAGCCATTTCCCAATTTCTTGCTTTTTCCTGGATATTCTCCTGTCAGGAATGACCACAAAAAAACACTTAAAATTTATTATTAATAAGAAAGGAACTCAGTATCATATGCTTATAATAGAACACTAAAGGAGACTAAGACCTTACGGCATGTAAACTAAATGAATGGCATACAAATACTATATGGAAATAGATATATTTCCGTATGGTGTGATATAAGTTATATAGTGCTAGCATAAGCTGGAGCCCGTCCGACGTTATTGTTTCATTAATAAATTGACTTTGGTTGACAATTTTTTAAAAGCATTATATTTTTAATGTGTCTATGAATATGAGAAAACTGATACTTAAACCTAATAGACAAACACAACTACCCAGGTAAAGAATGAAGAGAGAATGAGGGGCAAATTAGCAATTGCACCTCAAAAGAAATATGCAACACAACACAAAGAGGCAAACAAAGGAAGAAGCAACACTACAGTAGAACCAAATAATAGTTATATGAAAGCTATTCAGATTTTCTGGTTCAAGCATAAAGTAAACAAGAGAGAAATAGAACCTGAAGCAGACCTTGCAAATGTTGCATAAGAACTTTCTTCAAAAGGTAAAAAGACAAGTCTCACCACTAAGCTACCTGAAAGGTGATGAATTTTTTTTTTCAAGAAAATAAAAAAAGGAAGACAAACATGTTCACGTAAGAAACATTTATCGGTTTCTCAATAAAATAGGAAACACTCCTGATTCAATTAAACTTATAATATAATAATTAAGCTTTCTGAAGCAAATTACCCAACCAAATACCAACCCAATTTGTCCACCAGGCCGTATACTGCCTGATTATATGGTGTATCCAACCATACAAGTACTATCTTTTCTCCTTCTTGAAGGATCAATTTTCGAAATGATTGAAAGGTAAACAGGATACACATCTTGGACAGCTGCTTGTCAAAATCAATCAGTTTTCCCTTTCTGCAAAAATTGTTACTAATAAATCATACATTGATCATAAATAAGCAGACATCAAACAAAATTATGTTGGTCAATGAATGATTTACAGTTTCCACTTCTCCTTGCAAAGCATGTTTTATATACCATGCATTACATCAGGATAAAATTGCAGTATCTTAACATGTAAAACAATCAGATGATAATGCCTGTTAGGATTCGGAATAACATTAACTCAGCCATCACAAAATAGAGGTAGTTATAACCAACTGTGCATCAGAAAAAAGGAGGAAAGAAATAGACATGAACTTAAACATGGTTCAACCTACACCAAACTTGAGGCATATATAATTATATATCTCCACAGCAGAAACAAAAAAAAATCACTATGATCGATAAATATTACAAATGATCCCTCCACAATGACCTCAGAAGATCAAGTCATATCTCTCATTTTAAGCAGGTTCATCAGACCACTGCTTAGAGCATCTTAGAGAAGAAAATTATTTTCCATATAGTTAACTATATGGAAATAAATAACTATACCTGAATGGAAAGAGGTATGAAACCTTAAATTTTTGGAAAAGCAAAAGATAGCCCCAATAACCAAGAAATAAGCAGGCTCCATATGCAGACTGTGACAAAGCAAATATGATTGATTTTTCCTGGAAATGGTCATTCAACTCAGAATCAGTTGCATTTACAGAGATATCTCAGAAATATAAAACAATTTTTGGGTACTCTAATAGCATAAGTTTATTAGAGAATTGATCTACAACAGCATTATCATATCAGTACATCATACTCTATTGTCTAGAATCCAAATTGTGAGTGCATAAAAAAAAAATGCACTCTGCAGAAAAAAGTTCTTGGAACTCTTGTGAGTGAAATAACGTGGCAGACACCCTAAAATTGATGAAATAAAATGCTTTAAAACAAGCAACACTTACAGCATAATGACAGATATTATTCTTGGGTTTCAAAATCTGTATTATTATTCTTTTTCACAGGTTTTTTATCTGGACTCGTTTATCACTCACAACACACATATATATATTAGCAAAAATTCAAAATGAAATTTTAGTAGTCCTAATATTAGGGGCTGTTTGGTTTATATTAAGAATAAAGAAAATAAATATAGGATTGACATCCCTTGTGTAAAATACACACAAAAGTGTTTATTTATAGATGAAAATAATAACAGGGTCAATAACAAATAACAGGCTTAACAAGAATCAATGCCATGCATCTATAATCATAACAGAAAAAGCACTGACTGTTTGCTTAATAAAAGTAAAAGTAAATATCTGTGGCTCAGTATAACTACACTCACGATTCCAGTTTGCTTGATGATTAGAAAATACATTGTCAAGCACCGTAACAGAGTGGCTATAGTCTCAACCATCAGCCGCAATTTAAGTAACACCATGCTTTGTGAGAGAATGTACACAGGCTCAGCCAATAGCTCCAAAATACATGCAAAACCTGGCATAACAAGTGAACCTTACTCATAAATTTTCAATCAATTTATTTCGGGGAGTTATTTAAGGATGTGAAGGGAGATAAGATTATGGGAAAAACATTGATAACCCAAGAAAGTAAAAAAAAAATGTATAGATGACAAAAAGCTACATTAGATTACCATTGATCAAGATAGCTTGCCCATGTGGACTACAATAACTTATTTGTTGCCACCAGAAGACAAAAAGGCATACTACAATCGTAAAAAACAGACCAAGTGGGAAACTCATCCACACTACTTTCATCAGCTTCACAACATCTCCCATTGAAGTGCCATCACTATAACATAAAAAATTACATTTATAAATGGAGCTCACTCAAGTTTAGGAATAATTGAATTAAAAATAAAATAAATGAAAGATATAAACCCTTAGTTCACATTATTTGAATAATAATACCTTTTAAATTCATAATATTCTTAACTATCAAAGGATTGAATTGAGACACTCAATTCAACTTTTTACAAGATCTTTCAACCAAACTATAAATATATTTTTAAATATAATTCCAGTACTCATTCTTTCTCTGGCAAGTAGCATAGTTTATTCCAAAGCATCATTAAACAATCAGCACTCTCCTATGAAGCAGTATCTATAAACCTAACACATAACTCATTTTCTTTTGAAGCATGATGCAAAAGATGACCCATAAACAAGTCATACACACAATCAAGAGGCATCAAAAGAACTAACAAATCCCTCATCATCAAGCGTGGAAGAAGCCCAATCACTAGGATCAAAATTAAACTGAATTAACTTGATGATAAGATCATATGAAGTCAGAAAATAAAATGGAAATCAGATAGAAAAAATCATTTAAGAGAAGAACTGTATTATTGAAAGAGAACAGAAAAATGTAGAGTAGAATTCTCCCCAAAGGTTTCCCTTTCACAAAGGATCTGTCTATTCGCTCACAAACCTGTCAAATACACTGAATGCCCACTCACAATCAGATTTCCACTATTTATGTAACCAATTCTAACTGACAAGACATTCCCTCTAACTAATGAACTAACTGAAAACTGTTCTTATTTGTTTTTACTATACATTTAACGTTTGACAAGATGTGTGGAGCCCAATTTCTTTAAATACACTTCTTCCTACATAACAGAAATAGAAAGAGAATAAAGGGATCACCATTTCAGGTCCATTCGCAAGCATGCTCGCCGAAAGCCCTCCCGGCTAAGAAATAAAATACATGTGACTAACAGATGAAACTGCACTGCATACAGCTGCATCAAAAAATGTGTCAAGATGGTAAATCAAATCTTATGATGCAGGTCAAAATGACACAAAAAAACATTAAAAAAATTTGACACCCAATAAAAAAATTAAGAACTAAAGCAAGAGACAAAAAAGTAAATCAATTCTAAGAAATTAAAAGAGACAGCATAACTGGAAAACACATATCTTAACTGTGAAATAACGATCATGCACTCGAAAGATAGAGACAGCAATCAAAGTTAATGAGAGTATGAAAAAACAATTACCGCATAATCCTCTTGTGTGAGATGCCTTACAATCCATGTATTGAATATAAAAGGAATCCCTCTTGACAAGAACTGGGTAGCTGGATTCATGATATCCCAAAAAAGCAAAAATGAAATGGGGGAAATATCAATGAGCTAACTCGCAATGCAGGGTATAAAGCTATCTTAGTAATAATCCAAAATTATAAACTGCAGAACATAACTAATTTTTGAATCAGGTCTAATATATAAGAAATGTGAACCAGCGAGACGATTGTCATGCTGCTAAAACAGATGAAAAGAATGAACTGACCTAATAGGTATTTAAAGGTGCGTGAGAGATTGGTAGCGTCTTTATCCTTTGACATCGCACCTGCGGAAATGAAAAGATTCCTGGATCAATTACTCGAATACATCATCTGTGAGAATTGGCAATGCACAGGATTTTGGATACGGCTTGAGAGACAGAGAGTGAATGTAACAGAGTGAAATACCTGGCTTAGCTGGTTTAGGTTTGGCAGAAGGTGGACGATGAATAAGCGATTCTGTTGAATTCCGGCGAGGGCGAGGAAGAAGTTATGAGTTGCGCCTTGGGAACTCGGAAGCGTTTGATTATGGATTAAGTTTTGAGGAATTATATTAAGTCCTGAACTCAAGGTTTTAAGAATATTTGAAGCGGCTTCCAATTTTACTGCAGGGTGTTTGACGAAAGTACTAAGCCACGCTGCTACTACATTCGGTACGATGCGAGTCTTCTGCTGTGAAATGTTTGCCTTACTTCAATTCTAATTTTAATTTACTGTTTTGAAGATAAACTTATTTTATTCAGCTCACAGTATAAACATCTATTTTTATTTATTTTTTACGAACATTGATACTATATGATGTAGTTTATTGCCTCTAATGAAATTCGAGTAACGTATTGTTTGTAGACGTGGAAGCAAGAGAAGTGACAGAGAAAATAGAAAAGTCACCTTTCAAGATGGCCAAACTTTTGCGGCTCGCAGTAAATTTAATCTCTCTTCTCGTGCATTTTGAGGAAATAGAAAAATATTGAAAAATTGAGAAAAAAATAAAATAAAATTGAATGCATAATTATTTACGGTAGTGAGAATTAGAGATAAAATATTTTAAAATGAGGTAGTTCACAAGAAAAAGAGAGAAAAATCTTGTCTTTCAATATAAATAAACTAAAATTAATCTATTTCCCCTTCTTTTTCTTTTCTTGTTTTGTATTCATTACTTCATTCCAGGTCTCAGTATAACGTAAAAGGCTATCCAACGTTTACTTAGACTTCGCAAATGAATATTATTGAAAAAAATTATGTGAATAAAATATTGAGTCAACTAATACACAAAGCAACTTGTTTTATGTGTGCATCTCAATTCTCATGCAGTTTTTTATAGTCCATTTGCATTGTAAGTTTAACTTTTTTATTTTTAAAACTAAATATTACCCTTTTATGTATAAAACAGGATACTCTCCATGTATACTTTCAGGCACCCACACGTATTTTTTACTTCATAATGCAAATCTTATACAACTTTATATCAAATCCATTTCTTCTTTAATTATTTATTCAATAAAAATACTTTCTTAACTATTTTAATAAACATTTATATTTCTTCAGATAACACTGATTGTAAAATAATATTAAGAAATTTCCAATAAAATAATATTTCATTAAACTATTTTTAAAAAAATTGGTAAAATTACAAGGTTCAAAAGTATGTATTTTTCATATTACAGTTTATAATATCAAATAGACGAAATAGTAGGTGGTTTGAGTTTATTGACCTGTTGTGTTGTGTTGCATGTTACGTGTAGAGTCTCGTTTATCATATATTTGGTCATTGCGCTGTTCCCCAAACAGAAACTTATGAAAAATACATGCAACGGAAGCAGCAAGGAACAATCAAATCCCAGAAGGAAGTACTGTTGAAGGTGTGGGGTCTCTTCCAGATCGGCTAAACAGGCTCAATTGTCATACAATGACTTCGTACAATGATTATACAATGATCATAAGGTATCAAACAAATAACAATGATTATACAGGAGGACAAAAGAGGCGAAGAACCAAAAAATAAGAGGCAATTTTTTGTCAGTTACGATGTTATAATCCTAAAAATGTGAATTCTTGAAAATATTATTATTAAACATGTTTAAAAATATGTTTGGTTAACTTTTGTTACTTGTTGAAAAACTTTTTAAAATTTACAATAATTAAAATAATAAATAAAACTAAAATGATTACAGTGAAGTTGGAATGTAAGAAAAATGCAGGAAGCTATACATGTGTTGTTTGAAGTTTTGTGGTGGATCCAGTTACCAATCAAGTGGCAACAAGGCAGTAGTGGTGTATTAGAATTACCAGATGAATGGTTGTTGTGTGCAGTTGGCAGTTCCTTGATACTAATCAATTTTACACCGGAGATTCTACCAAAATGTTACTTTCTACACCAATTATCCACTCACAAATGATAGTATTCACTCGTTCTGGCACCTCATCGTGTGGACAATGGCCTGTGTAAATGTCAAGAAAAAAATGGTCATGAAACAAAGCCCGAGTACCTTGTTATATAAAAGTACAGATATAAAAAACTCTGCCTACCAGCATCTAACTCCTTAATTAAAACTCCATCACAGTGTTCTTTAAGCATAGCCACCTTGGAGTTGGAGTCAGAAATCGGATCTTTCATCCCCTAACAAAAAATAACAAGTTATGAGTATCAGAGTCATTCTCAAAACATATTAATCCATCCTTTTTCGCCCATAAAAGCTGATGTCCACGTTATAATACCTGTATAATTAGGACCTTTCCCTTGACATCTTCGAGAAGAAAGTTTACAGGTATGGAAAGATTAAAGCTAAAGATGCTTTCCAACACCACAAGCACACCAGGATCGTATGACTTTTAATGTGTAAAGGAAGTGTCAGAAAGAACTGTGTATCAGAATATGAAACCTGCTGATGCAATACAAATAATTTAGATTCTAAAAGTAGAGGATACTGCTCTTAGCATTTCATTTATGAGCCGATCATCTGCTCTTTCAACCCTCTGCAAAGCAAAAACAATCAGCCACCATCAAAACAAATGTATAACAAATATATGAGATTTGAAAATTAGCAACAGAAATTACACTTACAGTTGGATAACATTTCTTAACTAACTCCTGAGTTCTTAGCCTCAAGTAGAATAGAAGAATGCGAGACCCCAACCAGGAAGCCCCTGAAGTTTGCCTATCCTGAACCTTTACAAGTACACAAAAATAAAAATGAACTTTTAAATTGAACAAACTAGTTATGTTGTTCTCTCAATAAAACAATGTCACATTAAGGTTCGAAGAAATTAACATAACCCAACTTTTAAGATTCATTTACGACTATATTCGCACTTTTAGATGTTTGTCTCTATTCATAAAAACTATCCACCCATGGTACATTGTGAAGACTAGATATTTTAAGATCTAGGGATCTAATTTCTAACGCAGGGAATAAACAAATGATGATACATTACGTATAATGGAAACATTTGTACTGTTATAACAAGATGGTATCACATATCAATGGCAGCAAAAGTTTACGACAAGAAGCAAATTGCCTTTTTCGGGCATAGCCAATAGAAAAAACACAATATCTTACAAATATTGTATGAACTTGAGTTGTTCTCAGTTACACTTACTCTAGACAGTGGTATGAATGAATAACTTGGGATGACATTGCCCGCACTGTTGATCAAGACAAGGGATTTGATCAAATCACTCCAAATACCAGCAACAATAGCAACAAGATAACCTAAAATAAGGGAAAAGTAATTGTTAAATTGTCAAACCATTAACAGAAGCAAGAATAAACTGGTAAAATATATATATATATATATATATATATATATATATACACACACACACATACACACAGAGAACAAGTTACTGCATATGTGTGCAAAGGACACGTTTTTTTGGTGCAAGATACCCAATCATGTTTTAGTCATACCGCCAATTGAGTTGCCAACAATATGAACTGGTTCACCCACAACAGCAACAATAAAATCTCTCAATAGTTCAGCCCACAAGAGTTCAGTATATACCACATTTGGCTTTTCTGATTTGCCAAATCCTAAAATAGTAATTGCCCAAACTCGATTTCTAGATTCAGCTAAACCACGTATGTTGTCACGGTAATGCTCCCAAAAGGCACCAAAACCATGCACAAGAAGAACGGCAGGACCATCTTCACCAGCAACTGTATACTGAGAAAACCAATTTAAACAAGAAATTAGCAGGAAAGTTTATAAATATTTTACTTAAGTTGTACTAATTAATTAAGTATTTCAGATCTTAACTCATTTAACTGAGAAAAGAAAATTGAGTGGGCTCTTGCGAAGTGAACTTCATGAAAAATCAAACAATGACCATGAACCTATCAATTGAATACCTCGATAAGAAATCCTTTCCATTTCCATATCCTTGTTGAGTATCCTGTGTCATTGTTTTTCTGATTTCTCAAAGCCAAAAGCCAATACCACTACGACACCACAAAAACATATAAAAAGAATCATTTGATAAAAGAAAAAAAGAGAAAGTTCATGGCAAGTACCATGGTATTACACATAAGACAAAATAAAATAAGGTGCATAACAGTTATAACTAGCACCTCCTTTGAGCACACAGCATCAACTGCTGCTGCAATTGTGGCAGCTGAATAACCAAAGGGTGATAAAAAACCTGCATTTCTTTCTTGCTCATATTTGATAGCTTCATAATATACTCTTCTTCTAGATATAATGCCAAGAGACAGGGCAGGACCGAATAGACCAATAAATGATGCTCCATCCCGACTTTCAGAAGCACGCACTCTTTCATGCACCCTGCACAAATTTAAGTACATTTCATAACATGTAATTTTTACATTATGCCTTCAACCACAAAAGTTTAGAAACTTAGTGAACGAAATGTCGATTAAATGACTATTGTAGAGCTCACTGAGAAAGAACACCTTGTGAGTGTTAATGAATTAATCACTCAAGAGAAACTGACCAAAACAGTAGAGTATGAACATTGCTGCATGCGAGGTAAACACTGCTACACACAAAACTTTTTATCCCTTCTTACTATACAGGGGAAACAGAATGTAATAAAAGAAAGAATGGAGAAAATGCTTACAAAACACCGAAACAGAAATAGAAAGCCAAAATGGGGAATATTATGACTCTGTTTATAGTCGAGAACATTAAGGGAGACAATAATGAGAATCCAACTATAAAAAATTACTTTCAAGAAATTTACCAAAAAACATAAACTTCAAAAGGTAAGTTGTGTACGTACTCTTGCCAGTCATCACGAGCTGTTCCTTCCAAATATCTTAGATATGCAGCTAGTGCATTCAGTACACTGTCTGTACCACCTCCTACGATATTTCCTTCTTTTGTCACAAAAACAGATCCACTACGCTCCCTGGACAGTGTTTGCCCAAAGCTAGAACTTCTTTCAATTCTATCGCCATATTCCAATGCTTTTCTGCGTAAAACGGTTTCAGCTGAGACCTCCCTGATTAAACTCCAATTCTCTCCTGATTTACGTTCGCTGCTGCTCATAAATCCCTTTATATCATCATACGAGGGGAGAACACCTAATTCAATGAACAATTATTGCATAACTTTTGGCAACATTAAATGAATTCAATAAAAAAAAGTAACACATGCAGTGAAAATAATAACAATAATAATAATAAACAAAACATCCTGAAAAGAACGGAACTCACCCCACTCCAGTTCTATCTCTACACCAGGTAACGTTGACACTGACAGCTGAAGTGGTGTAGTCACAGGGAATCGACGTTTCTTAAACTCATCATATGACGCAGGAAGATTCTGCACATCCTATGTAACAGTAACATAATCAACGCAACCAAGTCAAAAAAATCCACATGTAACGTAACAAACACAGCTAATGAGTCTCTAACAATCTGCCACCTACCTTCACTTCATAAAATGGAGTTTGCCACAACTCAATCCCAGGACTCCCTTGCGGAACAGCGACGGACTTCAATCGCTGTTTGAGCGCATCTACGATGAGGCGCAGCTCATACTCCACCTCTTGTTCCGCGAACACACAAGTGGCTTTGACCTGTTCCGTCCTGAGCGATGAATTTACTTAAATGGCATGAAAACGCATTACAGATTAAGCGAGCAAACGCTAACTAACAAAGTAACAACCTCGGTTGCAAGTTGCTGCACGACGCTATCCGCATTGCCGAATCTGATCATCAAATCGGAACCGCGATCCTTCAGCGCCTTCCTCAAATCTTGCAGAGCAAGCAGAAGCAGCTCCAGCGTCTCGTCGGAGAAACCTGCAAAAACAATCGCCGGAGTAAGATTAAACTGCGATAGTGAAAGAAATCGCAGCGCATTAAATTCGGTTACTGACGGGAAAGAATGCGGTGATCGAAGACATATATAGGAAGGAGCGAGGGAAAGGTGGAGGCAGCGAGAAGCGCGGGGTGGTCATCGGTTCGGAGATCGTGCTTGAACCACAGAATCGCCGTTCCAGTTGCCTTCGTCAAACAGTAGCGTCGTGTTGAAGAGAAAGAAGGAGCGTTTGGGAAGGAAGAAAGCGATGGAAAATGCGAAGAAAACGATGGAAAATGGGAAGAAAAGAGAGGGAAAGTGAGAAGAGCCATGAGGAAAATGAAAAGAAATGAGTCACTGCAGTTAATTAAATAGCATAATCATTAAATTAAAATTTGCATTAAATAGTTTTTCTTTAAAATAACAAATTATAACAAGAAATATTGATTGAAATTTTCTTGAATATAATAAATCCAAAACCAAAAGATTCTCTTGCTACTGCTACCACTAATTTCTTGATATTTTCCTTGTACAAAACAGGAACACAAGTTTCAACCAAAATCTTCAGCCACTCATTGCTTTTCTGTTTTGTTCCAAAATCAAGAATATATAAATATATAATTATGGTAACTGGTTTTTCAATTAAAAGAAAATTAGTACAATAAAGGACAAAATAATTATGGATGATTTAAGAAAGATTTATGATTTTCAAGTTTTCTAACAATATTAATGAATTCTGTTATAATTTTTCCTTCAAGATTTGTTGAGCAGATATAATTTATTTAATAATTTTCCCATTCACTCAAGAAATTACTTTCAACCATAAATATTTTTTGTATTATGCTTAGTTTTTACATAATGGACTGAATTTGTTCAGCAAATTTGTAAGAAATAAAGTTGTTTTTGTATTAAATCTTGATTCTTGCTTCACTCAAGTTTCTTGGCAAAAATTTATTGTTGTGTCACTGTTAAAACACTTTGAATTAATGCACCAAAATCTTCTATTTCAGTATCTAACTAAATTTTATATATTTGATTTACAAAGTGACGATTTAACATGTTTTTAAAACGTAATAAATTACCATCAAAATGTAATAATTTAATAAGTAGATTAGACCAATAAAAGTGCAACAAAATTTAATGTATAGAAGTTTTAGTTAAAAAAATGAATAAAATAATAGGAGATAAAAAAACGTCATTTCTTTTACACAACAAATGTTAAATTTCAAATACATAATAAACGTACAGAAAAAAATAAAAGCATATCACAAAATATATGACATGTTATTATCTCAAAATAAATGTTGAAGTTTAAATTATCAAATTCATAACAATAAATAAATAATATATTATGTGTCACAATACTTCAATAGTTGATTAGAGAAGAAAATAAATTGACTATTTTTAAGTAAAATGTATTACATTTGAGAAATTTACCATGTCATATAATATAGTTAAGAAAAATAAAATTAAATGGTGAAAAATATTTTAGGAAACTCTCTCTTAAAAATTAAACTTTATGTTTAATTTAATCTTAAAAAACTCACTTATATGACAAGTGTTCTTATTGAGGATTACTTGTTGTTCTTCCAATATATATGTAAGTATGATAAGAGTTTCAAAGTTTATTCAACTATACTGATATATTTATAGAAAATTTTTCAACACTCAAGTTAGTAAGAATACAAATAATCTCATATGTAAGTAAAGATAAATAAAATAAATCTACCTTCTAAGAGGATTGGAATATTTATAGACTCGTGAACTTAAATAGAGATTTAATAAAGTGACTATTTTACTGTACACGTTTAGGTCACTTTTTTTTTAAGTGTGTCATATTAAGATGACTTGATAGTTAAGGACGAACATCATACAAAGTAAATAGTTTTAAACAAAAAAATTAGTAGTTTTAATCGAACTATAAGACGAAATGTCATCTAATAATACATAATATTTTATAAGTCTCTATTATTCACTTGCTTATATAAATTATTTGATATCTACCAAGCCCATCTTTAAAAAAAATATGGACTTAATTTCTTTATTTTTGTTAATATAAAGATAAAAATTTAATTATTATCTTGTAAAATATGCTTCATTGACTACATTAAGAAAAAAAAATATAATAATGTATTCATTCATCATCATATTTATAATCAGTGAATAAAATAACATATAAACTATTTTGAAAAATCAACTACATTTTTGTTAAGGGATGATTATTCGTTAAATATATTTAAAGTAAAAAAATAGATATAAATATAAACGACAACATAGTATTCAGCATTACTATTTAATATTAAAATTATTATATACGCCTATTTATTTTGATAAAAAAAAAATACAATCTATAATCATCTATTACTATGTGTTCGGTATCTCCTTTGGAATATATATATATATATATGTAAAAATTATTGATTAGGGTTTAGGGTTTATATATATATAATTTTTTTTTCTTTTTTCTTTTTCTTTTTCTATCTTTGCAAACACTAACAATAAAGATTGTATTTTTGTGTGTAAAAATATTCTCTGTGCCTCTGAGATGCCCGTTTCATCCTTTTGGTCTCACAGCGATGCCGATTACTCGGACACATGATGATGATGATGAGTCTCTTTTTGGTGCCGTTCCTTCTCCCACTCAGATTCAAACTGCTCTCACTTCACTCAAACAGTAAGCAATTTTTTTTTTTTCATATAATCATTTCTTCAGCAAATCACACTCACACCCTTCAGTTTTCTTATTCAAACTGCACACAATCCTGAACACTAGGTTAAACCATTTTTTACCACGCAGTGCTCTCTTTTTTGGTATCTTAGAGTCTATGATTGCAATCTATTTCAATCGATAAGGGCCATGTACACATGTTAATTGTAAAAAGAAAGGTGTAATTTACTATTCTTTGTTCTGCTACAATCCATGCCAAATTATGCATATCTGGTAAATTTTCGAAATTGATACTTTGGTTTCTTTTTTCTTTCTATCGTAGAAAGTGAAATATTTAATTATTTTGATATTTGAGTTTAGTTATTCATTTTATTATTATGGTGAGTAATATTTATATGATTTAGTCTTTATATGTATCTTTTAAATATATATTTTATGTACTTGCAGGGTCTTTGGGTCTTCTTCGCCTGTTCAGCATGTTAGGGACAGATATTATTACCAATTGGACATGGAAGTAGGTCATGTCAAAGATACTCCTTTAGTTGATCAAGTAGATTCAGATCAGTCTGTGGCAGACTGGGAAGAACCTTCTCTCTGTTCATATAATCCAAGCATGTTACAAGCTGATCTTTTTGATAGAGCTTCTTTTGCAATTCATTTATTGCAGACTGATGCATGTGTCGAGGTGTAGTTTATGACACGTTACTCTCATTTTAATAAAATAACTCAGATGATTGTATATGAACATGAATAAGATTTTCATTACCTCTAGTTGTTGAATTCGTAGAACTATTTTGATATTGGTACAACATTACTGAACAGCAGATTTTTGTGTACTATGTTTGTACTTATAAAGAAAATTAGTGAAAATGATCGGATGATAAATCTGTTGCCATTGATACAAAATAAATATACAAGTCTTTGGGGAAAGATCATTTTCATTAATTTTAAAAAATTGTTTGTCTTATTGCAGAGGATGGTAAGATCATTATCATCAGATAAATCTGTTTGGGATGCTGTACAAAAGAATCAAGCAGTACAGGAACTAAGGAACGCCCTAAATGCAGGTTGGTTAAGTGTTATTATTGTATATGGAAATAGTTTAACAGTTGGATTTTTCTTAGAATTTGTTCATACTAGATGTCAAGAATAAAGAGATTGGTTTTAAATGGGATGAATTCTGATTGAAGAAGTGTGGTATATATATACTAACATTTTCTTATTAAAGACCTCGGTGATTTTTCTTAGAATTTGTTCATACTAGACTATCAATGTAATAATCATCTGGTATTTCTACTAATAACTTAAAACATGATATCTTTATTGTAGAGATATGATTTCATTTTTACATTTGTTGCATGGTAGGCATGTCACTGACACTTTACACGTTTATGTAGGTATTACATTTTGATTAATTTGGACTTGAAATTTTCAGAAAGAGACGAGAGCTGGGATGGAACAGTTAACAATGACTCCCCTGACACAAAAAATGTGATACTGCGGATGTCGCATGCTGTAAAAGCCAAACTCATGGAAGCAATTGAGACTATTACCGAGATTGTGAAGAACTTGTTTCAAAGTGCACGTCACAAGAAAGCTGCATTTGCAGGAAAATGTAGTTCATTCAAAATAAAGCTGAGAGTTTCTGTCATGCTTTCCATAATGATCTTCCTATTTGTGGTGGTGGAACGTTTCTGTTAATCTAATTCATTCAATGAGAAGCTAATCCACGGGATAGATCAACAAAGTGTTGACAGTTCTCATTGATTCTCTGACATTATTTTCTGTGGGTAAGACTTTGGTATTGGGATGTTTACCTATTTGTCCCTTTTTGCGTCTTCCCACACTAAAAAAAGAATACATTTTGCTTCTTTTTAGACAAGATAAGGAGTAAAAGCTATCATTTGTATACATGAATTTTACTTGCTCTTTACAATATTTGTGAGATTGTTTACAAGCATGTTGTGATGTTGTGATTTGACCTTAATGAGCTTGACTTTGCTTTCTCTATATGTCAAGTAAAATTGTTTTGATTGAAAAATTTGTTTGTGATTATTTATATCATAATTGATTGGTAGGGGCTTCTAATTTTCTTCCTTACTAACAATTCAATCCTTTTCTTAACTTTCGATGTAGGATTATGCTAATTCAAATTTGAATGTCAGTAGCAGTGGAAATAAGGTAGAATGGAGATTTTGAGAGGTTCACTAGTAAAAATAATCAGCACTAAGGATGAAAGAGTATCTACAGTCTGCATACAATTAAAAAACAAGAAGTTTTAGTAAAATACTGTCTAACATACTAGAGACAAACTCATAATAGAATTGAGATTCCCTATGACTTGTGATTTCTAATAAATTTTAATCTGTAGTTAAGAGATTATACTCAATGATGGAAAGTGTTCAAAATAGTCATTGCTGGCAATTTTGTTTAAAAGATCAAATCCATTGAAGCAAGTGAAATATTATCCATACTAGTCAATTTTGTCAGAATCAGTCTTGTAACCAAGCAATTACAAAAAAAATGTGTTCAATTTTACACTTGATATGTCACTAGTCAGATGCTTGTTCTAGTATCAATTGCACTTGCCCATTGGCGCTGACTTTTTAATCACATATTCACATGAGCCAAAAAGGTACTGTACTATTCCTGCTGGCGCATTAGTAATTTTTGCCTTGGGCGTTTATCTGATCAATTGAATCAAGCTCAGGAACTACAACAACCTTATGGTTAACCTCGCCAAGATTGCAGATCTGTTTCTGTGCAATGTTCACCGCTACAACATCTTGAGAAAATCCACATTTTGTACCCGGAGAGACCTGTAAGAGAACAAAAGATTATATATATCCAATAGTTGTAGTTGCAAAGTAAAAGAACTAAAATATAGAATAAACTTTTACCCGGGATCTACTACCTGAAACATTCTGCAATTTAAATGGAACCACAAGGGAAAAATAAACTATGCACTTGGTTTTAAAAATGGAGATGGGCAAACAAATAAAGGTATTTTTAATTTCAAAAGCATGGTGTGGGCAAAAAAACATTTCTCACCAAGATGGGTTAAAATTAAATTAATACTGATGGTGCAGCTAGAGGTTATCCTGGTCTTGCTATTTGTGGATGTATTTTTCATGGGAGTGTGAGAGAGTTTATTAGTGGTTTTTCTACGTTTATTGACGTTCATACTGCTTTGGTTACTGAGTTTTTATATGGCTTGAATGTGATTCTGTCTTGGTTAGTGGTGCATTTAGTGCTAGGACTAATGTTTCGTGAACACTTGTCTTAATTGTTTTGGAAAAATAAGGTTTAGGATTACTCATATTTCTTATGAAGGGAATGTATGTGTTGATAAACTGACTAACTTAAGATTTATTCATAGAGACTCATTTCATTGGTATAATAAACTTCAATCTAGTCTATTCTTAGAGTTCTTTATGAATAGGTATAGTTTATCTATATGTCGTTTTTGTTAACATATGGGTTTTGATCTAATCTTTCCATATTTTTTTGTATTTTCTTTTAATAATATTTTTTTTCATACGATAACATATAATTGTTGTTACTTGGAATGTGAGACTAACTGAAATTCAAGTTACATAGTATTGGCTAACATGAAAATTTTATATATATATATAAAAAAAAAATTCTTAGTTTCTTACGTCGAAGAGAGTTTCTCCTAGTTTAAGTTTGATTGCTCCACTCTTGTAGATCTGCATTTTGCCCATGTATCCGCTTGGCAACTCTTCCAAAGCACCAGCCTTTCCTGATACTGTTGTTGCACCAATTTGCCCCTTCTCCTTATTACTCCCCACGTTAAAAGGGAAATTTTTAGGAAACTGAAATAAAAACATCTTATGTTGCTCACTCTTCTCCTGTGAAAAAATCATCTGAGCATTATTATATCTGTTTTCAGCTGTATAATGCTTGTACAATTTATTATATTCCATGATGACTACTAACCAAGAGCTTGAGTTCTGCAGCAGAATTAACAGCATTCTCATCATACTTCGAACTAGTAGCAGCTTCCCCAAATTCTTCTTCATCAAGAATTTCTACCAGATTAAAAAGTCACATCTGTCAATGTTTAAAAAAGCATCCTTTGGAGACTTCTGCTAAAAATATATCTTCTAGACTACTCCACTGTGTAAAAAGTTATTCTTCAAACTTTTATCAGTGTATGTAGTTCACGAATATATATTAATTCTATTAATAGATCATTTATTGATATATATTAGAGCAAACCTGGATTTCCAGAATTTGGCTTCCTTAGAGGAAGAGTAATAGGGTAATAAGAGTTGGTATAATCCTGCAGATAAATATTCAAAAGGTTAGATGCTTGAGAAAGATACAGATAACAATAGAATACATGACATGATCACACATTCTCACCCATGGTTCCTTGTACTCTCTTTTGATTTTCCTGGCAGTTTCATTGGTGGTATTATCAGTAACATCTATCGTGCTGGTATCATTTTGATCCCCAGTAGCAGCAGAAGAACGTCTTGAACGAATTTGCTCTTTAGCAAAAGATTTTGATGGTGAGCCACTGTTTGTGCCATTATCTACAGCTTTGCTCGTGCCATATGTCCTGAGGGAGGTTGATGAAACTCCAGGACTAAATGCAACTTCCACGCTAGCTGCAGGTTAAACACAGAAAATAAGCAGCAAACAAGATGAATAAAATATTAACCATGAAGGGGAAGACGATATCCCAAATATCCCAAATCAAGTGAATGCAATACTCCTTCATACTCCCTTCATAAACTGATTTTATGAGATTGAGTTAAACTTAAAGTATGAGATCAGTCAACTAATAAGTAGCTTTAGACAAAATTTTCCACTAATATTTTCCATGTTAATATCATTTAGACAAATGTAAGAACCCAATAAGAAACTTCTTTGAAAAAAAAAGATAACATCTTTCATTTAAATGTACTATAAACTCGTTTGAAACTATAACCAGGTTTTTCCCTTTACCCAGATACTAAATATATTACCTCTCCATACAAAGCAACTATCTTCAATTTAAAAAACTTCATCATCAACCACAAACATTTCCTAAAAGCAATGAACTATCCTGAAAGATTTACTGATAATGTTCTACAATATTTTACGTATTCTCAACCATGTCTTTTGGCATGCAAGGTTAAACTAATGAAAATTTACATTTTGTTTCGACTTTAGGCTCCCGTCTCGCAGAATTCTCCTGCAAAGGTAGAAAAAAAGTAAATTAGTGACACTTTAGCATTAAGGGAATTAAAAAAGCACAACTAAAAGGAAAAGCTTAACGTAACAATTGTTCCTTGTGAGATATATTTAAAAGAGTTAAATCCATGAAGTCTTTGTGGCAACCTCTTTGACATAGAGTTTGTTACAATGGCAATTGACATTATTCTTGACAACTTAGTTAAGATTAATAAAAGTATAAATAATTTAATTTTATAAAATCGATGTTTGATACTTATAGTTTATAATTTAATATATCGAGCATGAAAGACCATAAAATGAGCTAACTATAATAATTATGAAGTTATGATTTCTTTTATTAAAGAGAAAGTAAAAGAATAAGGAAACAAAGTTGACTCTTTTTTTTCCTTGTACTTTCAATAATTTAAAACTTTTATTCCCTTTTCGTCATCGCAAGCACACCATTAGTATAACACTGTCCGTTTGAAAATCTCATTCGCATGTATTTGGTATTTGTTATTTTTTTAAAAAACTACTTCTTTTATTTTAAAGTTCTGTTCTTAAACTTTTATCTACACTGTTTTCAATGTAAAATTTTATAATGAGTATTGTTAACCTTTTTTATTACTTATTTACACTCTTGCTAACTTTTAAAAAAAAATATTTATTAAATTTATGATAATTTTAACACGATTATATCATTATTTAAAAAGAATATATTAATTTTTTAAAAATTTAAATTTATTGTATATATTTTTATTATAATTATAAAAATAAAGAAAAAATTCTTCTTTAATGACAAAGATCTTTCTACTAGAAAAAATCCTTTTGAAGTGATATGAGTGTAGTTCTAGTTAATGCTAAAGTTGTAGTTAAAGAAGAGAACTAGTTTTGACTGAAAACTTCACACGTATAAACATTCTGAATTTTTTATACTTTAACACTTTTTTTTCAAGAATGAGAACAGATAAACCCTCAGCTTGTCTTCAACAGCAAGCAGAACATTACAATTCATAGTTTTAGCTAACGGATCTAAGAGAGAAATTATTTGAACAGCAATTGATTTCGATTTCGAAAGAAAAGTTTAGAAGAAATTACAAAAAGTAAAAATCAGAGCAGAATGAATAATGAAAAGAAGATGAAGAACTGGAAAAATGAGGAGTGAAGAGACTTACGTATCGACGCGAGAGAAGTCGAGCAGGTGCGCTATCTTCGTCTTGTTTATCGTCCTTTTCGCTGCATCGAAGCAAATTCTTTATAGAATCAGAGAACAGTGTTTGGAATATTGCATTGAATGATATGAGGAATTCAGAGTGGATTTGTTGAATTACGTTTTGGGAGCATGGGGTTTGGGCGGCCTGGGAGTGAACTTGTGCTGAAAACACACACACAACAAACTTCAATTTCGACCCAAAAGCATTCAGAGAAATGAGGGATTTGGTGTATGTGAGTACCTTTCTGGTTCTTGAAGAGCCCTGATCTGGATCCATGGCGTTGGACTTCGGTAGGACCAACAACGAAACGATCAACTCAAAAAAACTCAACAATTTTGACGAAATTCAGTTTCGAACCCGTACCCTAACTTAGAAGCTTCAACGGCTCAACCACTTCACTAGTGTGACGATTTATGTCCTCCGATTCCACTTTATATTATAAATTCCGTATTCCTTTAATTCTATATTTACCTTTAGAGAATTAATAAATTAGAATTAAAATTTTGTGATTCTTTTTAATTTGCAAAGAAAATTCAATTTACATTTTTTTTTTCATGGTTTTTTCTATTAGAAGAAATCTTACGTGAAAGCACATGTTCTGCTTCGAACATAGTATATAAAGTCTGCTTGGGTAAATTTTTTATAAACACTTATAATTTTTTTTAGAAGTTAAAATTTATTTCCATATATAAATTGAAAATTTGACTGTTAAAACTATTTTATAAAATTTAATATGATTACATTTTTTTGTTCTAATTTTCTTTTGTTAAAGAAATGTTTAAAATTATTGGAGGTAAATTTCCCATACGTTGGATGACGTGGAATTCTTCCGTGACTAATTTTATTTAACCCCTATAAAAAAAAGTATGCTACAAATAGATTAAAAACTATATTAATATTTTTAATACAATATCACCATTTCAAGATTACAGAAATCTCTCTCATTTAATGTCCCTCCTTGTATTATTTTAAATTATTTTTTTACAAAAAAAGAATTATGAATGGAAATTCTTATTCCACTCTGCTAATTCTATGTTGAGGATTTTTTGTAAATTACCTATATTAGGTAATATAACTAGTTTATATCCTACATTTAAAATTAAAATAGAGAAAATTCACATCCCTTTATATCTAATGTCTCTCTTTCCAACTATACTACAAGTGTTTCTTCTAAATTTATAGTGAAACAACTTCCTTTGTTTTGTTCTCATTTAGGTTAAGTTGTCCTCTTGTTGGTACTAGGTAAACACTACCACAGTTTAACAATAATTAATCTCATGCAATTGAATCACAGTAAAAAGTCACACAACTTTGTAAAAATACACACCTAAAAAGTCATCGTATTGTCATACAACTTCTAGACACTGCTATAGCAAAGACGCACTGTTAAGACTCAATATAACCGAGACACTGGTATCACACATATAAAAATATGTGTAACTTTTAAAAATTAGAATACGGAAACACGAATATTATATAATTCAATTATATAAATTAATAATAAAAATTAATATATATAAATATATTTCTCATTTTAAAATTATTAAAAATTTATCAAATGTCTTATATGTATCATAAAGTGTCAAATGTCCAATATGATACGATACAATCTAACACTAATACCACACAAACATACAATACAATCTAACACTAATACGAAGACGTTTCAATTTTTCTAGTAAAATAATATTTCTCTCAATTAGTTCAAAAATTTATTCCTTACTTCTATAATAAATTTATATAAAAAAATTCATGTATTTTTTTCTTAAATCATATTAAAACCATGTTAAAATTATCAAAAATCTAATAAATATTTTTTGAATTAATCAATTAACCGATACATATTATCCTATAACTATCATACTAGTGTCAATATCCAGTTCAATACGTGTCGGACACCATTTAAAAAAAGTGTTCTACCCTCATAGATTGTTATTCAACTTCTCTGTGAAGCTGACAACTTCTACCCCATTTTTCATCTATATTCACTCATCCCTCTATTTCTGAATTTTTAGTCATCCCAACCTTTACTTCTCACTCATCTCTATTTCTCTTTTTCAATATTTCCATTATCAACTACTCACACCAGTAGAAAAAATAAGTCACTACAACAACTAAAACCAAAAACCTCCTGTATCTACTCCATGTATATACAACGTCTTCATAAAATATATTATTCAATACCACATGGAATTGCCCCTCAATATCGAACGCATACAGCAGCAAACTTAGATAAAATGAGGATTATAACTAGAAACAACAGCCATCAATTGCATGTTTCAACTTGCACCTAATGAGTGAAGAAAAATGTCTTTCTAAATGTGCCACAAATGCATTAACCCACCTCATGGACAAAAACGAATCACAATTTCAGGCATAGACGAAGACATACAACCTTAAAACCGATTTACAATGATAGGTTATCAGGTTCCTCCTGCCTTCAGAAAATCGTGGGTCAGAACCATAACAATTGTTTATAAACAACTTTTTTCAGTGCTTAGGTAGTCTATCTAAACTTATATTCACTTCCTATTTGTTATCAAACCATGTAAGTAAACAACGTATCCACTCGTTAAGTGCTTAAATAACATTTTTTTAGCAAACAGCGCCTAAACAAGCATACCAGCAAACTAGCAAGATTCGTGATTTGATTGATGGCCATGACCTAATATTGCACAGTTGAATTAGAAAACTTTATATATCCCTAATGACAATACAAAGATGATCTAATTTCAGAAAGGCAGATATGAAGCAGGAAAATATAGAAAAAATCTACAACTCCAATTCTTTGATCATTTACTCTATCTTCACCAAGCATGTGCAGAACACTCAAACACTATCATTTTCACCTCAGCCTTCCCCTTATGCCAAATAATATTGGCTGTGTCAACCGTATCACATGATCACTTCAGAAACAAATGAGAAACTTGATAATTGCCTGTGTCATGATACAAGAACTTGGTGTTGATAACACCATGTCAGCTAAACTTTTAATTTGAGGCAAAATGAAACAATGCCAATGTCTGACATTTATCATGCCAGGAACAGAAAACGTTTCAACTCTTTTTACCTGTCACACTTGGAAATGTTAAATACATTTTATAGTTGCATGATCTAACCATTTAATAAGAATCTCTTTCTACCAACCCAGAAAGCCTAAAGCAAATGGCAAGGTCTGATTACCTTCGTGATGAGAGATGTATGATTAAAGGCATCTAAAACGCAGCTTCAGCACCAAGCGATTAAGAGAACTATAGTCCTCAAACAAAAAAACTTAAGCTCATCACCAAAACTATAAATAAGTTAGAATCAGTTGTCAATGAACTAAAAATCTAAAATACTGAATGTGACAACCGAACAGTATTAACATGAAACATCAGGAACCAGCTGCCATAAAAGTTCAGACAAACTTTCAAAAGGAAACATTAGCAACCAGACATTACTGTGTAAATCAATAAAATGCCACAGAAAATAATTCAGACAGTATTAAGTCCTACACGACAAGAAATGATTAATGATAATATCATGACTATAATATTCTTTTGACTTCTGCCGTATGAAGACTGCTATCAACTTCTAGCCCAAATCTCTGCAAATTTCATAACAGTACAGCAAGGTTAAAGAAGTGAGTCCCAAACTTCGAAGAAAGACATGGCAAGAGGTTAAGAAATCAGGTTCACAAGAGCTCCAAGAAACATCAGGCCTGTCACAACGTTACATCATAATAATGAAAGTTAAGAGAGGTAAAATCATGATGAAATATCAAATAAACATGCAAAAGGCCATTGTTGGTTTTATGCATGATTACAAAGCTTCAGTATGAACACCATCATCAAGAAGCATAAACAGAGACAATAGATCTTTGAAAACGATAAAAGGAATTTACAGATGTAATCTGGAAAGCAATGCAATCAAACATACACATTGCTGTATAGATGTCAATCAATCAATCACCCAACCCATAAAATGCAACAAAGGTTTCTTCAATTTTAATTCATACCAAGATGCGGCTTTTAGTTTCTGCTCCAATGCACCAAAAAATTATGAAGGAGGCCAGATACCATCACATTCATACATTAGCAGGAGAAAATATATCCAAGATTTTTTTTTTGCAGATATCAAATACTTACACAGTCATATACCAGTTTGCCCTTTCTTCTGTAAGGACCCTTCGATACAGAAAATAAGGTGGAACTTACGTGCAAGAAAATTAACAAAGAACAGTTAAGACATTATTTTATAAGCCAAAATAGTTTTGTTTGGGGGTCAGTTGGTAATAGAGAGGCTTTTGCAGCTAACATTCCTTTCTATTTTACAGAAAAATAATAAACTACAGGGAAAATGAATACTTGTTAACCATCAACTTGCAGATGAAAATCCCAACTTGAATGAGGCCACACAAAATTTAACTATGACCGTAAAAGTTAATTTTAAAATCATTAATGTACTAGGAAGGATCCAAATTAAAAAATTTCATGGTCCCACCTGTCTCCAATTAGAAATGTCAGAAAAAGCTCACGTTTTCATGGGATGCTCATCTGCTGAAATGAATTTCAGATAAAGATTTCCAAGGGTGATAAGTTATTTTTCAGGAACAAATCTAATCTCAGACAATTCTAAATAACTAATGAGGGCCCCATAGTTCAACATAAAAAGTATAAGCCTTACAGTTGTGAAAATAAGTAAGCAATGTAATGCTAGATCGTATCAAAGTAAAACATGTATACGAGCTGTTACAAAAAATGAAATCAAGATGACAAACGCACCTTTTGGAACACCGAAACACAAGTGAACAAAATCATTTCATCTCTGCCATGAATTTCTCATACTCTGAATCAGTACCATATGAAGTCTTCTCAGCTGATGAAGGAGGAGGAGGCACTGGAGGATTTGTGGTCCTAGGCACATTTCCAATGCTAAGGGAATCTGTACCATATGTTGTCTTGTCTGCCGATGAAGCATGTGGTGGAACAAGAGAACTATTGGCCCAAGGAACATTAGCAATATTGTGAGATTGGTCTGAAGTTGAAACAGGAATGGGGGCGGGAGGGGGAGGTGGAGGAGGAACTGCGTTATAGTAAGGTGGATATCCATAAGATGCAGGATATGTAGGTTGGGCTGCAGGTGGCATTGAAGGTACCGAGTTACCATATACATTTACTGCTACAGACTGAGTTGAGGTACTATTGTCAGACTGCACTCCGGGTGGGTAACTCTGCTGCAATTCACTAGAAGTTGCAGGCTGGGATGGGGCACCAGGAGGGCCAGTCTGCACAGGAGGAGGATATTGAACCCCATATGGAGGCATAGGTTGACCTTGCATAGGTGGATACATGGTTGACCCAGGAGGAGGAGGAGCATAAGGAGCATATGGAGGAGGAACAGAGGGTCCCCATGGAACTGGAGTACCACCGTAACTCCCAGGAGGAGCAGTCCCAAGGGGGCCACCACCAGCATACTGTTGGGATGGATAACCACCGAGTGGCTGGCTTGGAACAGGATAAGTGGGCACAGCAGATGCTGGTGGGCCAGGAGGCACAACAGGCTGAGGAGGCTTACCAGCAACTCTCACTGCAATTGTTCGACCCTCGAGGCGGTAACCGTTCATGGCCAAGATTGCATTGTTTGCCATTGTGATATCAGCATACTTCACAAAACCGTATCCTTTACTTAAACCCGACATTCGATCCTTGATCACTTTTGCCATAACAATCTCACCAAATTGTTGAAATAATTGGATTAAGCCATCATCGTCAAGACTGGGCGGCAAATATCCTATGTACAAATTTGTATCATCGATTTCCTTTTTAACTGCAGCAGCCCCTAAGCCAGCTTGAGCCAAACCACCAGCCGTAGCGGAATTGTTAGCCCAAGGAGGATTGCTTCCAGAAGTGCCTGCTCCAATCGCCAAGGTACTGGTTTGCTTAGTTGCAGATTCAGGAACCGAACCACCCAACTCTGCTAGGAAATTCTGATACTCATCATCCATCTTCTTTCCAGTAGCACCCTTCACCGGACAATCTATGCTTGGATGACCACCATCCCCACAATGTTTACAGACAACTTCACTCTTAAAAGTGGAAGTCCTGGTAGGACAAGCATATTGGCGATGACCAGGTTCACCACAAAGCCTGCAGTACTCTTCATCCCTGATCGTCCCATTCAATGCAGCAAGTTCCCTAAGCTGTTGCCTCTTGTGCTCATTCAATACCTCATCCACAGGCTGCAAGAGCTTCTCCACCATACCCGCAGCGGCCTCAAGCGACTCCGGCGTCTCAGCCTCTACCAAAACATGCAAATCTTCATTCTCCGATGGATCAGGCTTCAAATCCCTCTTCTGCTGTAGCCTACCCTCTTTCACTGATCCTTTACCTCGAATCACAATTTTAGCACCAGTTTCTTTCTCCATCCGCTTCTGAGTGTTACCTCTGGGACCAATAATAAGCCCAATAAAATTGTAACCAGGGTATTCTTTCATCGGTATATAAAGCTTCTTCTGAAGCTTGGGCGGCCTATAATCTGCTGGTGGCTTAAACGCGGGGTTCTTCTTTATAATCTGAGATATAATCTCCTGCCTCTCTTTTTGCAATCTCTCACGCGCCCGGTATTCCCTAGTGTTAATCCTAATGCCCATGTTATCATATATCGGCTCAGGCGAAGGAGATCGAGCACCTTCGGGGCGGTCATCTAAGGGTAAACCTGACTGTAACATTCGACTAATCTCAAGAAGCCTACTGTTCAAAGCCTGAATCTCGGGATCGAATTCAATACCGCCCATGAAATCAGGAAGTTGAATCACCGGCTTGGGCTCGTCGTCGGCCCAGCGAGACTTCCTCTTCTTCGGCCCGGACCCCAATTCCCCGCCACTCTGGCCGCTCTGGTCATTCGATTCCGGTTGCGGATCCCACCTGCTCCGCCGGCGGCGCTTGCTCGTGGTCTCCTCTTCGCCGCCGGATTGATCCCTGTCGGTGCCGCTACGCGTCAATCCTTCAGAGAGCAATGGCTTCGAAATCTGAGGATGCAAGCCGTTGTTATCCAAAGGTCCCTGACCGTTCTCCGACAGTCTTCCATCGCCGGTACCATTACCGTTTTGTCCGGTTTCCGATTGGTGTTGTGAGGAGTTGTGATACTCCGATGGCGCGTGGTTCGGCGGGGAAGGATCATAGGGATGGAGAGGAGGGAGATTTGGGGTTGAATCGAGAGCGTCCATGGATTGAGAAGGAAGATAAGATTAGGGTTAGGGTTTTAATGTGCTCAGTGAAAACACCAACAAAAAACGAGAGCAGAGAATGAAGATGAAGATTGTGATGACTTGTGAAGTGTCCACGTGACGGAGCCGCTATAAATAGGCGACCCGAATGGATTTGGAGCCCAAATCAACGGGTATGTCAAACCCGAATCTGATAATCGGGTTTTCTATTTTTAATTATTAAAAAAAACATAAAATGATTCAAGATTTTAAAGATTAATAAACATATCTAAATTTGTTCTGATTAAAAAAATGTAACGATCATTTGGTTGAAGGATAATTCTTAAAAATACTCTCATTCAAAGTAGTTATTCTAACTTATAGAGAAAGACAATTATATAAAATAAAAATATTTAATATTAGTTTGAGATATATAAATAAATATATATTTTAAAAATACTATTAAAATTAAATTTAGAGATAAAAATAAAATAAAAATACAAAAGAGAGTCATCAAGTATGGAGAGATATTAATAAAATTTCCCTTGGATCTTGAAATAGTATATAAATATGTACACTCTAAAAAGAAGATATCAATCATGTTTTACTTAAAACAATGAAATCATGGGGTTTAAGGTATATAAGAGTTTTTGAATTTATTAATTATTTTTCTTTTCATAATTTTAATTTTTGAATAATTACTTTCAAGATTTTTTTTTTTATAATTTATAAAAAAAAATCTAAAGGTAGATTGTTCTTGCCTTATCAAGTTACATATACACATGTATGCATTTATATGCACACCTAATGGCATGACTTTCTCAGATAAAATGGTATGATAAATTTTTTTTTTTTAAACTAAATACTATTCTCCTCACTTTCATTGCAAGAAAAGTCTTTTGGTCCTTAAAATTCATTTTGCAAGAGGAATTAAAAACACTCTGTTCTTTTCAGACTTTTGATCTTTATAATAGATTTGATTTGTTTAATTCTTTAGGAAATATCATATTTTTGTTAGCTTTTTTTAATCATGGTGTCTGGATAAAATAATCCATGATGGAGTAGACAATCCAGTTCAAATTTGCAGTAAAATGACATCAGCTTTTTTTTTCTTAAACTTGTAAAGTTTCATTGTATAGTTTCTTATAACTAATTCTGTTTAAATCTTCAACATTTCATCTCAAATGCAAACAATCATCTTAAAAAACTTAAAATTTACTGTTAAGTTCATAGCTAGCTGTCTCTGCTGGTTAAACCTCATAAACATATGCAGACTTAAAAAATGACATTTAAAAATGTGTAGTAAAAACACAACACAGTACAATGCATTAACTAATTGCAATCTCAGATATGGATTAAAACAAACAATCATACAGAGTGCTGAAGAAGAAAGGGCTACACTACAAATTAGAGCTAAATAAGTAGTATACCAAACTCTGATGTCACAATGTTCTTCCATTACTTCACATTTGCCTCAATGTCCATTGTTCCCATATTTTTATAAGTTTCCAAATGGATTAGACACAGCAGCATAGAACTTAGATGGTGTGAATGAGCTTTGTCCTGTTTGCAGCAATGATACAATGTTTAAGTCATTGGGAGAAGTACATGAGAATTCTATGTACAGTCATGTTCTCATTTCATCATGAATTAGTGCTGCTATCAATCTATGACATTTATTTATGTGTTAGGTAACCTCTTGCCTATAGCTTCTGCTTCTTTTTTCAAGTTATGATATCTCATTTTTAACCCATTTCCCCTCCAAAAAATCAAAGCAAAATGAAATCTATAGTCTACACTTTTCCCTGAAATAATATAGCATACTTGATTGCCTAATAATAACAGTAATAGCTCATGAATATGAAGCAAATTTAAAGCTAATAACCCATTTCCCCTCAAAAAAATCTATTAGTCTAAACTTTTCTCTGAAATAATATAGCATACTTGATTGCCTAATAACAGTAAAAACTCTTGAATATGAAGCAAATCTCAAGCTAACGTCCTAAAAATGTAGCAACAGAATAGACAAAGAAGCCAAGAAAAACACAATTTATAAGAAAATAAAAGAGGAACATACAGAGTTCAACCAAGTCAATGAAGTATAAGATCAAGTAACCATTAAAAATGTCATACTATCATTTGCAAGGGGGCAAAACAATTAGAAACTTAAATGCCACACAAAGCAATTGAAAACTTAAATGCCACAAAAGTGTGGCAACAGCATCAGAAACCTTCAGCAGTGTCCATTATAATTCTAATCAATCTTCTATGAATGACAACTCATGAACCTAATAACTGTGCACAACCACAAGTTGAGAACATATTATTCTCTCACAATTATCATTAAATATTGATACAACTCAGGAATATCATGAGAAAAGACACAAAATTCAGTTCATATTCATCCCTTTACCAAAAAAAGATGGTAAACCCACAAATCAACTCAAGAATCAAAACCATCTAATCTAGTCTAATGTGAAGCAGAATCAAGAGAGGGGTTTGGTTTTTTGAGTGAGCATGATGACTTGAATGCCTCAATCTGTGTCTGACATTTGGCATAGTCTCCCTTGTTCTCTTCCAAACACTTTTTCAAAGCCTCAACATCACAAGCTGAATTTATTTTCTTCACAGAGCTGCTATCTCCTGCTTTCTGATCCATAACCTCCAATTCAAAATATAAAGGTTCTGCATTTTTACATCAATTAGTAAATAACTCAATCAAGAAAATAAAAATGAAAATAATAATATCATAGCAAAAAACACTGCAATTGAGTAACGGAGTCCAGTGTTATGTCACTGGAATTGATTGAAAATAGAAAATTAGAAAGTAGAATAAGCAAAATGTGGTACCGTAACGAAACGCAGTGAAACGCTGCAAGCCCTAACCTAACACCGCTAAGGAAGACCACGATTGATTCCGGCACCATAAGATACAGAACCCGTATTCAAACGTGATTAAATGGTCAAATTCTACATCTATAATCCATAACATTCATAATAATCATTTTTAGTTTTTGGTTGTATATAAATTTTTTTCAATATTTTTTAAAATTGTAGTAATTTTTTTTTATTGTCAATGTTTTGAGTAAAAGGTAAATAAAATAGTTCTTGTAATAGTATTTCTTTTTAATTATGTTAACTGTCTTATTATTATTATTATTATTTAGAGGTGGTTTTCAAGACCTGACCATCAAACTAATAAGAACATAAAATTTATTATTACATTATGTATTGCATATATAATATTTATCTTATTTTTTTAATTCTCCTTTATTTATAGAGTTTTTTTTAGTGATCTCTTCCCATTTATCTTCTATCGACATAATAATCAATTTGTGAATTTATAAAGAATAAAAAATAAAAAACACCTAAATCATGTAACTAGAAAATAAAGAATCTATAATATTTTGACAAAATTGATGTAGACGAGAGTAAAAATTCTCTTGTCCGTCATAAACATAAACATACTTAGCTAAAATTTAATAATCATTTTCATGATTACACCACGTCAAATTTATATCCAATTAAGTTACCAATATAAATCCGACGTTACATTATTATTATTATAAACTTAGTATATATATATATATATATATATATATATATATATATATATATATATATATATATATATATATATATATATATATATTTTATATAGATATTTTTAAAAAATTTTTTTTTTTCTCTAAATATTTTTTTTTT
>Ga0123342_1000237_pt1 | contig 78856 bp, 26 predicted proteins | sample Turbeawhitnodule_FD_89960 | JGI IMG/M metagenome (GOLD analysis project Ga0123342, IMG submission 89960) | Root nodule microbial communities of legume samples collected from Mexico - Turtle bean Mexico white nodule | ecosystem: Host-associated > Plants > Roots > Nodule | place: Mexico: Nepantla... | reverse complement strand
TTATTAAATAATAATATTAACAATAATAAAAATTATTTTTAATTTTGATTTGATTTGATTTTATGAAAATATTTTTTATATGTATTTATAAAATTTTAATTAACTAAAATTAACATAAAAAATATATATCTCATATTTTATTATTTAAATATATTTTTTAAAAATGTTAAATTTGTAAACTTACATTTTACACATTTAAAAAAAATAAAAATTTTCTTACAACCATCATATCACTCACAAACTTCAATAAACTTTCCTCACAAATCCACTATAATATACCTGAATCCAAACAATCTCCCTTTCTTTACATTTTCTTCTCAAATCACTTTAAATTCACTCCCTCAAATTCTCTTCCCAATCTAAATACATGTTTAGTGGAAAAGGAATGAGTTATAATCTATTAGTTTTGAAGTGTTTCTCTTTATTTATTTTTTTTATTGATGATAAAAGAATACAAAATTATGTTACTGAGGAGAATCTTTTACATGCCCATGAAACTGTGTTATTGATGAATAAGATGAGTATATTTAAAAATGAAGAATGAATTGATGGGAAGAAGAAAGAGAAGGATGTTGCATTTATTGCAGCAAATTGTATGTGTCGAAAAATCCCCAGAAATCCCGTGAGTGGGTAAAGATGCATTAGCTGTAATTCAGGAACATATGCATTATTCATTGCACTTATTAAATGCTCTTCACCCTTTCTTTCACCCAAAAACACTAACCATAAATTTAACACAACAACAATATTCCTCCTCTTATTTACTCTCACAAAATATTATACACTATAATAATTAACAATTACTAACCACAACATATATAGCTTTTTAATTGCAAAACTTAGTATGTTCTTTCCCCCTGTTTCTTCTTTTATGTTTTCATTTTTTTGTATTGTTACAACGTATCAGTTTCTATTTATTATATTAACTATATTTTATTATTTTTATTAAAAATAATTTAAATATTTTAACTACATCTTCAAAATTTACTTATTAAATAGATTTGATTATCCCATGAAGTTAATTTCCCGCCAAATCCAGGAATAGAGAGAGAAGCACTGTTAATAATGGCGGGAAGTAGAATAAAATAATAAATGAACCGCGTAAAATGATAACATTCAGTTACTTCATTTTCTTACTCACTCTTCTTTATTTTATTTATTATGACTGATAATAATAATTTAATTTGTATAATGAATTTAAAACTATAGTCCTTTACATAAGTTGTATTAATCTTCCATCATATCACCTTTTTAGTACCTGCACCCATCAACTCTTCATACTTGTTGTGTCTCACTTGTCAAATCGTTTTTAAATTATTAAAAGTTATGTGTGTGAAAAAATATAAAATGTAATGTTAGGTTTTCAAAAATTGAACAAGAATTGGCGCCAAAAGCTGTTTAGGGTTTGCCGCTAAAAAGGATAGAGATGTCATCATTTCACTATCAAGTTGGAGTGTACGTTCCTGAGCCACATCCATCAATATACGTGTAATTATGTATCATGAATAATTCTTATTTAAATATATTATCATGTTCAGAATCAATATTTAAATTCATAAGATATTAATATAAAGATAATATTTTACTTTTAATATATTTTATTTAAATTCATAATGATTAACACTATAAAAATCTACGCATTATAAAATATATTAAAAAATCTAATTTAATATTGGAAAATTAGTTTCAGTTAAGTTGAGAAATATATTCAATAACAATTTGATAAGATTTGTTGGATAATTGAGTGAACTTAATTATTTTACATAGTTGAATCGTAAATTCGTGGTTTTTAGTGAGAGAAGAATCAATTGAGTTGGACTGATTAGACATGTTTAGTGGGTGAGATTAATCATTGTGTTCCTTTTATAATCTCTATTTAAAGAGATCATTGTACTTGTAATTGGTGTGCAACAAGATAAAATGAAAACCTAATAGTTGCCCGTGTGGATGTAGGTTGTAGTTAGAAACCAAAACACGTTAAATCACGTGTTGTTTATTTTCTACAGTTATTTTGTGATTATCTGTGTTGCTTACGCGTGTGTTTTTTTCATCAGACAAGTTTAACCAACTTTCATTATAATAAACTTTAATACTTATTATTGTTGATAGAGTTATATCTGATAGTACAATTAAAAAAAAATTATAACTAAAAATCTAAAATATTATATAAATTATATTTATAATCTAATGAAATATTTAAATTATATAATTTTAAGTGACATGTATTAATACAAAATTTATTATAATTAATTTATATTTGTATGGTAATTATATTTAATATCTCAAAATTATAGTTTAAATAGTTTGTGAAGCCTAATGATTTACAAAATAATCTTAATCGAACACAACAGACGTACAATGAGAAGCTTTAATTAAAAGCGAAGTGGTAGAATAGTGATTTGTTTATTTATTGGTGGTAACGGATAGCTAACATAATATTCCCTGTATATATGATGTTGATATGTATAGGGTTACGTGTTACTTAAGTCAAGTGTCACTTTTATTTATAGTTATGATTATAATCACAGAATCAGTGTAAAATATCTTCATTTAAAAGTAAATATATGAAAACAAGGTAAATTTAATTATTTATATTAAAAAATAAATAAAATAAACTACTTTATAAATTATGAAGTGAAAAATATTGAAATAATTATTAAAATATTGCATCACTTCCTCTTTGTACTTTATAATTTTAATTTATTGATGAGACTAAGGTGTGTTTGGACAGTTGTTCTTATGATTTACTTGATTAAAACACGTTTTGTTAAAAAAAAAGTGATAGACTATGTCGGGCTAATGTTTGAATGACAAAAATATGATTTATAGATTATACATTTATGTCTTGAGAAGAGTTATAAATACAATGAAAATAAAACAAATAAAATTGAATATTATAAAATAATATTTTTTATAAGAATTTTCAAAAATATAATCATAAGATAAAGGTTTTCCAAAAAAAATTATACTAATTCATCTCTTATTTATTGTTTACATGTATCACTTCTAACTATATACAATTTTCAATCATCACCACATATCTCCATTACACACTAAAATATATTAATCAACGAGTCTATTTTTAATTATTTTATAACATCCAATACAAATATTATAAATTTATCAATATACAACAATAATTATTTAATTATATTTTTGAAATTAAACTTAGATATCGCACCTATTATACCACTAAGTTGTTTTCACAACAAACTCTCAACATCAAGTATATAAGGTAAATTTTTTATGACTTATTTGATATAATTTTTTTTCACAACATTTGATAGGCCTTTATCTATGTAATTCTAGTGTATGAGAAGAATGATAATCATCTTTATCATATAGTCCCAAAATCAAGTGACCTTTCAAAACAAAATCAATACTCCCTTCACGAGAATACGTATATTTAAATTCATTTGTTTATAAATTATTTTTATAAAAAAACTTATTTTATTTTTCATAAAAGCTTTATCACATATTTTTTTTATTAATGTATGAACTAATTTTAGAAAACAATATTTTTTAAGATCCTATTATATAATAATTCCTATAAATATTTCTAAATGAAAACAATAAGAAAAAAATGGCATGAAATAAACTAAATTTTCTTATATGAAAATTAATTTGTACTTTTTATATTAACTTTTTTTTAAATAGTTTAAGCAATGCACAATATATTAGTTTTTTAATATATTTTATTTTTTATTTCATTATATCACAAGTGTTTATTCTGCTAGAGGTAGTTGTGAATTTTTTTTCAGACACCGTCTATGAACTAAAACTTGTAACTTCAAAAGTCGAACCAAATAACTTGAGTTGCATGATTAACCAGCTTGCACTTATCTTAGTTTGACTAACGATTTTGATTTTGAAATTAAAACATAATATTAAACTCTAGAACAGGTTATATTTACATGCAGAATCACGTGTATTCTGAATGGTGCAGAATTGTATTATATTCAGAATGAAAAAAAAAAAAAAGAGGTTTGTGAGAGTTCGGTAATCAAGGAAAAATAAAAAAGAAAAGGAAAAGAAAAAATGGAAGTAAATTCTCATTGATTAAGAATTGTATATGTTGATACAAGAGTTAGCAACAATTAATTCTTGATATTTGTAAAAGAATTTAAAATTAAGTTAAACTTGAACTAACAAAATAATTAATTCATATAAAATTCGACTTCAACTTCAGTAAACTATTTTTTATCTAATCATATTAAAAATCCAGACAAGTTGGTGTGATTCAATTTCATATTGATTTTTTTGAAAGAAACAAATTATATTATTAAAACATTTAAATTAAATAAAAAAATCCATCTACTAGCTTAAAACACGTATTATAATATAAAATATACTCCTAACCAATCTAAGAACAGTTTCTTCTAGATGCATAGATTTGTGTGTTATCCTCTGCAAACATAGCCTTGACACTAAACATTTGAATTTGTAACATGTGTAAACAACCCAACTATCTAACTATTATCAAAATCTGTGTTGATTTTGTTATAATTTTTGGTGCAAATCAATTATTAACATCATAACCACTGTCTTCAGATAATTAATAACAGACAGAAAAAAAAATAGACGTGTTTGGAGCATCGTTTTCATTCCAATTTGGCTGTGGCAGCAACGATTAGAATACAGATACAGCAGAACATGGCGAGCAGTATCATATAATGGGTGCACTCAATTTGGCTTTATTTATGGACACACTCACAAATTTTTAGTTCCAGTTTAAGGCATACACATTGCACGCACACACAACTGGCAAAAAAAAAACAGTAGAAAGAAACAGCCAAACAGATGAGAAGCAGTTATGACTTACGAATATCAACAATTGGATCTTGTCTATTATTATAACATAATGTTTGGTTTTTGTTTTGAGTTTGGAGCAGCAGCATGTATATTGTAAAGATTGAAGATTATTGTATGGTGTTAATAAAAAATGGGTGAGCAATTCCAGAAGAGGACAATGATTGGTGTTAGGAACATGGGCTACTCTCATCTTCCTTTTTCTTTTTCAATCAAAGTTTAGTCCTCTCTTTGGGGCACAGTCATGGCCACCACCTAAGCCTGCACATCTCTCCACTTCACTCTTTTTTTATTACACCATCTCTAATTCACTTACTCATTTAATCACTATTAAATACAATATACAAATATTTTTCCTAAATTTTATTCTCATGTTCATACCATTTGTTTTTTTATCACTTTTTTGATATCGTTAATATAGTCTCACATCACTCAGGAGTCGAGGTTAACAACAATTTATATATTTTTTTCTCATTCAATTTATCGAGATGTTTTTTAAAGATAAAATCAGAACAGATTACTGATCTTTAATATAAATAATATGTGTTAGATGTGGTGACTCATCTTAACAATGTTATATCTTGAATTTAAATCCAACCATCTGCGTTAAAATGAAGTATACTTTTTTGAATGTCTGGGAGAAAAGTACATTTTGCATGAAACACATTAGAATGGTACTTGGTAACAAATCATAAATGATCACCTGGTCTAGTATTTCCTTTTATTAGAAGATTTCTAATATTTTTGTAGGCTGTATGAATAGCAAAATCTCAGTCCCTCCATTGGCACCCTTGAAGAGTGATTCACTTTTATCGTTGACAAATTTTTGAAATTGTAATGGATTGGATCACGATGATGTCGTTTCTTAACACTTGTGCATGTCTCACTTTTCGTCTGAAAAATCATGGTTTCAATACAACTTTGTCTCTTCATCTCCTTTTACTTTTATCTAAATCATAATTTCAGAATTCATCCTAAACATAAATTTATATGCAATCTTTTTATTTTTCTTCAGAGCAATACATTTGGTAACTAACAATAACAGAACAAGTGTCTAACCCTTTTACCATCACCAAACACTCATATAAAATGATTATGTATTACAACACTCACTGCAAACTTTTATTTTATTGCTTCTTCATATATCTATATATTACTATTAAAATGAGTCAAACTATAATAAGCTTAATTCTTATTGTATTTTTAGGCTATAAAGGATACAATATAATGTTGAGGTAAGTAAATTATGATTGGATTACACATATGCGTTCAGAATCATAGTATGAGAAAAAGTTTATTATTAATCAAATAATGATTTAGAAACGATAATTCAGACATATTATAAGGTTTTATAGATGATATTTTTACAAAGAAGGTAGCAGATTACTAAAAGAAAGTTATACATAATATTGATTTTACGTAAATCTTGAAGATGGTAGAAGAGAAGGAAATAGGTATAACTAATAAAGGGAAGATATACTAAAAAAAGAAGCAGGAATTTACCACATCACATACAGAAGGATATATTCTGACACCGACAACAGCAGCAACGAAACTAAGAACATGCAAGAGTGATATCTGATCCCACCACCAGATGTCAACCATTACTGCTAACAAAATGCTTTTTCCTTCTTTTTTTTGGTTGATGATCAGAAAAATTATTTCTTTATTGTATGTAAAACTATTTAATAAACTTGACAGTTATTCTTAATCAGTATAAAAAAGTTAATTTTGCAAATAATTAAATCAAATTAGGAAGCAGGATGAAGTACTTAGTTGAAGAGTGATTAGTAAAACTAAAATATTTATAGTACTCCAGTAGTATTTATTTAGAGGAACATGTGGTGTTGTTGTGTCGGGGAACTCTTTTTAGAAGATTCTGGGAAAAGTGAGTTCCACTTCCATCTCAGAATCTATCACCGTTTTTGACCAACTCACTTAATTTCTTCCATCACTAATTCACCATGCCTCCACTCCACCACCGTCATTTGCACAAATTTTAATCATAGTAATGACAAAAATTGTTTGAGAAAAACACGGCAATGACAGAACCAACAACAATATAATTATTGAATCTTAAACATGCCTGCTCATAAAATTGTCTTTTAGGTTTTGTTTTGAAAAAGCATCACAACCCAACTAGATCGTAGATCCATTGTTTTGGAAATAATAATATGAAAAGGCGTGCCAAATGGTGACAAGCCCCAAAACCAGGACGGCGTTCCACTTATATGTTGCACGTGGTAGTCAACGTAAGAGTAATACACTGTAATATAAAAAAAATAAAAAATAGACGCATTCATGTACTTTGATTTATGGAGAGAAAAATCAAAGAACTTTTCAAAATGAATGTGAAAAAACAAATCATTGTTTTGTATTTTTGCGATTTGATTAAGATAGAATCAATCATCGTGTGTTTTCCGAACACTCTTAATGAGAAAGGATGCATTCAATGTAATGGTTTGTCATGAATGAATGCGAAGTTCACTGAAAAGATGGTATCGCATCTGATGCATTGCATATAAGAAATACATTATCTGGAGCAATCTTGTCTTCTTTGTACAGGAATGACATTACTATAATCATGAAAATCTGCAACTATGATTTATGAATGACTTATTTGAACAACAATATGCCTAACGAAGAATGATCAACTAAGTAAAAACCAATTTCACATGATCCCATAGTACCAGAAGCAGACAAATGGAAAATAAGACATGTAATAAGAAATTAACTGTTTTAATTATTTCAGGTCAAATCATTTAAATTTTGGTGCAGATAAAGAGCAATGCGATTGAGTTACATATGTTTCCGAGAAAGGAGATATGATTTACATTCAATTAAAATGAATTTATAGTTACTATACAGTTTGGAGTAAACATACACAATACATACAGCCCAGAAGAAACCTATTAAGAGGTTTATACTGGGAATAGAAATAAATAATAAGATGTAGCTACTAAAATACACAAGGAGTATGTCATATGTGCAAAAAAAATAATATAACAGCAACATAACTGCCAAATTATTGCAAAACATATCAAGAACATCAAGAATCACTATTGACATCAATGGACAGTTGCAGAGAAGGTTGGTGACTTATATTGCTCTTCTCCAAACATATCTGCTTGGCCATGCAAGGAAAAAAAAAATCATTACTTCACCATAATATCACGTTTTTAATTGCGTAGAGCAAGTAGGAATACAAGACTAATTGAAATGCTACAAATATGCTCTTTTTACAAACTTTTTTCAACATACTAAATCACGCAGGTTCCAAAAAATAGAGTGAAACCTATATATACATATGAAATTCATCTCACAATAAAGAATGAGTTTCTAACATTATCTAGAATTAAATTTGATATAAACAACTTATATATATAAAAAATGATGGTCAAAACGTCCATTCAAAGTACAAAGTGAAGATGATGATAATGGTTGCACTCTGACATCACATTAACATCCTACCTACAAAACATATAATCCCTACATGGGTCTATTAATCATTTTACTCCTGAAAAAGAATCAGTTTGAAAAAATTATAATAGGTGTTTGAATAAAATTTTCATTTATTTTTCTGTTCTTTGGTGTGATGAAACCAGAGCACTTAATTTGTAAACAAATGTTACTGTCTTTTAATGACTACAGAGATTTAATTCAAGGCTAGAATACAGGGAAACACTTCATCTTCAAGTTAATTCGGAAAATTCTCACTTCTTGCTCTGATTCCCCAGACTTACCAAATACTGCACCGCAGAATAAAATTAGTCCCTTGTGCATGTGCAGAAGGAATCAAGTCGTAGAGTTTTGAACAACTGGGATTTCTTTAAAATTGACCAATCTTGAAATGGATTCTTGTATTATTAATTCAATGTGAAACAAGTGCTTAGAGCCTTAGATTTGATCAAAGGAAAATTGCACGATTCGTACCACCTAGGACCGCTCCTTGCACTTCTCCATACTTTGATAAGTTAACCAAAAGTATATAAAAACATGTTTGACAAATATTAATTTTAAAGATTTCAACAATTTTAGGAAAAAAAAAGCTGTTAGTAATTTAAACTAAATGTTTGTGACAACAACTGAAATTTGCAAAAAAAAAATATTTCCTAAACAATAACCAGAATTTATGAATTTTGAAAATTTATAACTATTGACTAACATGAAAACTTTTATAATTTTTTTTTATAACTATGATTATTTTTCAACAATTTTTTTTCTTTTCAACTTCATAAATGCCTTTTTTTTCCAAAGCAAAAACTGATATTTTTTTGTTGTATCCAAATGAAATTAATTATCTTAAAATTATTTTTCAGCAAACTTATCCAAATAAAGACTAATCGATGTTATAATTGTTTATTCAAATAATATAATTGCCACAGATATCCCAAACACGCCCTAAAAGGTACGTTAGTTTAAGAAAAATAAAACTTTCACAACTAAAACAATAATTTTAAACTACATTATAGTAATATGATAATACGAATATATAATTGATTAATAATATGAAGTTGTACGAGTAAATGAGCTTGTCAAGATATCATTGCTCTTATTTTAAATACTGTCAAACATATGCATATAATTTGTCAATATTAGTTATCAAATATTCGTAAAAGATGATTTGACGTATACGATGCTTACCAGAAGAAGATCTTCATCAGTGCCAAAGGCTTTGCGAGCTTCTTCTAAAGACTTTAAAGAAATCCTCTTGTGTTTCCTGCACATAATTCACAGAATTTTGAATTTGTAAATTTATAAAGATGACTAGTCAACTCTTAATTTAGGATCAAATCACAAAAAAGAATTAGGCAACTATTTATCCACTCAAATTATATGCATATGCTGTTGTAAAATCGAAAGCGGATATCAGAAAAGATATCTCAAAAAGCACACAAATATGAATGCTCAACAGAGCAAATGCAGCCCATATTGAACAATGAATAAGTGAATATTCAAAGACTCAGATGGCATAAATTACATCAAGAATTAATGGTTTGCCTTGAAAAATTAGCGTCCATGACTTGACTCAACCCCACAAAACTAACGTGTTAGGTGAAGATTGCCCAAGCTTTACCAAATCTATTTAAGTCACATCTCTAGTCAATGTGTTACTACCCACCACCCTTAAGGTGACAACTAAGGTAGCCCCCCAAAGATGCCACAGCTAAGGTGGCTTCCCAACACTCCCACCTATGTCCAAGGCAACCGGCCTGAAATGTGACAAATGCAGGTGACCCAAGAATAGATTTAGGGTAGACTTTTGGTATTGTCTTAGAATTGTTTTATAATATAACTCAACTTTATCAAATCAGTAAGGTGAGGGCTATCCGTGCTTTATGAGCTCCATTTAAACCATATCTTTAATGGATGCGGAACCAAACCACCAACTTTGAGGCTGCAACTATGGCAACCTTCAAGGAGACAGCAAGTAAGGTGGGGTAAGGGTGACCACAACTAAGAAGGCTTCCCAACAATGACATCCAGATAAACAATTATTTCTTATATTGTTAACCTAACTTTATATGACCATAATATGTTCTAAGAAATTTTTCTTGAAAAGAAATTAAAAAGGTGAATAATTCAATCATTAATGAGTTTTGGATTCACATATAATGGCAAATATATTGATGAGGAAAAACATAGTATCATACAGAAAACTTCAATATAAAACCAGAAGTAGAAAGAGGGAAACGAGTATACTTAGAGCTGGCAGGATCTCTAATCTCAAACATATCCGCTCCAGCATCATAGCCACATATCAACACATAATGACCTGTCAATGGAATTTTCCAATTATTAACTAATTTAATAAATTGATTAATTTATACTGTTAGGATAAATACTAATAGAAGTATAACTCTGTTGAAAGGATATTGACTAGTTTCTCACACGTTAGACAAATATCAGCTCTTATTCGCAGTTGCGAACAAGTATAACCTTGGCGTTTAAGAATTAGAACTTTAGGATACCGACAGCTATCGATCTTTGAAATAATTTTTCAGCCAAAGCACTTAACTTAGTAACAAAACAGTGCGATATATAAAATCTACATTAGCTTTCTTCTCCATAAAAACACAAATAACTTAGTTTTTTGAGAAGGATTTGAAAGAAAATGACAATATCAAATATTGAGAAAAGGAACAACATTGGGCTCACAAACTTATGAGCTGACTAAAAATGATGGAGCCAGGACTTCAAGTTCATGCAGCATATTAATGAATGGAGAGGTAATTCTAGTTTTTTTTATAGAATTTGTAACAAAACAAACAGCTCAGGTTGCACCAGCTCTTTAAGTCAAGCAGGTTTCTCCTAAACCAATAAGCTTACCAGGTTTGAAGGGTACACGGGAGTCCAGTTTGGTTTAATAACTATGTTTCAAATGGATAAGCATCTATAAGAGGATTGTGGATTTGATTTCCTACTACAGTTACAAGTGTAGAAAAAACCTTGCAGATTGCTGCAGATCTCCAACCAGAAAACTTAACAATGTTGATGCAATGTCCAAAGTTTTACTCATCAACAAAAAACCAAAGTTTTTATCTCCAATTTGAAATAACAATTTTGTTTACAAAATAAAAATACATCAACGGGTATAAAACATTGAGTTAAATTGAAATATATGATCTTCAACATAAATTTGGCACAAGGGTTTACTGGAGTAGAGAATTGTGTATTTTAAGTAGTAGCACGTCACTGTCAGATATACAAAGTAAAAAAAAATCAGATTTAACATGTCTTCTTGAAGGAAAGTCCATGAAAATGTTTGGTTCCCATTACCCTAATAAAAAAATTAAAATATGTTTATTTGACTAAACTTATATATGAAGTTATCTTGAACATCACAAAACTGGTGTAAATCAAAGAGGAATGTTGCTCACATGTATACTACCATAGTAGATACCAATTTCCACTTGGAAAGAAACATCCAAAACAGATGCAAATTAAGCTAAAGCTAAAACATAGATGTTCACCTGTATAGCCAGGGTTGTTGGCGAACACACCAGGCATAGGAACACCTTCTTGCCAAACATGACTGAAACAGAACCTTTTCAGAAGCAGCTAGAATTGCCCATCACCAAGGAAAACGACATTATTGGGGAAAAGAAAATGAAAATAGTAAAGAATTTACATTACACCTTGGGTAGCTAGTTTTCTAAATAAGAGTTTTTCCATGAGTGAACTTGATTTACCTCAGGTGCTGTCTAAAGTTGACGTGAGTAATTGGCTTATTATATAAATATATTTGTAAAAAAAAAAGTACCTCAATTTGTTGTGGTCAACTAATGCAATAGCAATATATTTCCCAGACAATAGAAGAATGGAAATCTCTTCTGCAGTAATTGACCTGCACTGTAAGAAGATGGGCATTGGAAATTTTTCAGAAGTTGGGAAAGTTATTGTAGTTTGTTATTAAGTTAGTCAGTTAGAGGGGGTTTCAAAGGTAAATAAGTAGCAGGAGAATGTAAAGGGAGGCAACCTATCTTAATCATTTGGAGATTGAGCTTTTGCTCTGTGAAATGAGAAATCCTTTTCCAAGGGGGGAACCCTTGGAAAAGAAGCATCTCTCTCTCCTATTTTCTGTTCTTTCCACTTAACTCAATAAAATATTTTTTTTTTTTTTTCCTGTTTCTATTCTTGTGTGATTCCTAACAAAAGGTTTGTTGACTACTTGTAAAGAAACCAAGCCATAAGCAAATAAAATCTCCACACAGAAGTAAAACTATTAATATAATAACCAAAAAGTTATACATGTCATTTTCCTCCAATTCCAACATATCTACCACAAAGATCACTTTACAAAGCCTAATAAAAAGCTGATTTCCTAATAATCAGTGCTCAATGTATACAGTAAAATTACAACCGAGTGAACTGAGTTTACACCTTCAATTATTTCATACCAAGATAAACATAACAATAATAAAACTAATTGAAAGAAATGCTGTGACATTTCCTTTTTCTCTCCAATAGGAGACAATCTCGTAACTTATATCAGATTGATACTTGGGGGATCCAATAAAAAAGGTGCAGGCATATACCTGTATATCAATCCCAGCTTCCATTGCTTTTTGAAATAGTAAATCCACTCTCACTAGATCATTAGGCAGTTCCTCCTTCAGAATGTTTACAACAAAATCCTATCAACTTTATGTAATTGGCAGACAAAGTATTGATTGCGGGCAGAAAAAATGATCAATATAGCATGGTTCCTTCAAAATCTCCAATTTAACCAGCATCAAAATTGACAATCATAATAAGACAAGCCATAACCTATAAAATGGCACTCATCCCACCTAATCATGAATTCATGATTATCAATAAAACATTGAGCCAGCTTTGGTAAATTTTGGCCAAAACTTTCCTGTTAACACTGGTGAATCACCTAACCCCATGCTATTTAAAATGTCTTCTTGAATAATATTCTGATAGCAATATATCTGAAACCCATATCTTGACCAGTCTCACAGAAGTTATATATTCCCAACTTGCTTATCAAACATCAAACAAAAAATAAATATATCTTTCATTTCTTCAATTAGACAGGTGAGCAGAGACACAGGAGTCAAAATAAATCCCCATTTTAGTCCTCAACATTTTTTAAATCTGAATTTTCTCTTCTAAAAATTATTACATCTATCTACTCTTCAGACTTCAAATGATAGTTTTGCAGCCTCAAAAACCGAAGTTACTGATTTGACAACCAAAAATAATGATTTCATGAGCAAATTGATGTTTCAAAATTCTCCTGATTACTGCATTCAGACTTTACTAATACTAAAGAAAAATAAAGTGATTGCAACTATTTTGGTATGATAATAACCTTGTAAAATGATTCAATGCAATAGTTTGGGTTTGCACCAAAGGTCACCGTGAAGTAGGAAAAAGCAACAGAAAATCTCTGTAATAAATATGCCAAATCAACAGTCCAAATGCTGCAAAACAGAAGTAAACAGTGAGACTAATCAGAAGTTCATAAATTTTCATATTGAACTACCATATTCATATTTTGTTGAAAATCTATCAATACTCGATGACCATCTTTCAAGTTGCTTTCAGAAATTCTACTTGATATGGTAAGGAATATTTGCCATTTCATGATTTATTTATAATAGCATGAATTCTGAAGCAAACTTTAGATCTGACTTTTGAATTCCAAATAGCACATGGAGTAAACAATTTATTGATACAAGTTGTTTACCAAGACTTCAATGATTTTGTTCTAATGAATCTGGTTTAGTATGTTCACTAGCAACTGAAAGATTTTAATCTAAACACACTATCACATTAGGAGAAAAATATGTACTTCCCATGTTTCATAAAACCTCTTGGTTCTGCAAGCTCAAAACACCAGGGAACTCCACATTCAAGGAACTAAGCAAGGAATCACACAATGGACCAAACACCACATAGACCATTAAACATTAGACCTATGGATCTCTCAAATTATAAAGCTCTTAATTTGTCCATACCTGTCATCATAGGACTTTACAATCCACATCTAAGTCTAACTCACTGCAAACTATGCTTCCTTCTTAGTTGAGTTCTAAATAGCCATACAAACTTCAAGAATTTCGTATGACAAAGTAACTACGATTTAAGCTTTTATAAAGGAAAATACCTATTCGTGCAGCATAGTTCAGCCAGTGCTTGAATATCGTAGTTGTTTACACCAATAGTTTTCAAAACCATCAAGACACAAGCAAGGCCACAATCCCATGTGTATATTTGGTTTACATGTGGTACCTATGGCATAATTAGATAAACTTTAAGTAAAGAATGTTTTCTAGTATTAAAATGAAGAATAAGTTTTCAGCGAGAAATCACATGCTCTTACTTCTGGGAAGTGTGAACAGAGCACGGGAGGAGGATGAGAATCTATGTTACTTGATGGTTGCTGAAAGAGGTATGGATCTATCGCATTCAAATTATCTCCTCCTAGTTCTCTTTCATCTCCTGTCTTGAGAATCTTGTTGAATAGCAAGTATATGGGCCACATCAATGACCAAAGTGAGTGTGATAAGTTTAATTTCAAACAGAGATCCAGGGCAGGAAATAGGGTGTCCCAGTCATGTATGTGGAGCCTCAACCAAGTGGGTAGAATTGCTTCCTGCAGCAGGTTTAACAAGAAAAAAATATTAGAAGTCAAGTTTTCAATTCTTTTATAGTTAGGACTTGATCTCTCCTTGTTCAAACTTCGAAGTGCCCAGTTTCTCTATTCCAAGGTACAATTCTCTGCTAGTATTCTCATCTGAGTTACTTTTACATGTATACATAATACATAAGATTTGTGTATATACACATAAAAGAGAGTCTCAGATAAGGACATTTTTTATTGTGAAAACGTTAATTATAAATATTAAATTTAAAACTTTAGTACTTTTAAAATAATAATTATTCTCACTTGATAAATCCTTTTCATATATGCAGTACGTAACAACATAGCTAGCTATAGAGAGAATGTGCCCTAGAAAATGTTTTTGGTATTTTATTGTGGCCTAACACATATATACCACAAGTGTATTTTCTGTACGCGTGTACAATATTCACTATGTATTATTATATACGTGTAATATATATTATATAGGTTGTATGCATGATCGACAACAGCACTCTGTAGTGTGGAATAATATAATTGGATGCAATCACATAATGCAATGACATTGGCAGCTTTTGCCAGAAATTTATTTTCAGGAATGCTGTGAACACGATGACTACATTATGTGTGAATTAACGCATATTCATATATACCATTATATTGAAAAGCGAATCATGATTCATCCCAGAACTTAACAATATGTGCATACCAGAAGATTGAAAGAGACATATAGTGAAAAGAAAAGACAAACAACATTCAAAACAATGGTAAAGTTTCTTCTGAAAGGCACTGACAAAGGCTAAATGAAAATTATATACAACATCGCAGCATTCTTCTTCAAGTATATACATATTGCATAATTTGGTCCTTAACCATGACTTCAAATCATTAGAGACACATCTGCGAATTATTATCTAAACAGAATGGTCTTTTAAAACGTTGAGAAGTAAAGAATTTTGACAAACTTCCAAACACTAAGTGCACTCTGGTGTTTTCAGCAAACAGATAAATACCCTGTCTTTGCTCCACCACTTACTGCGACCATTCCAACCACTTATATTCAGAAAATTAAGACCAGTGGTAAAGTAACATGGTTTTATTTCACTTCTGTTTCCACGTCAAAGGAGAGAAAAAAGGACATATCAACAGATTCACTAATTATTTAATTCCATAGCTAAGCGTAGTCCCTTACACAAACTTTCAAGACAACCATATCAATAATGACTCAGAAAACAATGAAGAGAATATTGTCAGATTTCACCGCAGAGTAAACAATCGGCCGAGTCATATAATTCACTCTGAATACCCAGACAGTGATAAAAGGGACAAAAATGGAAGAGAAGTTTAAAAGGAAGATAAATATCTTCGGTCGCATTCAGGAAACGTACCCCATACACATGCAGTGTCTGCAAGCCGCCCAAAAACCAAGTCAGATCCGCTACAACGAATTTCGCGGGTAAATGAAGAAGGCGAAAGACGATTTGGAGAAGGTAAACTCCGATGGAAATCCTGAAAATTCAAACATAAAAAACGCCTTCAATGAAATTTTTTTGATAAAAAAAGAAGAGCAGAGCCAATAAAAAATGAACGGTAGGTAGGTAGCTTCGCTCCAACCAACGATAGCGTATAATTGAAGAAGTAAATTATTATTGGATAGGCAAAGTTAAAGCAAATAAAGGAATGAATAATGAAGGACATTGATGAAAAGAAAGATGAAGAGAGCATGAAATGAAATGTAAAAATGGAGGGAGAGTGATAGAAAGAGAATGGAATTGGAAGGAAAAGGAAGGTACGGAGAGGAGAGAAGAGAAAGCGCGAATTGGATTGAGAAGTTAGGTTAGGTCAGGTGGGTGCCTTTGTTCTTGATTTCCTCCTTTTCTGTTCTCTGTCGTGTGTTTCCCCCATGCGCTTTTTCTTCTCCTTCTTCTTCCACTTCCTCTTCCTCTTCCTCTTAATCGTTTCGTTTTCTCAAACATTTTATTTAGCTTCAAATCTTCACACAACAACATTTGCCAACTTTTAATTCTCGATCAAACAAAATAAGCCACACTAAATTACTGTCCAATTTCTCAAACCTTTTTTTTATTGTGTCTATTAATAAAACTAGTAAATATTTTATATTAATAATATAATTATAAAAAAAATATTGTGTGAAGGTCTGTATTATTTTTTTAAATTATCGTGTTAATACTCCAGCTTTTTAATTATGTAAAATAAAGAAGATTTTGCTGGAAAAACGTTAAATAATTTATTAAGTTTTTAATTGAGAAGACATAATTTTTTTTTTTAATTTTATTATTTTGATTTGGAAATTCGTAATTCTGTGTCAAGATTCATGAAGCATTTGTTAAGCTTTATCCAGTACTTTCTTTCAAGGATATCTTGGTACAAAAAGATAACAAATAATTGCTCGGAAAAAACACGTGAAAAAAAATCAGTATCTAAGATAATTTCTTATTAAAAAAATTCATTAATAAAAATGTTATTTTAATATGAATCACGTAATATAATTTTTAGAGAAAATGGTTTATATAAAAATTATTTTCTATTTGAATAATGCATATTAAAATGATATTTTTATTCATAAGAAAATTTCATCGAAAACAGTTAGTACAAGTAAAAAAAATATTAAACATTGTTGATATTTTCTTAGAAACTTTAAGAAAATCAAGGCAATAAGAAATTAATATATATATATATATATATATATATATATAAGTGTTTGACCGAGCCTCTTAAAAAGAGAAGAACTTAAGAAAATAAACTAAATCAAACGCTACCAAAAAAAAAAAAATCTAAATAAAAACAATTTTATAAAATTGAAAATAGTTGCCTTATTTTATTAATATATTAAATAGTTTCATATAATTTAAAAATTAAAGTTAAGAATAATTTAAATATATTTTTTATTTTATCAAGGTGTTTTAAAGATAAAATTATAATAAAAACACTTGCAAATATTTTGAATGTGGTTATTGATTCTAATCATACTATTTCAAGAATTTGGAAAAATATATATGTTAATTTATATATAGTATTCTTTCATTTTTTTTAATCAGTGTATAAAGTAGTTTTGATTTATAAAAAATCTTATTTTAATTTTTGTTTCTTATAAATATTTATATCAAATTTTATCCAGACACACATGGGCAATAAAAGATATATCAGCAAACATCACGGTGGATTTTTGTAGAAGATAGAAAAATAATAATTTAATATACAAATGTAACATCATGTGTACCATTTAATAGAATAATATCTTAGTTATGATTGACTGTTAGTAGTATGTTAGGGTGGATTATGACAGCTAGTATAACTTACCTTTACAGTAAAATTATTTAAAATAGTCACGAATATTAAGTAGTTTGTATTAAATTTATTTAAATATATAGTACCATTTTTTCTTTATAGTCTTGTTTATGTAGGAATTAGAAATATCAGTACTAAAATGTGTATTATTATTTTGTCACAAAGTTAAAGACATTTTCTTCACACCATATTAACCTAATCCATCATTTATTTATCTAACTTTTGCACTTATTTCTTTCTTAAACTCAATTGTAAATTGTCAAAATGTTTTTCTCGATATACAAAGTCAACATGTATTGTTTGAGGAACCGCAAGAAGCACTCCTTCTCCAACAGAATCCAAGATTAATGATGTTGTTAGTTTCAAGAACGTGCCAACAACAATGCTTATAGAAGAAAATGTCAACAACAACAAAATGAAGGAGGTATTTGGAATTAATTGTATTTCCAAGGCTTAATAAAATAAAATTTTATGATTTTTTTTATTTTTTTAAGAGATAAAGTAAAAGAAAAAGGTGATACATGTCGACGATGAGTTAGTATATCGAAAAGGATAAAAGTAATGTTAAGAAAATACTAAATTTAATTTTGTTGAAATTAGAAGTCAAAGGAAGAGTTGTTTCCAATAGTTTTTGTTTAGTTAGTATATTGTGTGGACACTGCACGTGAAAGAGACATAACGTATAGATGCGGACTCTAACTTGGTGTTCATATTCGAAGAACAATCACAACCTTTTCAAACCTGCGAATAATTTGGAACTGGAGGAGTAAATGCATAATTGGAAGACAATTTTACAAAGAAAAAACTAAAATTTATATTATAAATGAATCGAATCTACTCGGTTATACTTAATAAAAAATTCATTAAATCCATAACTTGACTTTAATTCAAACTGGGTTTAATTAAATTAACAAATAATACAATTATTTTGAGGACTCTGGTGGAAAAAGCCGAAAGTAAATTTAAAAAGGTTGGCAGAAAAAAGAGTTTTGAAAAAGTAAGCCGCAATGAACTGAAAAGGTGAAAGCTAAACGGTTCATGTGCTTTAGTAAACGGATATAATAACAGTTACTTACCTTTTTTTCACTTTACTTTCAACCAATCCATTTTCAAAAACAACGTGCAACGTTGCAGCCATTTTTGGCCTTTAGTTTTTCATCATTGTTTTGTGGGTTGGAACTTGGAACAGAAACAGGTACATGATTTTCAAAATGAAACATGTATAAGGTTGAAGTCAGATCAAATTAAATGTGAATTATTTACATTTTAAATTGAAAATATTTTAAATAATTTCTATCTTTACCTTTAAAATATAGATTCACATACAAAATTAGTAATGGTGTGCCTTTTATTTAAAATTAGAGCAATGTAAAGTGAATTGTATCTAGTTTGGGAAACAATAATGCAGGAACACAACAAATGTAGTTTCATGCAAAATTTTCTCCCAACTTTCCTCTTCGAGTTTGCAATTTTTCACTTTCGGCAGTCCTATGCCCTAGTGGAACTTTTTTACACATTAAAAACACATACTTTTAATCCAATTTTACTATACTTCCTTATTATTAGGCAATTTTTATGGTTATGCATTCAAAAGTAGTTGTGGATTTTTGTCACATATCATGAACGTGTTCTTAAAAGTAATTTTGCTGGGTACGAGGTTCATAAAAAAATGAAAAACATATGGACTTTTTTGTATTTCAAATATCATTTGAGTAAAATTAATTATTGTAAACTCATTATGGAGGTAGGTATTATTTTTAAACACCTAATAATTATTATAAAATCACTTTTGAAAAAAAAAACAAATTATTATAGAAAGCAATGCAATCATTCTCATCTAAAATAAAAATCCCATTTATGTAAATATAAGTAAATTTGGACTCCTTTTATTTTTAATTTAGTGGTAAATTTTCCCAAGTATCGAAAATTTAATTAATATATGATATTTGATTATATGCATTTATTTACGATAAAGTGATTTCCTTGGTATACGCAGTATGGAATTAGTTTGATAATAACTTGTATCTTAATTTAATTAATTAATAATAGTTGATGAATTTTGGAAAAGACTGTTAGATTGGATAATAAAAGAAAGAAGATTATCTTAATGCTGTGAGAGAACTTTCTTTCTACGAAGGCCTAGCTGCTACTTAACGGCCATATCTTGGTTCCAGGTTTAATTAAAAATTTAAAAACAGACTTATCGAACGTAAATTACCAGATAGCCCTTCATCAACTGATGTAAAATACGGTTTTGCCCATGAATTTGCCACCAAAATGACTGGATAACCCTTGACTAATAGTAATTCGGAAGTTGTGAAAAATGGTCACGAGTCAAAAAAGCTTGGTATTGTTATTAACACTTTAACACTATCACGTTTTGTTTTTGTTAAAGTACAATTTTTGTAATTAAACAGTGTATGCTTGGAATGATTTTAAGAGTTTAATCACTACTATATATTAGTTGTGAATTTTTTTTTAAATTAAGTAATTATTTATAAATTAAGTTTAATATGTTTCAAGTATAATTTTCATCAAAATTAATAAATATATAATAAAAATATTTATATTAATAAATAATTATTTGATACCCTTTAAATACATCAAAGTTGATTTAGTATTCTTAAATTATACATAAATTATTTAATCATTATTTCAATGTTTTTTTTAGTATAACTCAATCAATCAAGATAATATATAATTGTAATTTAATTGTTGGATAATTATTAGTATTGTGATTGGTATAAGGACACACATATATCTTTTTTTTATGTGATTAAATATTTTTTTGTTCTTTATATACTTTCGTTTTTTTTATACTAAATATTCATTATATATTTAGTTTTTTTTACACTAAATATGAAAATTTGATTATGTCATATTAATACGATTAATAGTAGAATTTTCGTTTATTTGACTTCATAATTCGCAGATCCAACTTAATCATGTAAATAGGTAATCTCATTTGAGACAATGTATATTTATTATTCCTAATTATAAAATAACATATACTAACTTAAACATCAAATGACTTTTTACGTATATTCTCATCCCATCATATATTAAGACCCAAAAAATGAGAATTAGAACCTCTTAAGTACCGATACCGAAAAATATTTATCATCAGAAAAACGACATACATTTTTTTTTTCATATTTATAATTTGTTATAGTTATTAAAAATTAACAAGGGAGAACATAACTCAGTTAAAATTATTTTATAATAACTTAATAGTTCCTTGCAAAAATATTTTAAAACAGGAAAAGGAATCAGAAAAGTAATTATATGATAACTTTAATTTTAGATAAGTTAAAAAAAAAAAATCTAAGACTGTATGTAACGTTGCCATCTGGCTCCAGCTGACCGAATATTTAACATATTTAAAAAGGATAAATACCAAAAATAGTCCTTATAAAAAAATAATATGTTGCCGTTTAATTTCTGAAAGTAAACAAACTGAAAATAAGTTTAATAAAATTGCAGTTTGTTTACCTATTTTAGTCTACAAATAAAAAAAAAACTTCTATAGTTTTAGCAATAATTTAACCCGCTTTTTGAATTATAGGACTATAAAAAGAAATTAAGTTTATAGATGAATGTGACAGTATTTTTGTAGACATTTTTTAATTATTTTATTTTTGGGAATTAAAGTGATTGGATGTTACATTTTTAAGACCAGTTTCCAATTTAAGAAACTGAATACGAGAAGGAGTTGCTTACACAGTATAGGTGATTTGATATTGGTTTCTTTAATTAAAATTTAATATATTTGACTTTCAGATATTATGGAAATTAATACTTTGTTCTAAAAGGACGATTTTGGTTGGAAAAAAATATTAATAAAATGTTAAATAGATAGTTTTTCTTGTTCCTTTTAAGAATTTAGGTGTGGAAAACATCGTTGTATATCGAGACCCTAATCTACCAATCTATACCTACTTTTTATAGGTCATCCAAAAATACATTATAAAAAACAAAAATCATCCAAATCAAGTGGAGTAGCTGTAAAAAGAAGAATGCATGGCAAAATTTCTCAGTGAAGTAGTTGATGATTTATACCTTTTAAATTTGCAATGAGATATTAAGGATGTTTTTTTTTTTGTGTTACGGAATCAAACAACTTGAATATTAATAAATGCCATCAAGAACTTTGGTAGGAGTTGGAAGATAAAGTGAAGAGGGACCAATTGTGTTCTTATTATGGTGTCATTTGCAATAGAAGCTCCTAAATATTTCATGCCATCAAGCTATTCAAATTTCAAAATACCAACACTCTCTATCCATACACATAAATGATTATGTTATTATACATCCATTTTTCCTTTAATTAGTGCTACAAACTTCACCAAGCCCCACACTATCAAACCCTAACTCAACCATGAAAAATGTTTTCAAAAAAGGCATTCTATTTGAATTGAAATACTATCTATTTTTTGTCCTAATAAGTAAGAAATCATAGGAGGGTACTAAACGTTCAAAGACACATGAAATTGTTACCATTTCCGTGAAAGTAGATTTTCGACTGTTTCTCTAAATTTAATAATTTATTTACATACAAATAAGCTGTATTTTTTTCCTTGACACAAATACCAGAAACATGACACATATTCTTTAGAATACCTTTTTATTAGTTAATATTTATTCGAAATCATAATATTTAGGGGATTTTGCAACTTTCATTAAACTTCCATTGAAAACAATATTGGCTAAAAAAGTCGTGTTAACAAATATTTTTCATAACGCTCTTATTTTATTTTGAAATAGTATACTCCCATATTTTATTTTAAAGCTTTTGAAAATTTGTTATTTATACTCATTTACATTTTTCAAAATTAAAGTATCGTTTACCAATCAGCACTCACTTATTTTAGTTAACTTCTTAACTAATTTGCATTTTTGTGAGTTAAACCGAAGAAAATGATAAAATACGAGATGTCAGTTATTTTATTGGGACGAAGAAAATTATTAAGTATATATTGATTTGTACGTAAAATTTTTGAATTTTTTTATTTATTTGAAAACTCTTTTAGACTGAAGACTGATAAGGCAAATGGCATTCAAAAAACTTACTGGTTATGGAGCAAATGAAAAGGCCAAAAAAGTAATTATGATTGGTGAGCGTGTTGTTGTTGTAGTGTAGTGTAGCTCTGCTTACTTACTTCCAGAGCTACCAGGTTCAAATTTTTTATTGATATTTTTTGAACGTAGCTTCAAACTCTGAGAGCGAAAGCCAGAAGAGAGACGTTGGCATTTTGGTAAGTAACACCTTCAAACTTGAAATCAAATTTGTTGGTGTGAGAGTGTGTGAGTGTGTGTGTTGTGTGCAGTATGCAGTGCAGGGAAGAATCCTTTTCGGAAAAAGCCACACGTCTTCATCATTACATCGTCTTTTCTTCCATGAAACATCCTTAGCGGTCCCTTCATATATCCTCAAACCCACCTCACACTTGTCTTACCGTTATGTTTCAACCCACGTTCTCAGTATCTTCTTATCTGCCTCCCTGCTAACTGCCCCATTTGCCTTTTTCGACTCAAACCGCTTTCTTTCTCTCCCAGATGGATGCTTTTTCCAACAAGAACCAAACTTCTCAAAACAAAACAGATGGGGTTTCCTCTTGTCTCACGGATTCCACTGCAGACTCCAGGGAAACCAGTTTCTGCGGATCCACTTCTTCAGTTTCCGTTGAAGAAGCAAAGGCTAAAGGCTCTTCTTCACCCCCTCCTCTTGGTTGGCCCATTCTCAAGGCCACAGTCTCCAAGCGCTCTAACTCTCATGAAAAGGAAAACAAGCTTAAATCACGCTCGGAAGACACTAAGCTTACTCGGATTGGTTTGAACCTGTCGGGTTAGTTTCTTCTTTTCTGTTTCTTTTGTAGAATGCCATGATAGATGGACGTGGCTGTGTTTGGAAACTGGAAAAGGATTGTGGACGGGAATTTTACTGTAGAGACTTTTTTTTTTCAGTTGAATTGATTGGAGTTAGTAGTTATACCCCTTCTTTAGTCAATAATTAATGTCCCTTTTGTTATTTTGTGTAATAACTGTAATTAGTGCTAATTATTAGATTTATTTTAATTTGTTTAAAACAGAAGTTGACATGATGAAGGAAAGGTTTGCAAAATTGTTGCTTGGTGAAGATATGTCAGGTTCTGGAAAAGGGGTTTGCACTGCTTTGGCAATCTCTAATGCCATTACTAATCTGTGTGGTATGCTTTCTTTCTTGCACACAGACATGGGCTCTCGGTTAATTGAGAAACTGTTTGGTTTGTCTTTGTTGGCCAAACGGTTCAAAATTTTTGAATTTTGTCTTTTGGTGTAAATTTGAACTATGTAACTTATTCAAATTTGGATTATTTGCAACGTGTAGCAACTGTATTTGGGCAATTATGGAGACTAGAACCTCTACCTTCTGAGAAGAAAGAAATGTGGAAGAGAGAGGTGGAGTGGCTTGTTAGTGTTAGCGATTACATTGTTGAATTGATGCCTTCTTGGCAAACATTTCCTGATGGGAGTAAACTCGAGGTAAAAATTGGATTGATTCTTGATGTCAATGCTGAAGTCTGATTTTTATTCAAAAGGGAATCCATAATTATGATATTTCTAATATGGTGCATTGTGCAGGTAATGACTTGCAGGCCTAGGACAGATATTTTTATGAACCTTCCAGCTCTTCGCAAACTTGACAACATGCTTCTCGTGAGGATTAATCTCGTTCTTTCATGGCTCACTAGTAATTTCTGTGACATCATTGAATGTTTGAGGCCTTAACGTACATTTTCTTTTATGACAGGAAATTTTGGATAGTTTCACTGCTACAGAGTTCTGGTATGTAGACCAAGGAATTGTAGCCGCAGAAGCAGATGGTTCAGCCTCTTTTCGCAAAACAATTCAACGGCAAGAAGAGAAGTGGTGGCTTCCCGTACCTCGTGTCCCCCCTGCAGGACTCAGTGAAGACTCAAGGAAACACTTGAATTACTCTCGAGAATGTGCAAACCAAATACTGAAAGCAGCCATGGCTATCAACAACATTGCTTTGGCTGAAATGGAAGTTCCCGAGTCATATTTGGAAGTTCTTCCCAAGGTCTAATCTAAATTCTATCATTGATAGACTTTTGCCCCTTGTGTCATTCTATGATTAAGAAAATGACCAAACAAACAGTATCGATTATTTCAAAATTTACACGCACCTTAGTTATCTACTAATAAAAAGTTAAGGGACTATCACACATCTTTCTTTTGGATGTACGTTACTGAAGCATGTGGTCAATGGTTTGATCATAGGTTTCTGTGTGCAAAATAATCTATGAAGAGAGATTAACTCCTTAAACATAAATACCTGCAATGAGATTATGACGTTGTCTTGAATATGGGTTTGTGCAGAATGGAAGAACTTGCTTGGGGGATTTTGTTTACCGTTACATAACATCAGATCAGTTCTCCCAAGAGTACCTTCTTGATTGCTTAGACATATCGTCTGAACATGTTGCATTAGAGATTGCAAACCGTGTGGAAGCAGCAATTTATGTGTGGCGTCGAAGAGTTCACTCTCGGTTCTCACCATCACCAAGGCCCAACCGTTCTACCACAAAATCATCATGGGAAATGGTCAAGGACTTCATGCTTGATGGAGACAAGAGAGAATTGCTAGCAGATAGAGCTGAAAACATTCTAGTTTCCCTGAGGCAACGGTTCCCAGGCTTAACTCAAACCACCCTTGATACCAGCAAGATCCAGTGCAACAAGGTTGCTTCCTTTTTGAAAAACTATCCCTTTTTAGTAAAAATAGTTACCCCTTTATTTTTAAGTCTTCCATTTTAAAAACTTTCATAATTGTATATGATTGACACATTTTTACACCAACATTTCAGGATGTTGGAAAATCCGTGCTAGAGAGCTACTCAAGAGTTTTGGAGAGCATGGCATTTAACATTGTAGCTCGTATAGATGATTTGCTATACGTGGATGACTTGACCAAACATTCAGAGAGGTTTGCATTGGTTCCTACTACTGCTACAGCTAACGTGGTTTCTCAGCAGAAGAAGGTTACACGTCCACACTCGGTGTCTGTCTCAGGCACTGTTACTCCGCACAAAGCAGCAGTTGGCACGCCAAGCTTTTCACCAGCTTCTGTGCCACTCATTAGTCCTGCAAGAGGGGAGAGAACTCCTTTCCTCCATAACAACAACATCATCAAACCTCAACGTCGTGGCTTTGGGGTGAGGAGAGTGCTGTCAAATTATCTTGGAGTAGAGACAAAGACCACTAAGATATGCAGCAACTCAACTGAGGTGAAATGTTCGAACCCAAGTAGCAAGAAAACTGAACAACGTGAGAGAAACAAAACCAAATGACTACCAAGGTTTATCCATTAGAGCCCACCAATTATGGTTGTTGAGATTCGGTGGCACAAAGTTTACTTAGTTTAGTGGAGCATAAACTTATAAAGAAGCATTTATTATATATTTTTTAACTTTTACATTTGTATCATTCACGAGGAATATATATTTATTGGTATTGAGAATTCAAATTCACAGTGAGATCAGAAGCAGTTGGTTTTTGAATTTAGAAATGCTGAATCACGTTGACATTTATTGATATTTTGTCAATTTATTGAAACCACCTCTTCCTTGAAGGGGATGTATTCTCGTGGTCGCTGACAAAGGAGAGCTGATAAAAGTGAAGGGAAAAAAAGTTTTATAAAGGGGCATTCCGAGAATTGAACTCGGGACCTCTCGCACCCTAAGCGAGAATCATACCACTAGACCAAATGCCCTGATTGATTGTATTGTGCAAATAAAAGTTCAAAATAATTTAGCCTAAAATTTGTAGATGATTTCCATATTTAAACATTACAGTACCAAACGTGTACGCTTTTCCTCTTTGTCAGGTTGCTTCTGCAATTTTCTTTGAAAATAGATTTGCAATCACATAATGAAATGTCAACTTTATGAGACTTTATTGGTCATCACAATTTTAATATTTCAAAAAGCTTTGTCCAATTATTTCAAAGTTTTTCCTATCTTACTACTTCAGTTGTTTGGAATTTGCACACGCTGTTTTCTACAAATTTTGGTCAAGATAAACGCCACAAACATTTATTTATTATCATGGTTAAAAAAAGAAAAAAACTGTTAAAAACGCAAAGAAGACCCACAGTGACTACTAATAAATTATTGTATTTAAAGAAACGGGTCGGCAAAAGTGTTTGGTTGCAGGCATATATCTGACCAGTGAACCGTTTCCCGTGAGAGTCCATTTCATCAATATTCGTTTTCTTCTCTCTTTTTCTTCTCTTTTCTCTGTCTGAGGAAAACAATAGCGATGTCTTCTTCCTTCACGAGTCTTCACATCACCGCGTTAGACGCGATAGTGAACGTCAACTCGCTTTTCACTCTCGCTGTCTTCATAGGCCTAACATGGAACCCTAACGATCCGCAGAACAGTCTCAACTCCGATCCGGCGTGCGCTCCCACCTCCGCCATCGCCGAGAACCTCGTCGCCTTCCACGTCTACTCCTTCAGCTCCTTCCTCTTCTCCAGTCTCGTCGCCCTCGCGCTCAAGCAGGCCATCCGCCTCTCCCGCACCACCTCCTTCCACTACCCCGCCGTCGTCGAACACCTCGTCGTGCACGTCAACCGCACCGCCCTCCGCATCGGAATGCTCGTCTCCGCCGTTGGATCCGTCTTCGGCTGCTCCTTCCTCATGCTCGCGCTCGTCAATGTCGCTCAGATCAAGCTTGGAACGCTTGCCTGCGGAAGCTCGCACACCTACGCCGCCGTCGTCCCGCTTCTCATCCTCGTCCCCATTGCGCTCCTCATCTACGCCTCGCTCGTTCTCTACGCTTTCACTCGCTAGGTTTTCTGTGAATGAAATGTTTGATGCGGCTACTTTATGCTTCTTCGTCGCAGTTGCAGAGGTTTAGATTTCTAGTGAATTTTGGACCTTACGAGAAGTTCTAAACTCCGATTCGCGATATTTTCAGAGATTTGACCCCGAGTGAGTGTAAATTAATACGGATATGCTCTGAAATGGAAGTGTTACTTTGGTAGTGTCCTTCTGAATCAAGCTTTGAGATATTCATCCCTGTCAATACAAGCAGATGCTTGATGATAAGGTAGATCTCAATGTTAGAGTGTATGAAAGAACTTTTGATGAAAAATTTAGCATTATAAACGAGTTTTTGGCTATTTCTGGAATTAGCGTTTTACTCTCCAGCGGAGAATACTTCTAGTTCAACCAAACAATACTGATATTAGGGGTTTCAATCGATTTTTCAAACACAATGTACAGTTTCATTGGAATTTGAGCGGAGCCTTTGGTTCCAAGATTCATTAGTAGAATCATTCTTCATCTTCGTCATGATCTAAGTGTTAATTTAGGGTTTAGTAGTGCCAGTGAATTGTAAGGTCCACTACCTTTTTTTTCTTTCTGACTACTGGCCAGAGTGTGTAATTAATAAAATCAACTCCAAATTCATTTGAAATTTAAATTAAATTTTAGTAAAAATTTAGTTTATTATTAAATTATATATCTCTATAAAATTTACTTATATTTATTTTATTTTGTATGAAATAAATTTTAAAAAAATGTAACACTACAAATTTTGAATTACAACGAGTTCGAATTAAAATGAATTCAAGCTAAAAATAGTTAATATTAACTTTGAATAAAAGTTTTAAATGTTCTTTTACACGCATTATTGATTCTTGATTAGGACTAGAGTATTTTATTGATTAAAAAAGCATTTAAAATGTATTTTTCTCTTTAGCTTATAAATACTAGCGAAAAAAGTTGAACTGTTGGATTGACTCAAAAGGATTGTTTTATTACATGCAAACGACTTTACCGACTTTTATTTTGTTTTGCGGCATTGGATTGCACCGTAAATAAGACCTACTTTACCATATGGGCTTTTCCATCAGCCATTTACTAATTCTCCCTACACTCAATCAAATTGGACCTCCCTACACTCAATCAAATTGTGAAAGTACCAAATTACTCTTAATAAAAATGAAATTAGAGATTAGTGATTTCTGCACTCAATCACACATTCAAGTTCGTTTCTGCCCTTCTCGCACCCAACACCATCTCTCGCACGAGCGTTCGCATCCTCGCATCTTGGTTGACATTTTTTCGGCAGCGTAGTGTTGAGTGAAAGGAACAAAGATGAAGCCAGGAGCGCGAAGGTCCTCCATTGTTGCGCGAAGGTATGAGGGCATCAACGCACCCTACATGCCTTTTCAAAATAAACATGACAAGGGTACAATTGAATTTTAGAATGTTCATCGAGTGCCAATCACAATGGATTGGGTGCAGGAAGAAATTGCCATCAGTCCTGGCAAATTCTTTCTTCAAAATATCCATGATTGTTTCTTCCTGCACCTTCGCATGTTCTTCTGGCACCCCATACAAAACGTGAAAATACATTTTTATCCTTCTTGTGCCATCCTCGTAGAGTAGTTTCTGGATTATTTAATCCGGACACGCATTTGAAAAAAAAACTTCTGGAATACATAATCCGAAAGCTAAAAAAGACTTTCAGATTATGTAATCCGAAAACTAATCATGCATCTGAAAAAAAGCTTATGGATTATGTAATGTGAAAGCTAATTACGAATTTTAAAAAAAAATTGAATTATGTAATCCAAAATATTATAGAGGGATATTTTTCAAAATACGAAAATTTATGAAAATAAGAGAAGAACATATGGATGTGCAGTAAAAAACAGTCTATATCCACTCCAAGAACCTTAATTTTTATGGTATATCCCTTTTCATTTGGAAACTCGCAACTCAGGATGCAAGATATTAAAGGGCCATCTTCTTCATTCTTGGTTAATCTAACCAATTTGCACAACCTTAAAGTTGGTTCTAATGATTTCACTTATGGCACTCCATCTCATGAATTTGTGAGTTTGGAACTAGACTTCAATCATATTGCCGACAAGATTCCGCTTTGTTTTTCAAATCTTACCTAACTATCCATATTATCCTTACGTTATAGCAATTTAACTGGAAAAATTCCATCTTATTGAGTGATGAATCTGACTAATTTGGCTTACATGGATCTCGGAGATAACAATCTTCAAGCTTGATTAGATTCCAAACTCTCTTTTCAAACTTGAGTTCCTTTGAAACTGTTTGTGTGAGATTTTCTTGGAGTGAGAATCAAATCTTGACAAACTTCTGATTCTAGAAATGCTAGTTTTATGTTGATTTATCTTTTTAATAGAATACTACAAAATTATTAAATAGAAACTAATTTTAAAAATTAAAAGTAATTAGTTAATATAGTAATTAAATTAGATTGATATCTAATTATTTATCAAGATTTTAACTATCAATTATTTAGATTTTAAATTTGGTAACAAAAATCTTGGTAACTCATTAAATACTAATTTAAAAACTAATTTAGAAACTAATAATTTTTTTAGTTTCTAAAATAGTATCTAATTTAATTATTATAGTAACTAATTATTTTTTTTTATTTTTAAAATTGATTTTTATTAAATAATTTTCTTGTTGGGAATTTTTATTAGTTCACCGAAAAATTTCAATCCATGTAAATATGTAAGTGTTATGAAAGTTAAGTGTGAGTTGGGATTTTGTATTGAATAATTTTTTAAAGAAAAACAATATATAAGAAAAAAATATTAATTATTTTTATAAAGTTTTGGATGGAAAATGATTATAATAACTCTCTTGTTTACCTTAAGTTGTCCAACAACCAAATGGTACATTTCAAGGATTGTGTGGGAATACATTGTTGAATAAATGTGAACATGATGCATTGTTGCCTTTCCTTACCAACCACTCGTTAGTTTTATTAGAGTTAGAAATTAGTATATATTTAAGTCAAGTTTAATGTTAAGGGTTAAAAATAATTATAAAGAGAGATTTTATTAAAAATAATTAACAAATTTTTTTCATAATGTATAAAACTTACATTTTTAGAAAAATTTCATTTTCTCTGGACACACATATTTATTATGCTTTTAATAAAATGATACTTAGATCCTCAATTAGTTTTTTAAATGGGTATACATATTTTTTTGTGTATCTAATTTATCTTACTTACTTATATTTTTAATAAAGGGGAACTCATACCCGTTATTTTATTTTAAAAATTATTTATCCAAATTTAAATAAAAAATATAGTTTAGAGCTATTTATTATTTCATAACAAAAATAATACATTGTTTTAAAATATTTTTTATAATTTAATAACAATAAAGTTCTTATGATATTTTTAATAAGAAATAATTGAATTATTTATTTTTTTGTTTATGAAAAAAATATTTAAAATAAAATAAGATAGATAAGTCCCTTTATATTAAAATATAAAAAAGTGTGCTATTTATTAAAACTATAAAAAATATTTATTTTAAAACAAAAGAAGCATGTATCCTTTAGCATAACTTGTAATTCTCTAGAGGTGTTTTTTTCAACTCCACTTAAATTTAACTTAATTTTTTAACTAAAATTCAAACTTATATTACATCATTGATTTAATTCAGTCAAATTGCTTTTAGAATTGAGTTTGATCATTTCAATGTGTTGACTCTTAAGAGGACTTATCACTAATGTTACTGGGAGTTTTATTTATTTATTTATTTAATTTGTCATATTATACATCTGTTTAGTATTGAGCTTTGGTGGTGGCTTTGTTGATTTGAATTCATCCTTATTAAAAAAAACGATAGAGAAAAGGCAAGCTTATAAATGCAACTCTTATTTATAAGTCACAGAATGCTACATGCAACAGCAACGGATAGAAAGGGAAACCTTAAAGTACATGCAACAAGGTCACATGATTCTAGAACACTACTAAAAGTGAGTTACCAGTGAGAAACTTTTTGCATGAAACAAGAACACAACAGCAAGTAATTATGGGTTGAAGCTACTACGTACTAACTACTAAGGGTTGACTTATCATGTGCTACAAACTTATATGTGCGAGCTGTGACAAAAAGGACTCCACACATGTCGAAGAGTTCTAGTGTCCGCAACCGTCTCTTATTTCCCTACTTAATTAGAGCACTGCCAACGTATATATCCTCCTGCTAAATCAACAAATTCTCCATGTTTCAACCTCATCACTTAAATACTGAATGTGAATCAATAAAAGTATATAGAATTTTCCAGCAGTGTGTGCTATGAACCTCTTAGGAAAAAATTAACAGAAGTGTATATTACACAGGAGAAAAATGATGTTCAACCTCATGAATTTTAGCTCTATACACTGTTAAAAACAGAAGGAAAAAATTATCAGAGTTAGATTTGAATTTCAAATACCTGGTCTACTACAGGATGAGAAGCTTTGCATACATTCGCAGATGTTAATAATAAAGAGAACCTGCAGGAACAGAAAATAATGTAGGTATTATAAAGTCAGAAAATTTTGCTTCACTTAGATTTTTGTTGTTTATTACTTTTTCTTCTGCTACGTGGAACCAAGATTGTCCTACCTTGCCACCAGTTCCCTCTTGAAGCACTATTTGAATCATTACCATTTGGGTCATCATCATCCTTATCTTTCTTAAACTGCAAAAATGCCAAATATGCATGTAAATCTTTACAACTATAAAGTATATAGCAGTTCAGCTTCATTGCATTATAGGGTTACTGTTTTATTTATATGTAGCCAATGATCCTTGCAGCATGAATGAAAAATAAACCATGCATAAATGGTTTCTCATTAAACTTCTAAATATTATTTTTTAAATCTCTCCATTTGTTGTCAAAATTTACCATACAAAAAAAAAGTATATATTCAATCATGGTCACCAATTTAAGTAGAATTTGGCTTTGGTGTTCACATTTATCTTTTAGGGGTTAAAGGGAAAGCTATGAAAGAGAAAGTGTGATTTAATTTCTGTTATCTCATATGAAAGCAAGGTTAAGGGAAATGTATAAAAGATAAAGCATATGTGCTGCAAAAGCATAGGTGTAACTAAATGTAAAAACAGTGGAGGTTGTACTTAGAAATATTATTATATATATTAAATAATGATCCCTTTGGGAATGAACACCATGGACCATGATGATAAAGGATGGGAATTAAGGCACTCACAATGTGGTGGGATTCAGTGGTCCTGGTTCTTGGGGAATAATTTTCTTGAGCACCATAAAAGATTGATGAACTGTAGTAACTGCTGGGCTCCACTGGCTCATTCTGATAATTGGTACTGGTATTCTTGTTGGAGACACCGCTGCTTTCACCTTTGTAACCGTAATTGCCTGAAACGAATCCAACTGAAGCTTTACTAAATAAGCCCAGACATTAAAATTGGATTGAAAAAGCCACATGTTCCCTGTCTATAGACAAGATTTGAGATGAACTGAAACAGGGCATATTTAGTACTTCAGGTCAAAGTGGTATATGTCTCATAACGAACCTGGTGCTCCATAATTTTTGCATCCCATCTCTTCTTTTCTTGAATCTCTCCCTCCAACCTATAGTAACAGGGTTATGTTATGTCAATTATTTTTCACAAACCAGTATATGCTATATATATCACTCAGAGATCAAAGCTCATTTTAACTTTAGTCCAAGACTACTCATACAAAGAACATATTCATTCACGCTTAAAGTTCTCATATAAGCTAAACTTTATGCCAAGCTAGACCAAAAGAATTTACATGTTCATACTCAATAATTTGCTTGCCAGCTAGCTAAACTCAAATACTACTATACTCCATTTTCTGCAAGAATATATCATGGTAAAAACTAGATCAGCAAAAATGAAAAGGTTTTTTTTTTTCTTTCTTTTTTTTGTAGACGTGTAGTTATAGTTAGTTACCTAGATAGGAGAGTTTGACCATAATGCTTTCAATAACTACCTTGTAAAAAGGTGTGCTATTTATACACACTGACTCAAACGAATCAAGGTGCTGAAAGCTTAAAGCCATAAACCATTGAAGTCAATTCTTTCGTTATTATAGGAACACATTAGAGCTATGATATTCCCGAAAAGAGGTGTTGGTTAAGTAGTCAGAAACAATAACTATGCCATATTGGCAAAACAGAAAATTTGGGAAAAGAAAAAGAGAAACATGCAGGTCATGGTGTGGAAGTAAGATTGAGCATATAGATAAAAAGTAAAAAAAGAGAGTAGGACATGCATACAGTGGAAGGAGGTGGGAAAATGGAGCCAAAGATGCTGGTGGATGAAGATGAAGTGGTGGAGGGGTCCTTGGGACCAAAAAGATGATCAAAGTTGGTGAGTGGCGATGAGGAAGAACCTCCTGCCACTTTCTTTTTGTTGTTCTCCATGTCTGGTGTGTGAGTAATAGTGATTAACGAAGGGAAGGAAGGTAGCTAGCTTTATGTGTGTTGGAGAGGTATAATATAAAGGTTTGTTTCTTTGTCAACCAACGGACAAAACTAGTAGCTAGTTTGATAAGTATATATGTATCCTTTAACGACCAAAAGATTGGACAGGATTTGCAGGTGTGGAAGAAGGCGAAAAAAGGGATAACGATGGATGGGAAAAAGGGTGCAGAGAGAGAAGATTGAAGAAGAGAAGAGAGAAAAGAGAGATAGGAGAGCACGTGATGGTAGCAGATGATGTGTAGAAGATGATACGTATAGAAGGGTATTTATAAGCCCAAAAAGTATGCTGCGCCCATGTGCCCCTCATTCAATTTCCATCCCTTTCCCTTTCTTTGACACATGGGTCTTCCCCTGGGCCCCACCTCAACTTCATACCCAAATCCAAACCCCTCTTGCCATATGTCTGCCTCCTCCATCTTTGACTTTCCCTTCTCGTTTCACTCATCTTTCTCACAATTCATTTCATTCTATCTAAATTTCAATCACTATTAAGGATTCATTTTATCAATCCATAGTCTGCTCATTGTGTTATAAGATAAAGGTAAAGATATGATCTAGATAGTATTTGAGAATGATTATTGGCATTTTTTGATTTTTTTTCTTTGAGTCTCTTCCACAAATGTTGATATCCAAGTATGAAGTTGACTTGAAAAAAAGTATTTCGACGATCAAGTAAGTATTCTATGTAAAGAGAGTATATTGGTAATTGATAAAAACATACCTTACTTATCTGCAGAGAATTTATTTATAGTGTTAGTCACAAATTCTTTTATGATGGACCGGATTCCAGTTGTGCATCATAATCCCTAACTAATAAGAAGGTATATTGGTATATAAATATATTGAAATATGTGAAATTTTCATCATCTTTTGGTTATAGAAGCTATCCTCTTTCATTGATATAACTTTCATCAATTTCCAATAGGTTCTAGTTAAATACATCTATTGATATAAAATTCAAATAAATATTATAAAATCTTGCTTTTTTTTATTTGACTTAATTTTGGCAGGTTAACATTTTTTTTTCTTTAAGTTTCAAAATTGATCTTTTTAAACTTGAGATTCTTAGTCAAACTTTTGGTAATCAATACTTTGTAGTAGTTGTTCCTGATCTATTCAATAATTATACCTTACAGGTGCTTAATTAAAAACCATTGCGAGATTTGGATAAAATAATATGGTTTTATGTTATTTTAGGTGGAAGGAAGTGTTTTCATATGCTAGTTATCCACAGTGTTTTTCCCCCTTCCAACAATTATTACTGGTTTGAGTTGAACCAACATTACCCATTGTTGCAGTAGAAATTCATGATATCATTTATAGAAATGATGAAATGAAATTGCTTTACATTTTTAATCTATTGCTTTTATTATATTTGTATAGTTTTCGGATTGGATTGAATGAATGCTATTTACTCACTTTCTAAATTAGTCGTTTATTATAAATACTACCAGAAATATATGTCATATGATTCTCTGTGTCCGATCTTTTATTATCATATTTTATTTTAATAAGTTTCAAATTAATATTTATATAAATTTAATATATTTATTTAAATACAATATTTATATTATTATCGTGTGGAAGGAATGTAGCATAAACAGATCCTTAACATCAATACAAAAAGCACCCTCTTATCTTTTAATTAGGAATTAGGATAACAGACGTATCATATAATACCCATTCATTAGAAAAAGGTGAAAAACACTAAGGATTTATTCACTTTTAGGTTATTTGGTAGTGTATATAAATTAAATTTATTTTTAGTTATTTTAAGAAAAAAGTATTATTTTCAAAACACATATAATATATTAAAAATATTAATTTCGTATTTTTCGTATTAATTTCGTATTAAAAATATTAGGTTAATTGTTTGTTATTGTGGGAGAGTCTTCACATATTTTTCGAGGATCAATTAAAATTGTTGGATTTTTAACATGCATTCAGTCTTTATCAATTATAGACTTTATCTTTAAGATACCAACTTACCTATTTACCATCTTAACGTTTTTATATAAAAACCCTAAGTAAAGTTTGAGTATATTATTTCCTGCTCATATATTTGAAACTATTTTTGTAATTTAATATTAATTAACATTTAGCTTGTGTATTACGCAGAAAAAATATTTTAGTTTTATATAATTGACGTTGATGTAATAAATAAATATTTTAATATATGAATTCTTTTATAAGTAAGTTTCATAATAATATATATAAGTTATATAGACAATCATCTAATTGTAATATATAGAATTACTTTTAAATATGGATAATTTCTTATTAAATATATATGAAAGTCAATTGAAAGATAGAGATAGAAGATCGTAAATTGAAAGAAATAGACAATCATAAATATAAAAAATAGAAAAACTTAAAATGCTTAAGATATTTTTAAATCACATGAGTATCTGAAATTTCCTTAAAACAACGCGAGCAAAAAATATAATGTAAATAATTAATATCTAATTGAGAAAGTGAGAAGTTTTGTAAGATCAACATTTTCTAATTTATAATATAAAAGTGGATTTTTGAATTAATAAGTGATAAATATGTGAAATTTTGGGCATAAAAAGAGTTGAAAGACATTTATTTGCACAATCATGACATATTTTTGCCTTTTCTTTGGCTGTATTTTCTTATTCTTCTTCTCTAATCTTTTATCATTCTTCGTCTGCATTATTTCGGTATCACCGTCCGTCTTCCTTCTTTATTCTTTCAAGTTTTATGGATGAGAATAAAATCTATAGACATTTTCTTATTCTTCTTCACCCATCGTTTTTGTCGATCATTCTTCATCTGCGTTTCTTCTTCCAATAGCTTTCGTTTCCCTCTTTATGCTCTCATTTTTTAGATGAGAATATAACTCTTTAGAAGGTGCTTTTTAGAACTAAAGTTTTATCACTTTTTTCTCATTTTAAGTATTTTAATGACGAAATAATAAATATAATATTTAAAGATATCTCAACTCTTGTACAAAAATATTAATGTATATAACTCATAAATAAAATCAACAACAAAAGTTACATAAGAGTCCTCAAAATCATTTGCCTATAACAAATTACGCTAATTTAAAATCTATACACAAATATCCAAAACCTAGCTTACACTATTAGAAAACCAATAAATAGAAACAAATTTTAGAGATAAAAAATAATTAGTTACTATATTGATTAACTTATATATTATTTTAGAGACTAGAAAAATTATTGGTATCTAAAGTAGTTTCTATTATTAATAAATGGTTTCTAAATTGGTATTTAATTAACTACCAAAACTTTAGTATCAATTAGTTATATTCTAAAGTTGGTAGTTAAATATAAATAACTTCTCAATACAGATAAAGTTGATTCACCGTTTCTTCTCTTTAAGATGATTCTTCCGAACTACATAACTAGTCACATAAAACTACTAAAACACATAACACATGTTTCTTGATCATTAAGATGACTTTAAAGTCCAAACTTTACCGCTCTTATGTAAAACCTACAACAACAAAATACCTTTCCCAACATATAAACTCACACACATATAGTTATATGAGTATGAAAAATCCATAAAAACTAAACCACATTTCACTTTGTCAGAAAGATTTTAGACATATGATTGGGTTAAGTATCCAATATGAGCAAGAGAAGGTGAAAACTACATATTTACTCTTCAACCATAACCAGGTCTTTAGTTGAGTCATTTGTAATATTTCTTCTACATAAACTATTCTTTGTCTAAAGGTTACCTCATTCCTAAGAATCCATATATATGTCAAATAACTACAATTCACATGACCTTCCAAGACAAGTTTTACCGATGGTTTAAATGAGGAATACAAAACTGTTCAAAGTGACTATACAAATTATTATGTTGAGCAAACTTAATTCGAATCCATTTGAGACAAGAGTGCCAAACAACCAGTGTCACGTCACATCCTAGGAACAAATGATTTGTGGATTCCTTATATTGTGAACATAATGGGCACAAATGAATTTGTAAAACAACCCCTTTCCAATTAGGTTAACCTTGAGATTCTGCCTAGAATAACCCTCCAAGCAAATAAATGGGTGTTAGGTGCAACTTTAATCGACCATAACTTTTTCATAAAAAATGTTGCCTACATCCCTAGTTCCATTCATAAGTAAATAATAGGTTGACCAAGCTCTATAGGTTTCTTCTACGTCACCATTCCAAATCTACTTATAAGTTTATGTAGTACCACAATATTTAGAGATCCTACCAAAACTTCTTCTTGAGTTCTTTCGCACCACAACCTATTCCTTCTCCACTACAAATTCCACTCCTATCCTAACGCTTGCCAAACCACTACTTCCCCAACAAACTTTCTTTAGTTAACTAATATTAAGTCTAATCTAGGAAAAGAAAGTCTCTTTCATATACTATGAAGAAAAAAGAATTCCACTACAAATATTGTATCTTGATGAACAACAATAGCTACCATAATATGAAAAGTCATTTTTATAGAAAGGATAATTAGATGACGAGTCTCATTGATAAATTATGCTAAAAAAACACGCAAAAAAAATATAAAAACTCCCTAAAAAATAAATAGTTGAAAAATCAAATAATTAAGAATGATTTCACATTTAATTCATTGAGATAACATTAGTATTGTTCAATTTGAAATTTCGTTATTTCAGAATCAAAATAAAAAGAAATATTTAAAATATCATTAATTTCAACTTTTAAATGATATACCACTATTAAAAATACCAAAACAAGTTCTCTGAATCAATAATTAAGAAAACAAGAGTTTATGTGAGAAACAATGTGAATGTTCCAAATTCTAAGTCTAATAAAATAATGAACTTCGGATAAGAACAATAAAAAGAATTACTAAAGAAGAAATGGCTCGATGAAAAATAGAGAATGATTCTCTTGGTTGTCACTCACAAAGCTTAGTTGCCCTACAGTGGCTGAAATACAGTTTGTATTGTCTAATACAGTAACATGCACATGCACAGGATATATATCCATCTTTCTGTTCTGTCAATGAAATTCCATTAATATCTCTGAAATCATATAGCCCACGCAACTTCAAAATGAAGTACGCAACTGCATCTTTACTGTTTTAACAGATGATGTTTGCATCCATCTGGTGTGTCTGCAATGCACATGCACGTTCACCTTCATTTATATCAATGCCACCACAAGAATAAACAACTTCTTTATGCTTATTTCAACTCATTTCCTTCTATATTAATTACATCTAACTCATGTAGAAGAAATATATTATCTTTTCTAGAAATTGACACTTCAAAATTGATATATGCCAAATGTTATATTTTTTAAAATTCCTTTTATAAGCATGAATTATGAAATAACATGTTTAAATATTTATGTGGTTGAAAATGCTAACTTCGAAGCAGACACATCGGGGTTCTGAGGTCTGACATTTATGGATTTGATAACTTTGCAGCTCTGCATGAAAGCAAAAGGTGAAGTGATAATCACTCACAACGAGATATAAATGGATAAGGTCTTCACGTGGCAGTTTCCATGGCTTTTTACATACCACCACAGTTGACCTAATTATCAAATTCATATTTCTTTATTTCTGTATATTGCCACTATTTTTTTTATCAATAATTATAAATTATCTTATCCTCTTCATTTTATAAGATTTTAATGAAAAGTTACATTTAGTCTTTTCTATCAGATTCATTATAATTAACTGAACCTAAAAAAGACATTCTCTAATATTGATTAAAAATAAAATATAAATAAATTTTAATTAGTGTAAATGACTACTAAGAAGAGACGATTTTTTTTTTTATAAAAAAGAACAAATAAAAAATAATTTAACTTTAATTTACTAAATTTTAAGTTCGTAACATAGATATTTTGGCATATAGGTAAACCTAAAGATGAAATTCTTAACACATCACAATTATGAGATACTGTTATTGGTCAACGACATGTTTTAACCCAAATTATTAACGCTTGTTAATTTGTTCTGTATAAAGTGTATTCTCCTACTTTTGAATAAGAAGCCCCAACCCATGGTTAAGTTATGTTCTATCAAATCTTTGAAAGAATCTTTGTGATTTTTGGGCCAGAGATACCATTTCTCTGGTTGGATGCAGTTACAGATTTTCTATTGTCTATTAAATGTTGGCCTGAGTGACACGAGAATCATATATATGCATCATAATGTTACTGGTATATTTTTATTATACCCTAAACACAAATTGGCATTCTTCAACATGGTATGAAGATAGATTCTTCACAAAAGGTTTGGCCAGATATTATAACAAAATTAGTAGATACACTCAACATGGAAAAACAATTTTTTTTTTCATTCTCTATGTGGAAATAGTCACATCTTAGGCCCACAAATTTTGGTTGTTGTTAGAGATCCTAATCCACTATGAATAGGACATTTCATACTATATAAACACATATAAATCTCACTTTATAACCTGATTTTATAAGGTTAAGATTCATTTCTTAATATGGTATCAGAGTCATTTTGAACTTATCTTAAAATTTAATAATAATTTGTTTGACTTATTAGGTCACTCACTATCAGACCATCATCGAATCAATCATAATATTAGTCACATGTAAGTGTATGATTTGTCAAATAAAGGATGTGTCGTTTTTACCTTACAATATTAAGAAGATCAACAAATAAAAATTTAAAATTTGTTAAGATAATAATAATAAAAATCATTATGCTTAGAATATTATAACTAGATAATATAATTTGTAGCAATCTCTTTTCACTTTTTAACACTTAAAAAAGAAAATCCTATCTATTTGGTAAGTTTATTTTTTTTCATAAAAAAAAATATAATAAAATTATTTTAAGGATACTTCAACTCGTATACATGAAACCAAATATCTGCATATTAAGCTTTTCAACATTAAGCTCTCTAGCATAACATCTACTTCTCATCCTAAAAACATAACAGACGATAGTATTTCCTATACCTAAAGGTAGACGGTAGAAATTTGAATAAAATTATGGAGTTTGAATAACATGTATAAGATATAGGTTTTAAGTGAAGATTGTGAAAACAAAAGTAAAAATTAGCTATGAGAAACAAATATTTATTATATTAAAATCACAAAAAAATTAATTTCAATTTAAATACAAATATTTAAACAAATGTAATTAATCGATACTATTTAATCAATAATTTTATAAAAAAATTGGTAAACGTTGCTTCAAAAAAAATGTTAACAAATCAATAAATAAATTAAACATTTGAATAAAAGTGCATACATTCTAGAATATCTTTCAATAGAATATGTTTACTTTTAATTGCTTAAACGTTATTCTTAAGTCAATGATGGGTAAAGTCATTACATATAAGATACTGAGAGTGATTTTTAATTAGTTATATATACTTATAAATAGCGTGCATAAGATTTGAGTTAATGTTCAAACAAAGTGTTTGTGGCGTTGAAATGAACCACGTGGCTAATTTGCCACAACAGAAGCATTAATTGGTATTGTGTTATAGATACATGCTTTGGATGAGAGATTTGATCGGTTTTTTAGGGGTTTGGAGGATAGAATGCCAATTTTTTTTTAGATGTAATGAGAGTTTTGTATGATTTTTTTTTATAATAAGATTGATACATTTTTAAAATGTTTTTATTTTTTTTATAAAAAATAGGTAAATAAAATAATTGTTGAATGAGTAATGAATGTTAGGAGTTTGAATGTTAATGGTGGATGAAAATGTTAGGTAGTTTTTTTTTATGTGTTTTTTTTAAAGTTGATTTTGTATAGACTACAAGAAAATCATGAAATAGAAACTAATTTTAGAGAAAAAAAATAATTAGTTACAATAGTGACTAAATTAGATATCTTTTTAAAAATTAGAAAAAAAATAATTTCTAAATTAGTTTCTATTATTGTTAAATAGTTTCTAAATTGATATGTAATTAGCTACCAAAGTTTTAACTACCAATTATTTAGATTCTAAATTTGGTAGCAAAAACCTTAGTTACTAATTAAATACCAATTTAGAAACCATTTAACGATAATAGAAAATAATTTAGAAACCAAAAATATTTTTAATCTTTAAAATAGTTTATAATTTAGTCACTATAATAACTACTAATTATTTTTAATCTCTAAAATTAATATTTATTTCATGATTTTTTTTAATGATAATTAAGAATTGAGATATCACTGAAATATTTCAATTATATATATATATGTTTTTTATCAATAAAAAAATATGATGGATGAAATATGGTGGGATGAAGTACACACCACTAGTTTGTGAATAATGTTGAGAATAGAAATTGTAGGGTAGAATCTTGAGTGTAAAGGAATTATTTAAATGCATCAAGTTGATGTGCATTATTGGTTTAGAAGATTATTGTTAGCTTGTAAAGGTATAGAAAAAGCAAAATAGGCATGGTTATCCTTAGTTAACGATAAGATATTAGTGTATTAATTAGTGTATAGTAAGTTAATTAATAGGGTTAAATAAAGGTTGGTCTTAAAGAGGGTGTAAAGTGAAGAGAATTTAAAGAAGAGTATATATATATATATACATTGGTGTACTTAAAAGAATTCCCTTCATTCTCTTAGGTTCGTTTTGGATAACTAAGGATAAAGAAGTGCATGAGAGAATTTCATGGAGGGTAATATATTCTGGAACAAAGTTAAAGTACTTTTTCACATCAAATATTGTCGGAAGGGTTAGTTTTGGAATATGCCACCAAGCCCTCGAAGGTTCTCCTCAAACAAACTAACATGAAACCCTTCTCTTCTCTTCTGCCTTATTCCTATTATAATCTATCACTCAATTTTAAATATTTAGCTACCTCTTCAACCAATATTTTAAACTTAAACTTATTTTAAATACAAACTTTATTACGGAGATCCACAACTAGAGATTAGAGCTTTTCATTATATATAATTGGGTGCAAACCTCAATCTCATGAACTAATTTTATGAGATTGGGACTTAAAGTCCACTTTGTAACACTTCAAATAACAGAATATAAGAAATATTCTTTTGCCAATTTTTAATCACTAAAACCTACTTTTAATTGCCTTCTCATTGCACCCACTTCATGATCATAAGAAAACCAAGACCTCCCATTTCAAAGTTTCAGAATCATCACAATGTCAAACTCTCTTCTTTTTTTTTCATTGTTAAAAGAAAAAACAAGAACATGACTAACAGAACACGTTAAATTGTTTATTATTAAGTTAATACAAGATTAATTACTTCATTTATATTTATCTAGACCCATGCTTTCGTATGTCCAAATTTATAATTAGATTAACATAAGAGAAGTAAATGATACGTTTTTAATATTAATCATTACTATCAATTACCAAAAAGAATTGATTTAAACGTCGTAAAACCTTTTACCCATGCATCCTATTATCCGAATCTGAGATGTCCATAAGAAAACGTTACATCCCAAAATGAATGAAAAAATAGTAGCATGATAAATGACACGAGACCTTCTAGATTCATAAAAAACACACACACACAAGTCTTATGCTGAGTTGTGAAATACTTAAATTTAAATCAAAAGAAATTCAAGGATATATCAAGAAAACGGCTGGTAATGCAGCTTTAATATTAAATTTATAGGCCTTTCGTACATTTTACCTATTTTAATTCGTATTTTTAGCATTTTTTTTCTTGTGGAAGAGAATCATTATATACTTCGAATTTAGATATATGTCTAAATCATTTTTCATCTACTTTCATTCACACTAAGATTTTCTCATGAAAGAGAGCTGGCAAGCTAAACCGAAAGAACGAATTATAGTTCGATGAAGCTGCACGTCTTAGTCTGAGAGGAGATAATAAGATAAAAAAGGAAAATGAATTCAAGGTTTTGGCGAAAATCACGGTTATGATTTCCATTTTTTTTCACTTTTGTTCCATCTTTTTCTACTATTGCATTTTTCCGATGGGCGAAAACCATTAAACTTATGCATTTTGACGAAGCCACATACCACAATTTTTGGTACAAATCACACTAACTACTGTCAACAGACTGTCAGACAATCATATTAGTTTATTCAGTTTACTTTAATTTGGTTTAGTTGATGTACATCAACAATGTTAATTTTAAAGGAAGATAGATATATTTAGTTTGAGTTAAATATGCTTTAATTATTATTGTAGTATGAAATTAATTAGAATATGTTATTCTGAATGTAAAATGATTGTTAATTCTTTCTTAATGATTATTAGTTTTCTTTTTTAAAAAATTATTTTGTTTATTTATTTTGATATCCACTATAGTTATGTAATATAATTGTTAATTTTTTTTCAATAATTATTAGTTTTCTTTTTAATTTTTTTTATTGCATGTTGATATTGATTGTAATTATTTTGAATGGGTTGATAAGTGGAATCTCAAACTAATCAATTTTACAATTTTAATATTTTTATACTACAAATACTTAGACAATATAAAATTCTGATTAAAAACAAAAAGTAATTTCATATTATAGTATAATAACGAAAAACATATTTAATTTATTTCAATTTATTAAGTTCAGGGAATTGATTATTAAATATATGTTTTTTTCTAATATTACTCCACAGGTCCTTTGATCTCATGTTAACTTTACTGATCATCTGTTTTTATATGTCTTTAGGTACACCCTTCATATCTATCTTATTATATAAAAAAATATATAATTGTTTTTTACTGAAAGAAAAAACTATATAGAAGCTTCTGATCTTTGACTGACATTAAAAACATAACTAATAACTCCTTCATTTATGATACAGGAAAATTATGTTTTGAGAATCAACAATTTAGAAGAAACCATTCAATAACGTCATTTTAATAATAAAATATTACATCGAAGTTAATTAACAACAAACCAATAGAAAAATTAGTTAAAAATTAAAAAAAAACTATATAATTAATGATTATACAGGATAAATTAATGCTGAAAACATCGTAACCATGCTATATTTCAATCATAACTACGATGAATTTAAAATTTATAAGTTGTTAAAGAATTAAAGCCATTCCAACAGTCACTTTATAAAAAGACAATATCAATAACAATTAACAATTAACAATTATTGATTAAATTTTGATATAATTAACATTTTCAGATACTTGAACTATAAGCCATAGTGAATTTGGTTATTTATTTATGAACTTAATATGTATATATAGCTGAATTCCTAATATTTCCATGGATGGCACTGGAGATTGGAACAAGCATCATCCCATGTGGTTGTACATTCGCCACCTTTACCATCACAGCATTTGCACACCAACCCCAGACTCGAATAAACTTCACGTTTTGTGTACCCTACACGTATAAATAATAAACATGCAATTTAGGGTTATATACATGTATATGTACGTATGCTTTCTATATATTCTGAAGTGAAACATAAAAAACCAAAGGAAACAAGAAAAGAGTAGAAAACAAACACGTGCACATATATAGAGATAGAATCACCTTTAAAGTGGTTGGTGTTTCTATTGATGGTGAGAACCCGAGTAGCTTCCACGGTATTAGGGTTGAGAGATAAGTTGGGAGCAATTATTAGGAGGCAAGCAAAGAAGAGCATAAACCAATTATGGGTGAGCATTTTTTTTTTCTGAAGTGAGTGACCACACGCTATAAAGAGCAGAAAAGAGAAAAAAAAACAGCAGAAGGCACGATTAATAGACACGAAAGGAGTGAAAAAAGTTGGAGCAGATTGAAAGAAGAGTAGAATGAGGGTACGTTGTTTATAAAATGGGGGATGCACATTCTGATTCCTTTGGACTATTGGAGTGAATAAGACTACAAAGAATTTCTAGAATATAGTGGAATAGTGGAATCGTAGCTATGGTCAAATCTACGCGTTTGATCATCATATATCATCAAGACTTCGTTACCGTGTTGGGTTCGCTACGAAATTGCCAATGGAATTCAAGTTTTACTTTTGCTTTCTTTGAAATTTTATGCTTTATATTGAATCACTTGTAACTTCCAATGCATTGGAAATGTAATTTCAAGATTCATGGTTCATATAAAAACCATCAAACGCTTCAATTAACTGCTGTAAAGATTTTTCAACTTGGTCGAATTCGAATTCAAGTTGAATGTGACATTGCTTGACCCATAAGTTTTATGGTCTATTATACATATTATTTTATCCATGGCAGTGTATAAAACGTGTGCATATGAAACAATTATATTATAGCATTATTTTACATCGATTATTTCATCTTAAAAACACGGTAATATTTTTATAATTATCATAAATTTTTACATGGACTCTGTACATTAGTTTTCGACCAATGTAAAAAAAAAAATCATAAAAATTATTAATTTGGATTTAAAGTAAATTTTTTAACTAATTATTTATTTTTAGATTGGTTTTTATGTCTCATTCAATGTTGATGAGTATTAGGTACTATATTATGGAGATACCTAAATATTATGGATTATCTCATCTAAGTAGGGCATTTTAGGGGTAGAATATGTTTCAACTTCACTGCAAGGTTTATTGAATAGGTTCTATATTGTTCTTGGTATGTTTTGATTTTTAGGGTTTAGGGTTTATTATTGAATCAGTGGATTTATTATTTCTCTCAAATTCCAAAAAAAATTACTCAATAACAACTAATTTAAAGATTAAAATAATTAATTATAAAATTATAATTCAATAACTTAGTATTCAACACCACTGCATACTTACGACGGTATAAACAACTTAATTAATTTTTAATAATATGTTTGTAAATGTCTGAAAAATAGAAATTAACGTGGAATATTCTAGTGTTACTTTAGATACATACGGAAAACTGATTCATCATTTTTGACAGGAAATTACCCAAACAGGTGATTTATTTGCACATGCGTGCATTTCGTCAATTTGAAACTAATTGAAATTGGAATATTTTTAGTCAAGGAAAAACCCACTCTTGTCTTTCTAGGTCAAAATGGGAAACAATGCTATTTTCAGTGGGACCCATAAGCTTTGTCACCTTCTAATTAACTTTAACACTGACTTTTCCATTCTTTTTTTTTTCTTAATATTCTTTATTCAATTTATCCGTTCTTTTCGTATTTTTTTTTTTTCAATGACAAACTTCTCATAAATCTTGCAATGAGGAAGGAGATGAGAGGTAAATAATGAGAATAAAGACACAAAAAATAATAACTATTGAACCTATATCCATTCAATTACACAACATTAATTTTTTACCATCATATATGTGTGTGTAAAAAGTTTATATTATTAATCATTTCTGAAATAATGTTTTTTAGTTTTTGCTGTGGAAATAATTTTTGAGAATTTACTCCGCTCATTTAATACAAAATTTCGAATACTAATCAGGTTCTTGATATCTATAATTACATTTTTTAAAAATCAATTACCGTGTTCGGTTAGATTGATTGGCTTTTATTTTTCTGATTTTGCAGAAGAATAAAACAACAAATAATTTTAAAATATTTTGTATATATTTTATTTATTTATTTTAACAATTTTGAACCTTTTAATGAAATTTTGAAACCCCTATTAATTAGACCAATTTTACAAAATATCCAACTTCAACACTTTGGACCTATTTTTAATCCTTCATTTGCAAAATAGACGATTCTTATGATATATCATGAAAAAATCAAATACAAAATTAGATCGAGCTGTTAAATTTATCTACTCAAGAATTCGTTTATAACTCTAAAAAATTTAGCATAAGTAAGAATAATTGAAAATTAAAATTTCCATACTAACTAAATTAGATATTATTTTATAGATTAAAAATAATTAATATTTAAATAATTTTTTTAATAATAAATATTTATAAACTAGTTTTTAAATTAATATTTAATTAACTGCTAATGTTTTAATATAATATCAAACCATTTATTATTAAATTAGCATTTAAACACTTATTATTAAATTAGCATTTAAACACTTAAACTAATCATAAGCATAAGACTTGTAATTATGTTATATAGTAAATCAGCTAAATTGGAATGTGTGTGTGAGAGACAGAAACTAATATGAAACGAAATGTTGAATTTGAAATGTTGAATTGGTTAATATGTCCATGCCCAAAAAAAATTCCAATCTTGTTTTGAATGACAAAGGAAGTTTTCATGAAAGCTAAACAAGAAGAAAAGAGGGAGCCAGAACGTATGAAATTAATATCATGACTCGTTTGCATGGTTGAAAATTGCATGTGAACGTAATGACCCAAAAAAAAGAGAAAAAAAAAAATCATTGGAGAGGCTTCTAACATGATGCTGATACACATTCATTTAGGTTTGAGGATCTATTTTGTGGTTTGAGTTTTTTAATGATTTTTTTGTTTGTTTTACTTTATATTTGGTATACAATGTCATTTTTATGAAATATTAGATTTGTAGATTGTGTTTGATGAATTATTTATTTATAATATTTTATTAAATTAGATATGTAGAAGTAGATGATATGGCTAGGATGTGTTATATAAGGATTGAGATATTTTTAAAATATTTTTTATTATTATTTTTTTTTATAAAAGAATTCATGTCAAAGTAATTATAAGGTCAAATTAAAATATAAATATAAAACACTTCAAATTATTTTTTAAAATAAATTTTATAAAATTGAATTAGAATGATTGTAATAATATTTATCAAATCATAAAAGTATATTTAGGTAGTGAAAAAAAGAAAAGAAATATGTATAAATAATAAAGAGAGGTGTCTTCGATTCTTCCAAATTTTCATTTCATATATATAAATTAACATATAAATAATTTTTTCTAATTTTAGTACATTTTTTATATTTGATACTCTTAAAAAAATTTATATCTATTTTGACATAAATAAAATTATATTTCTTATAGATCCATCACTATAATAAATACTCCTTTCCATACTCATATTAAAAAAAAGAACGCACGAATAATAGATGAACGCGTGTCACTAATTTTAATTATTTTAACTTTATTTAATGATTTATAATCTTCAAATAGTACTCATTGAATTTATTCCAACGATAACTAGAATAATTGACAGGAAACAATAACGTAAAATTATTTTCCATGCACTATCATTTTGACGTTTGATGCTTTTGATTGTGCCTTCGTTGTCCAAGGAACGGGGTGGACTAATTACAAAAACGTGTGGAGAAAAGCAATTACTATTAGACAGGAAACATGAAAAATATTTATTTGATATTAATTTTTTGTTCACACTTACAATTCTTTTTAGTATTTAAATATTATATTTTCTTAATAAAAAATAATATAAACAAAATTTTAAAATAAAACAATAATATATAATATAATGTGGAAGGAGAACTTCAACGTCAGAGAACATCAGCATCATAGTGTGGAAAGAGAATTTCAACCGTCATAGTGTGGAGGGAGAAACTGCACGCGAAAGTCGTAGGGTTTCAATGTCGGGAGAAGCTTCAGTGTCTTAGTGTGGAAGGAGAAACTGCTCCTGAAAGTCGTAGAGTTCAATGTCGAGAGAAGCTTCTGCATGATAGTGTTGAAGGAGAAATTGTGTGAAAGTCGCAAGATTCAAAAAGAATATGAGAAGAAAGTGAAATAGATTAAATACTTATGTCACCTGAAATAAAAAATAATATAGTAAAAATTTATTATGACTGTTTTATATAGAGTAAATACTTACTAAAGTTAGTTTTAATTTTAATCGTAATAATAAACTTCATAATTATTATAAAAATTCATTACACTATGATAGGTACCGTTATACTATTCTTACTTTTTTACTAGGAAATGATGAATGTAATTACAATGTAGTTTATGTAAAGTCATGGATGACATGTTATTAATACTAAAAAGTGATTGATGATGTAATATTATATAGGTTTTTTTAAAGTTTAAGTCTGGGGTTTAAGTTTTGTATATAGAAAAATTAGAATTAAAATAAATTCCACCAATAATAAGTAACTAAGTTTTTGGAAAAAAAAAAATTGTAGATAAAATAAAGAAATATTTCACTTGAACAATATGGTATAAAAATATATAGTTGTTTAATTTGTTTCCAGAGAATCAAATTCTTGTCTGAACTAAAAAATTGTACCATACTTTAGTTTTAGAGTGAAAAAAATAGGTTGGTATTAACCAAGTGGGTAAAGAATCTGTTCCTCCTAGTGGATGCTCTCTTCTTGAATTCCTGGAAAATGCTAGAGAACACTTCAAATGACTGGTTAAGATAGCAGGAATACTAACAAAAACTTTTTTTAACATACTTCCAAAACAATGGGTAGGTTAGGTTTTTTTATGTTGAAATTAACAGTGTTTTTAGTTCAAATATAATAATAAGACTTTTTGCTACGTGACTCAGAGTCTATAACACATATCATACATTGTTTTTGTTTTAAATCTTGAATTATAAATGTTTTGAAAATGAGTAGCGGCACTGGTGGAAACTAGCAATGATGGTGACGAGGCTGCTTCTTCTTCCTCCTGCAACTCCACATGTTCTTGCAGCACAACATAATTTTTATAATTCCAAAAGTACTTTTTTTGTAAATAATATAAATGTTTGAAGATTTCAATTTTTATGTGTTGTGGATTATATAATCCGGTGAATCTCTCAATCACACAATCAGAAATTAACTAAAAGAGTGAGATAACTTTTGGATTGAACAATCCTAACTCATCATTAGATTATTTGAAAAAATGTTTTGAAATAGTCAATCAGTAAAATAAGGTATATTTTAGATTACATGATCCAAAACTAATATTAGGTTTGGAATTAATTTTTTAATAAAATATATTTTAAATTTCATAAACTGAAATCAATATCGGATCCAGAATACGTTTATACAATCTGAAATATATTTTTTTTGAAAAATTACTTTTAATTTATCTAAATCCGATAAACAATTTTAGATTACAAAATAACTACCAGCCTATAGTTCAAAATGTTTACAAAACTAAAATAAAAATTGTAGAATACAGAATAACAAACCAGTGGACGTGAATAGTAAAATACAACTAAAAAAATAATCTTTTTCACTGCAGAATCACAAAATAACTGTAAAATCATCCTAAACTGTATAAAGAAACACCCAAAAAATCTTCAATGAGCTCAAATGAGTGTTGAGTGCCTTGGGGTGTTAGAAAGCATGGGGCTGTTGCGCAGAGAAAGATAAAAGGAAGACAGAAGGTGAAAAGTTGTTTGGTATTTTACTGAAGGATAAAAACGTATTTTTACGTTTATTATTGGTTTAACAGGAACATGGAGGTGCAGGAAGAAGCAGCCTGGTGATGATCCTCCAAAGCCCAGTGATAATGGTGACGACCCTCCAAAGCCCAGTAGCGGGATTAGTCCCATTGAGACATTGAATTTTTTTAACATTTTTTACATGGCTGTTTCTTCTTGCACCCTAACAATTTTTTTTTTCATCCCATCATTTTTGAAGAAGATTGTTTTACTCCTTTAAAAATAACTTTTGGACTGTTCTTTTCAAAATATTTTTGGAACATATTTTCTAGAACATATTTTCTATAACACATTTTATTAATTATGGAATTACCAATCCATAAATAAAAATGTATTTCAAAAAAGATATTTCAGAATATTTTTTGTTTTCCAGGTTTCTTATTCCAGAAACACTCATTTCTTACGAAACCCCTATTCCACAAACACTTTTTTTTACGGAATCTCTATTCTAAAATCACATAAAACTGTGAAAATGTAATTTCGGTATTTTAAAGAATGTAAGGGTGCAGGAAGAAAAATTTAGGAGTGTAGAAAGAAACTCCCTTTTTACATAATAACAATCTACTCAAATACTAAACCCTAAACAATCTATTCAAACCATTAAACAATGTATAACCAAAACCAATATAACTAAAATATCTTTTTAAAAACTAAATAAAACTTAATAGTAAAGAAATGAGAATATGAAGATTAGGGTGTGTTTAGGATGACCGTGAAAATTAAATTATTTCAGTAATAGTTATATCAATAGTTCAATATAACCAAAATTGGTTTTATCTGGATAAGCTTGTTGAAACGTTATTTTAAGATTAATAATTTGGTTTGAAAGAAAAAAAAATAGGCTTTTACTTGAAGTTGAAAAAGAATTAAACAAAACAAAGGGGGGTAAAGAATAATTAGTATAAATTACAATTTTGTTAAATTCATAAAAATAAAGTATTTTTTCACAAGTTCTTACAATTTTTAATTGTTCTCCCAAATATACAGCTACAAGTTGAAAAATAATTTATTTATTTAAAAAACAACTGAAATAAATAAGAATAATAATTCCCAGACATGTTCTAATAGATGAAAGTCTTCTTGAGTTCTGTAAGATATCATTTGTCTCACGGTTTACACCTGAATTTATGACAAAAAGTAAGATTCATTAAGACTGTAATATATTGGGAACGTGTTAAGGTACTGTAATAATATATTTTTAAAACTGAATTTGTTTTGAGACGCATACAAAATGGACAAATTCTCCCTGCACCATATCAACTAGCACTCAATTTGCTATTGAAAATGATAAAAATTTCTCCAAAATGACAAAAATAATCTTAAATAAAAAATGTGTAGATAAAAATTATTTTCAAAACTCTCAATCCAGAAATATTTCGGATTTAAATTTCCAAACATATTTTTGAATATTTTTTTTAGTTTTAAATTATATTTATTATTTTGAATTTTCAAATCCCAAGTAAGAGTAATTTTAGAAATTTCAGAAAATGATAAGTTGCCATACAAAATTAGATGGCTAACTTAAGTTGAAGATGAATAGGCCTAATTATCTGTCCGTTCTGGGCCTATTCATGGCCCAGAGCGTAAAACTGTGGTTCATGAAAATGAAAACAGAAAAGATGAAACCTTTTAAAAGTGAGTGAACAATTAATAGGGGGAGTTTTGGTTTCTCAAAATATTTAACATAATTTTATATTAAAAAATTCAGACTCAACCTCTGGCAATCCCCACCAGTTCTGAAATGTGGATTAAAATGTTGTTATTGTATTATTTTACCATAATATAATTTCATTATTTAGAACACATATATAAGTAATTATTTCCAACATAATTTATTTAGTCTCTAATGTGAGATGATGACCATAATTTAGCGCGAAATTAGGTTATGAGGGATGAGTTATTAGAAATCATGAAGTGTTGAGATAAAAACTTTGTTGTCTCATTCCATAATTGGCAGCAGAAGACTCTCAATATTACATTGTCAATGAAATGAGATGAGCCATATTGGGTGTTCACTACTATTATACATGAAAAATCTGCAATACCTAGTGCTTTTGCTTCTAGTTATTTAATGCAGTATTAACCTTGGCCATTATGCTGTGGTAAACACAACAATGGGGCTCCTCACTTGGACTTTACCATCATCCCAAGTCAAAGAGGCTGATGCTACAGCTTCGTTTATTGTTCCGTTAATTGTGAGCACAAATGAGAGCTTCTGGTTAAGAGAAGTGAAGGACAAAACATTGGGGTTGGCTTCAATAATTAGTCCTTCAGGACCAATCACGTGAGCTTTATATGTGCACGTTGCTGACCCAACATTTGTAACAGTCCTGTTAAAACTCCCACTTACTATATTGGAGTTGGAGGGTGGGGAAAAAAGTGCAAATGAAGCATAGTTTAGATCCCTTGCTGAACTTGTTTCAGTGCAGCTACTGCTATCTCCTGTGACGAGTTGTAAACTCCTTGAACTATACCCTTGTCCACATAAAAACCTTACATAGTCTATTTCACCAGCATCATACACTAAACCAGGGTACAAAGCCTTGGAAGGATCAATTTGGCCTGCGCCATATGCGAATTCTGCGTGAAGGTTATTCTTGGGATTCAGCTGTCTAGCTGCAACATGCACAAATAAGAGAGTTAGCTGAAAGTATGGTTCCAAATACAATACTAGTTCATTCTCATCACCCCTTTCATTTCTAGTATTACCTGTTGTCATCAGAGCTGAACGAATAGCAGCAGGAGACCATGTTGGGTAGAATGACTTCACATATGCTGCTGCCCCAGAAACATGTGGACAAGCCATTGAAGTTCCGGAGATAATATTGAAACTTAATGTTCTATTGTCACCGTCCACACCAGAAGGAGAGGAAACTGGAGACCAACTAGCTATAATATCAACTCCAGGAGCCACTAAATCCGGCTACAAAGTGTACAAAGGAAAAATCAAATTTTTGAGAGATGATCACTAGAATACTGAGAAATTAGTGTATGGTCCAAACCATGACCTGCTTATAGTCTCGGTTACATGTAGCAAAGTTTTATTATTAGATTTTATGTGGAGATTGACCTGGACCATTGATAAATGATGATCTAGAACCAAATAATAGTTTTTCCAGAATGCTAGATAAAGATGAATTTAAGTCAGCCATGGAAAAGCTAATTGATGTACCTTGAGAACTTCAGGTGTAATAATGTTTGGACCCCTTGAAGAGAAAGAGGCCACAATAGGGGCTACTGTATCTTTTGTCGCATCAGTCTTAAATATGGTTGCAGTTGGAATCCTGCAAAAATATCATATTAGACCAGCATGATTCCCTACACTCTTGTTAATGTAAGTGGAATCTTCAGTTGATACCTTGTGGAGTTTATGTAGTCAAGTATAGAGGTACCATCCTGCAAATCAAGGTAAGATCCAGGTAATGGAAGAGAAGGAGAAATATCTCTAAAACTTTGACCTTGTAGCAATGCCCCAACAGCACCGGCATCGAAAGTACCCATCGCTCTGCTTCTGCCATCACACAGAACAATTTTACCCTCAACTAATTTTTTGTCCAAGGAACCGCTGTAGCAAAACCTGCAGTTTGGAAACATTTTCATTAACAGAGTATTCAATTTTAGAATGTAGTTTGGATAATTGTTTGTTTGGCCATAATGTTATACATCTTAAAGGATATCAGGAATTGTTACCTTGATATTGTTGAATCGAAGCCTTTGTTTGGTGCATCTCCACCATAGATAATAGGATACAACTCTCCCTTGAGGTCAAATGTATTTATTGAGACACCCTAAACATGGAAGGAAGAAATTAGTATAAAGACTTTTATACTGAAAGTTCATATAAATTAGTTCATCAAATTTTTAAGTAATTTATCAACCCATGAGGCATGATCTATAACATTTTTTTTATCAGGAAAGAATAAATAAAATAAATTAAGACATTTTAAAGGTATCCCAATCCTTATACAAATAATCTCAACACAAGTTTTTTTATTAATCAAACAGCTGAGAATCCAACAAGACATTAGAACACATTAGCCAACATTATCATACCATAACAAGATACAAGAGCACATCAATCTTCCAAATTAACATATTCTCGTAACAATTTACTGTAAACAAAAGTAAACCAAACAAATAGGATATAGAGTAAGCAATTTACCTCATAGGTAATGTTGTTACCTAATTCAACCTTGGTAACAAACTTCCTGTCTATGGTACTCGCAGCCACAGTAATTGACCAAGGCGATAAATTGGAAAGGGAGGAATATCTAGGACCACTGTTCCCTGCTGAAGTTACTGTCAATACTCCTTTTCTCACAGCATGAAATGCTCCAATGGAAATTACATCTTTAAAGTAGTTTTCAGCACTGAAACGTCCAATAGAAACTGATATTATGTCAACCCCATCTGCAATTGCATCATCAAATGCAGCAAGTATGTCTGCATCAGAACAACCTTCATCTAACCAGCACACTTTATACACAGCAATGCGCGCTTTTATGGCGCCACCCCTTGCCGTTCCCTGAGCAAGGCCTAACATGCTTGCTGGACTAACTGGATTCCCTGCTGCTGTTGAGGCTGTATGAGTTCCATGACCATTTATATCTAATGGAGAGTTTGGTTCTTCATTGGTAAAGAATCCATCAGCTTTGTAACTCTTAGCCCCAATGATTTTACTACAAGAATATAGTAGCAACATGTGTTAATGATAGTTACATTTTGTGTGCCTCTTAATGTTATCAAGTGGGTGTAGTTGTATATGTGGGCTAGACTACAATATTAACTGCATACTTGTTGCATGTGAAGTTCTTAGAACTTTGGCAGGTGCCCTTCCATTTACTAGGTGGTGGACCGAATCCTTTGTCATTGAAGCTCTCAGATTCTGCCCAGATTCCAGTGTCAAGCACTCCAATGATGACATCACTCTCAACTGTTGCTCTTTCTGCTTGTAGTGGAAAGCCAATAAAATCCCATGACCTTGTTGTATGGAGTTGCTTCTTTTCATTAGGAAAGACAGCTACCACTCTTTCATGTCCTACAATGAGAGTATTCTTGGTTGGCAAATTTTTTAATCCTAGAAGAAAAGACATATATAATTTGAAGAAAATAGAAGATAAAATAGTTTTTGGGCATACTAGCCAATCTATTGGCTTCCTCCTCCGTTAGCTTAGCAGCAAAGCCACTGAAACTTCGTCTGTAGTGCTGCTGCACTGACTTGGGCTCGGCTTTGCTGAAATTGTGAGTATAAATCAAAAGAGAAGGCTAGAAAAAGAAGCTAATGAATGATGCATGTTTAGTTCACTAAGTCTCTTCAAATAATGAAACTATACAAATAGCTACTTTTCAACTTTACTTTTGTTAATGCAGAAAACAAGGAGAAAAAATAGGTTTGCCAACTGATGATGGTATGATGCAGTTACATTTTAGCTTACCAGTTATAGTAAAAGTATGATTGAATATGTCATCAATAAGTGAGACAGAGTGCTCATAAACAGCCATATAATCATTATACAAGAGCCAGGTACTGATAACCCAATAAGAAAAACTTATGTACCAAAAACATAACAGCTTCCTCCAGGTCGCTTAGGTAATAATTTGAGTCAAAATATGAACATGACACACTCAGCTTTCTTTTCCTCTTTATTCAAAATTGCGGTGTGCAATAAATTTGTCGTGATAGATAGATAGATAGAGAAACTTTAACACAAATATTTTTTTACGTGATAAATTATTTGTCAAGTTTATTTTTGTGGCATTCAATCTGTGCATCTATCAGGAGGTCAACGTTTAAGGGGATTACTCGGAAGCTCTCAGTTGATTGGTTGCTACCATTTTGAAACTGGCCAACCGTCTCATTCAAAATTTGTAGCGTCTAAAATTATTTTTATTCTGATATGATGTTATTACCTGTCTGCAACTTCTTGTAGGATGCTTGAATAAAGAGCCAACGCAGAATCCTCATCCTTCATGGCATTGCCAGTGTAGACAATGTAGCTCTGCATTCAGAACAATGTTATAAAAAATAAGACACATACTCCTCTCCTGAATAAGCTACCTAAGCCAATAACAAGAAGCACATGAATTTCAAAAGCAAGACAAAAAGCACAGAAAAGAAGGGTCGGAGAGCAAGTTTTGCCTTCAGTTGGGATGATGACTGACATAGTTGAAGAAATAAAGCAAAACAAAGAAGTGTGAACAAATGGAGAGAGGTTCTGCAAGCAGTATCCATTATCAGATTAGTAAAAACAGAGAAGGTTGCAGCTAAGTGGTTGGTGCCGTGTCAGTTTATATACACGCCAATTGACAGAGACATACTATCCATCCATGCTCGATTGATTTGCAGCATTAGGAGTTATCTTCTCTCACCCATCCCACCAATCAAGCAAGACGTGTTTTCAGATAAAATATGAAAGGTCTGCACCTTAGTTGAACGGTTCAAACATCATGTAGAAAAGTCTACAAACATAAAGGAAACATTAGAACATTAGCCCGTGGGGCTCTTTGTTCTTGGAAGATAGCATCCATTGAGATGACACTAATCCACCATGAATAGTGTAACTTATTCATTACTTCCATCTACTCTACACTACACTTCACGCTTAACATAAACTACAAATCATATTAAGGAAAAACCATTTCTTTGTGTACCCTTTCTAATACGCTTAACATAAACTACAAATCATATCAAGGAAAAACAATTTCTTTGTGTACCCTTTGTAATACGCTTAGCATCAACTACAAATGATAGCAGTAAAGAAAAAAAGCATTTCTTTTGGACTCATGTCACATGCCAAGTACAGCTAGCATGAAAACAAAGTGGCGTTGGAATCAACATCAGATACACAGGCATTTCCACTTCTAAATAAATTAAAATGTTCCATTTTATTATCTGGGAAAAAAGTTCGAGTTAGAAACATCCGTGAGTGCTGTTAGATTGAAACGTGCTTAGTGCGTTGTATACACATGGAAGAGGCTATTAAATGGTTGCTTATTCACCCTGGCATGTTGGAGCTTGCAGGTTCATGTTTTGATAAGTGGCTGTGTATTACATAATCATAACTCTAATCAACAAATTGACTCGTTTCTGGAAAATGGTTTTCATTTTCCAACATGTCAGCAGAACACCAGAAAATTAGTTGTTGAAGCTTTGTTTCTCACATCTTTTTGTGTCGGAAGATACAAAGTATTTTAGTTTTTATTTTATTTTATTTTATTTTGCATCTAATTAATCTTTTGAAGATAAAATGTACTTTGAGTCACTTTTCACATATTACTGATATTTTTTTAGTTGATTCTCAAAACACACTCTTTATATCCAAACTATATTAATATTGTTTAATAAGACTTTGTTCAAGCAGTCTAGTGCATAAATTAATTTTTTGACCAAAATACTTTTAGTCATTTTAGTTCATAAATAATAAATACTTTTATTATTTTTAATAAATTCATATTCAGTTTTATTCTGATAATAAAAAATTTAATAAATTTCAAGAAACTCATATTTTTATATTTTTATTTAATTATACTTCAATTAAATATTACTTAAGGATTTTTTAAATTATATTTAAGAATTTGCATTTGATTATGACAAAATTTATTTTTTTATAAGAATTTTAAAATTGAAGAAACTAGTTAATGTATCATTTGAAAATCATAAAATATTACAAGATATATAAGGAGTACTTAAAAAACTCTAATTAAAAATACCTAATGAGATAATACTATTTGAACTAATTGAGAGCCTCATATAATGAGTTGTCATTTAATTGGAGAAAAGTGGAAGAGGAAATTGGCTAGAAATGCCTTGTCCAATTAGTAGAGATAGAATATCTGATTAAATTTTGTCATCTTCATATAATTAGAAAACGTTATATTCAATAATTTATATCTCTCATTTACTTATTATTATTTTTATCTACACTCATTCAAATTCCACAGTGAGGAACATGAATCTTCTACGCAAGTGTGCTTGCAATGATTCGCAAGTTTACGGCGAAAATTTGCTTATAGATGACAAAAATTAGACTCATTTTAGTTTTTTGGTTTAGGGGTTCGTGACCCTTTCGGCCTTCATTTATCAGATATATAAAAAGAGATTAGACTAATATAATCTATTAATTTATATTAAGTTTAGGGCAGAGTTTATATTAAGTTATTTTTGTAAAACTTATTCAATTAAAAAAATGTTTTAAACTTAAACAAACTAATATATAAACAGAATAATGTTTTTGTAATTATATTAAAATTGTATATTTATTTACTTTTAAATATTAAATATGCTGCTGTCAAACAAATATCACCTAACTATAATTTTATATTAATAATAAATTTTTGGAGGATAAATTGAGTATTTTTTTTTATAAAAAGTTTTTATATTAGACATCACTATGTTACTTATATTTAGGATGACACCTCAAATAACAATAATCATTTGTCATTACATAAAAAAAAATATTATTAAAAAAAGAAAATAAAAGAAAATAAAAAAATATAGAGGGACCATATCAAAATTTATATATTAACAAAAACGATACATAGATAAACTATACCTATTAATAAATTGAGTATTTATTTAAAAGTTTTATTATAAAATAAACGTTTAAATAAATCAGCATAGTTAGCTTTGCTCTTAAAATGTGTTGATATCATGAAAAAAATAAAATATATTAAACTCTTAGTAAAATCCAACTTATAATTAGTATTTTTTTTATTTACTTATTAATAATGTAACACCTCTAGTTACATCATTTAAAACAAATATAAAAAAAAGGAAAGACCCATATTAAATTTTGTCACTATAATATTATTTGTTCTAGTGTAACACACGATCCATTTTAAAAACAAATAAACACAACACAAGTAACAAATAAACACAAAGTAAGTTAAAGATTTTTAAAACTTTCAATATAATTTTACATTCAAGTAATACAATCACAAACATATGAATCATCACACTTCATTCATTATATTGTATTAAACAATCTAGTGTTTATAAATAACTCATTCAAATATTTTCAATATTACTCGTGTTAGAAATTTTTTGAAATACATACATAGATATTTAACTTTATTTTCGAAAGACTCATGTGTTGAATTTGACTAAGATATTTGCATTTGTCATACTATATGTGTTACCTCTCCCCAAAGTTATTTGGACATATGAATTTAGTCACTTGTCAAACCAATTAATTTTCAAACGCATAATTCATCATGTGAATTTCCTGCAACTCAAAAAACTTATTTTAGATGAATCTCTAACTCAATGCATATCTTAACTATCTTAATACGATTTTTATTTTTTTGAAAATACTATATCTCAATCACACTTTCACATTATTCCTAATTCATATCACACATCAATAGATCATTTAATAGTAAAAAAATTAGATTTTAAAAACAATTAGAAAATAAATTAAAAAAGGGTTTGCATATTTGGAATCTGTGAGTGGAAGAATTGGAACATGCAACTACAAATGATGGTAATAGTACAGAAAAGCATTTATTTTGGACTCATGTCACATGCTAACTACAGCTAGCAAGCCCGAAGTGGGGTTGAAATCAACATCAGACACAATTATTTCCACATCTAAATAAATAAAGATGTTCTATTTTATTATCTGAAAATAAAAAGTCCTCATGGAAACATCCCAGAATGTTGTTTGGTTGGAACGAGCTAGGTTTTCGTTTTGCTTGTTTAAAACTTAGACCAATGATATCTTGACATCTATATAAATTATTATTCTATTATAATGTATTATTTAATTTTAAAAATGTAAAATAGTTGTTTATTTTAAGGCAGGTCCTCACATAATTTTATATATGAATAAATTTATTTGACACTAGTTTTTTCTCTCAATTTTACTTTATAATCTCTTTTAATAATAAAACATTATATTTTCTTAATAAAACTTAATATAAATAAAAATTTAAAATTAAATAATAATATATTATCAGATAAGTATCAATCTTTTGTCTTTTTATATCCATAATATCTTTTCTAATAAGACTTTGTTATATCTTTCTTATGCATTAATTAATTTTTGACCAAAATACTTTTAAGTCATTTTAGTTCATAAATAATGAATACTTTTGATTGTTTGTTGTTCTCTCCTACGAAAGCGAGAGAAGAAGAATAGTCCACTATTATTATTCTTTTTTGTATAATTAACTATTTAGACTAATAGTCATAAAATACAAAATTATAAATAATATCAAAGTTTTCGAGGGTGTACCGTATCCTTTTCGACACATCACAAACTAATAATCCAAGCACCAAAGTTTCAATTAGTGCTTAATCAAAATATCAAAGATGATTCCACTAAAAATTTACAAAATAAACTTATCATGAAATTGTATAAATAAATTATTATAGAATATGTTGAGGATTCCATGTTGAACAAATATTTATAAACTGTTTTTATAAGTTGAATTAAATTTAAATTTAAAATTTATTTTAGTTATATATATATAAATTAATTATTTAATAAAGATTTTTTTTTTCTTTTCCTAGTTGGAAACTTTTTTTTTTTAGCCCACCGTCTCTCCAATAATTTTTCAAAGTCATTAATAATGTTGGTCAAATAGTTAATTGCTTTGTTAACTACGACATTTGTAGTTGGATTATTTTAAAGTAAACTAAAGCACTTTTTATATTTGTATTAACATGTATCTATTTTTTATTTAATTTGGAGAAAAGACAAAGTGGAAAGTGGGTGGAAATTTCTTGTCCAACTAAAGGAGATGGGATATATTTAATTCAATTTTGTCATCTGACATTATATTTAATCATTAATTACATCATCCAATTACTTTCTTATTATACACGCATCCATATCCTTATGTGAGGTAATATGATCCATGCAAATGTGCTTCCTCTCATTCACAACTTGCCAAAATATTGGTTTAGAGAGGACAAAAATTACTGCTAATTTATATTAAGTTAGGTCAGAATATATGACTTAATTTATATTCAGTTAGGTCAGATTTTTAATAAACTAAACCAATTTTTTTTATAAAAAATTATTTTAAATACACCAAGCTAATTCATATAAACAGTTCATACTTTTTTTTTGTAAATACTATTTATTATACTAATTTTTTATAAATTATATATTTATTTACTTTTACATATTAAATATGTTAACATAATTATAAATTTATACTAATAAACTTATTTGGGGATGATGAATTGATTCTTTATTTAAAATATTTATTAAAATTTTTTTAAAATTTAACAGCATGGTAGTTAGTTTTTATTTTAAAACGGCTAATATGAGAAAAGAAACAAATCATATTCAACTTTTTGTAAATCACAAATTATAGAAGTGAATTTTGAATTTAATTCAATATAATTGATTTATAAGGTGAATGTATTTTAATCTTTAAGATTCCAACATATATTTTTATGTTTAACAATTATTTTAAATTTTATTGTTTATAATTCAATAACATTTTTTGGTAACTTATCAATCTATTACTCTATTTTATTTAGATCGATATTAAGTTTATCTCAAAACTTAACTTAAACTAAATATTGAAACAAACTAATAGATAAAATTAAAATTTTATAAATAAATAATCAAACCTAAAATATTAGTCTATAATAGATAATAATTTATAAATTGAGATTTATATTCAATTATATATTATTATATATTATTTTTTAATCGATGTGGATCTTTAATATTAATTTATTTTATTTTAAAATGGTGATTAAAAAGGTTAACGTTTAGTTACACATATTTCATATTAAAAGCTATAAGAAATATATCATAGAAGATTATGTTGACACTACTTAAATTTTTTAAACCCAATTATATTTAGATTAAAATATATGGAGTGTATAAATTATATATAGCAGGAGATAAAATAAGAAAAGGAGAGATGAAGAGAAGAAGCTTTGCGTGAACATGGACATGATTAAAAAATGGAAATGGAAAGTAAAAAGTGTAGCGAGGTTAGCGTAATGTACTCCAGACGAATGAATGAGCGTTCAAAGTGGCATGCATGTCGTCCGTTTATTCGGTTTGAGCACAGTCGTTGTTGGCCTTTCAAAATGCATTTTCTTCTCTCCTTCTCTTTCTCTTTCTCTTTCTCTTTCTCTCCCTCTTTCTCTCCCTCCTTCTCTCCAATCTTAGCATCTTCAATCCCTGCATTCCTCCATCATCGTCACCCCACTTTGCTTTCACCTTCTTTTCATGGTTAGTACCCTTCATCTTTTCAATTCTTTTTCCACTTTATCACTACATTGCTTATCATTATGTCATTATCGACATGCATGTGAATGTGAATATGAATGTACTTGATTTTGGGAACCAATTTTGCAATGGGTCAGGTCTTGGGTGGTGTCGAGTGTTGGAAACATGGCATACAAAGTGGACCATGAATACGACTATCTCTTCAAGATAGTACTCATTGGAGACTCTGGCGTTGGAAAATCCAATATCCTTTCCAGGTTTACACGGAACGAGTTTTGCTTGGAGTCTAAGTCTACCATTGGGGTTGAATTCGCAACCAGAACATTACAGGTTCTTTTTCCTCAAATTTCCTTTTTTTCTTAATCTTCATTTCAGAGGTAGGGCTGTGCCTCTAAAACTTCAATTTTTGTCATTTTCTTATTACCCTCCTTTAGTTTCGTGTGATCATGATAATACCGAAAAGCATGTAACTTGATGACCGAGATAAAAAAATGTTATTTGGTATTTGATGTGACCACCGAAATTGATGAACGAAAGTTCGAGATGAATGATGTCATAACCTAGCTTTTATTAAACGGTCTATGATTTGGATTGTAACATCAAGGTTTTTGCAGTCTTCATAATCACATTGTGGTCATTGGTCACATTTATCTATAATTTTCTGCAACATCAATGGCAACTAAATCTCAACTATGATCATAACTGCAACATAGCCATGTATAGTACTCTGTTGTGAATCATGTCTGCAAATATTTGACCGTTTCCCTTATAATTTTGTCTACACTAGATGTATTGCAGTTCCATGGTTTTCATTGCTCATACACTGTTTGTTTGTTTGTTTGTTTGACATACAGGTGGAGGGAAAGACTGTGAAGGCACAAATATGGGACACAGCTGGTCAAGAGAGGTATCGGGCTATCACAAGTGCATACTACAGAGGAGCAGTTGGTGCCTTGTTGGTGTATGACATAACGAAGAGGCAAACATTTGAGAATGTACAAAGGTGGCTTCGTGAACTGAGGGACCATGCAGACTCCAACATTGTTATTATGATGGCTGGAAACAAGTCTGATCTCAACCATCTCAGAGCAGTCTCTACCGAGGATGCTGAAAGTTTGGCTGAGAGAGAGGGTTTGTCATTCCTAGAGACTTCAGCATTGGAGGCCTTCAATGTTGAGAAAGCATTTCAAACCATTTTGTTTGATATTTACCAAATTATAAGTAAAAAGGCACTGGCTGCACAGGAAGCAGCTTCCACTAGCGTTCCTCATGGGACTACCATAAATGTCTCAAATATGTCTGATAGTGTGGAGAAGAAATCTTGTTGCTCCAATTAAAGTTGTAGAAAAGATGAGGAGGAACAAGTTTTTTCAGGGATTTTTTTTTTTTTATTTGAAAAGACAGAGGACATGACGAGTAGTGTTACCTTCTGCTACATTTTCTTCATGATCTAGTTTTTTTGGAAGACATGAGAGGCTGATCTCCACAGCCTTCGACAAATACAACAGAAAAATGCATATAGAAGACAAGTGTTAACAATTTGTAGTCCTCACTTTGGTATACTGATTCTTAAATACATGCATTCAGATTTTGTGTTTGGTCTAATTGCTTAGTTTATTAGTAGTAGTAATTAAGCAACTCTAACTGTAGTTTCACATTAGACTCTTATCATCTTATTCCCTTTTATAATAAAAAAAGATGTTTAACTGCACTTCATAAATGTTTTACAGTACTTATGAATTTCAGAATATTGTTACTTGAATATATATATATATATATATATATATATATATATATATATATATATATATGTATATGTACATGTACGTGTGTGTGGAATATTTTTGGAGTATAAATGAAGTAGACAACTAATGTAGTTTCCTTTGACTGGTATGTAAAAATGTCGCTAATTTTTTTAGGTACATAATTTTTTTTTAAATGTTTGATTTGATATAAATGGAGAGTCCATTCTCGAGGGAATTAGTACTTCAAAATCTAAACCTAAAAATGAAGTCGGCATTTCAGAGTAATTTGTTTTGTTATTAAAAAATATTTTTCAGAAAAAACAAATACTCTGAAGTTCTTTGATAGAAACTCCACTCTATCAGTTACAGTGTGACAGCCAGACTGTTGTTGGGCCAATTTGGTGGCCCAATCCAAGCGAGGCAAGCTAACATATTGATCTATATTTTTTAAATTAAATATTAAAATTAAAATAGTTTCAAAAATATTTATTTATTTATTTATTATATTACTTGAAGGAGATAAATATACAATATTATTTTTAACTTAATCATTAACACTAACACATGCAATAACTTTTAATCATTAATTATAATAAAATGATTTAATATATAAATAATAATTCTTTTAATTTATTTAATTAAAAGCAGTTTTATGTGTGTTCCAGGCTTAGTTAAACAAGGGGAAAAGTAACTAACGTACTTGTGCACCTATCTTCAATAGAAAAAAAACAGAATTTGTTGGTATCTAAAAGTGAAAATGAAATACCACAAGTATTAATATTGCATGAGATTATAACTCCACAGTAACATACACAAAATATTTTTTTTTTTACTATGCTAGATAAATAAAAAAGAATTATTAATGAAAAGAACTTATGCAACAATAGCCTAATTTCATAATAGAATTTCCACAATCTTAGAAAATAGTGACATTAATAATGATGTAATTTTAAATTATTTAAAGTGTGGACTGAGTTTATAGAAAATAGTGACATTAATAATAATGTAATTTTATATTATTTGAAGTGTGAATTGAGTTTATGTGATTCAGTTTTATTTTAGTTAAATATAAGGTAAATTATTATTGAAATAAATAACTAATTTCTTGTTTATTTTGCTGCCATAAAAAAAAAAAAAAATGACTGATGTCAACATCACGATCGCATTGACTCGCACTATATAATAATAGATGTGCTTCTTTTTCAAGATTAGGGCACTACACGATATATTATTGTGTCAAAAACCTTACATATTTTCCAATTTTGAAAATTTATTTTGTGTTATTTATTTTGCGCGTGATGAAGAGTTGGTAAGATATTGTCGTGACTTCCTCATTGTTCAGTTGAGGATGTTATTAAATAACAATTCATTTTACTGCATTAATTTAAATGTACTTACTAATTATATAACTAAATTTCATAACATCATACACTATTTATATTATTTAATTTATTATACATAATTATTATATGTAATCATACGCAATTAATTTGATAATGATAGAATATTAAATATCTATAAGTGAAATAAAATACCACAAACATTAATATTACTTTATGAATATTAGAACTCAATAGTAACAGTTACAAATGCTAGCTTTTGATGTCCCAATCCAAGCGAGGCAAGCTAACATATTGATCTATATTTTTTTAATTAAAATAATTTCAAAACTATTTATTTATTTATTATATTATTTGAAGGAGATAAATATACAATATTATTTTTAACTTAATCATTAACACTAACACATTAACCTTTAATCATTAATTATAATAAAATGATTTAATATATAAATAATAATTCTTTTAATTTATTTAATTAAAATCAGTTTTCTGTTTGTTCGAAGACTTAGTTAAAAAGGGAAAAAAAGTAACTAACGTACCTTGTGACCAATAAGGTGACAACTATCCTCAATAATAAAAAACAGCATTTGTTGGTATGAGAGTGAAATAAAATACCACAAACATTAATATTGCTTTTTTATAAAGATTACAACTCAATAGTAACAAACACTTTTTACTATGCTTAGCCTTCTGATGCCACTTTACATAGAAAGTCACAATCGCATTGACTCGCTCTATTTCTATAGATGTGTTTTAGGACACTACACAGTATATTATTGTTTTTTAAAGCCAAAATCCTTATGCATTTTCCAATTCTGAAAATTTGTTTGTGTTCTTTACTTTGTACGTGGTGAAGAGTTTGTAACCGATTGTGTGACACATGGTTCCGTTGAGGAGAATGTTAGGCACCAATCAACCTGTTAAATAGTAATTCATTTTTACTGTATGAATTTAAATGTAGTTACTAAGACAACCAACCTTCATAATATCAACAAAACTTTTTCTCTAACAACGAAATTAACAACTTTTTTACCATTACAATAACTAAAAAAATTGGTTTATGTACCAGATAAATTTTTTTATGGTCTCAAACAAGCATCCCGGACATGATCTTAAAATCTACAGGGTTTCGGCAGTCCAAGACGGACTACTCTTTATTCACAAGACAAAATAACTCATTATTTATTGCCCTTTTGATTTATGTGGACAATATTTGTTCTCGCCGGCTCGAAGTCGGTCGAATTTTGGATAGGCTCTTCTTGGTCTCCCTTCTGGTACTCAGTCAACCAACTGGATGATGAGCTCTTCTTGGTCTCCCTTCTGGTACTCGGTCGGCCAACTGGATAAGGCGTTGGTAGCTACCTCCAAGCTTTAACTACAATATGCACTTTGATATTTTGCAAGATACAAGACTCACAGGTGCTCTCGTCTAGACAAATTTCCAATTGAGCAATATCTAAAACTCACACTAAACTATGGAGAGTTATTAAAGGATCCAGTCAAATACTGGACGACTAGTAGTTCGACCGATATACCTCACGGTTACTCGGCCTGACATAGTGTTTTTGGTTTGGACCATAAGTCAATATATAAAGGTTCCATCGAAACTCATTGGGATGGTGCAATTTAAGTCCTGAAGTACATCAAAGCATCACGAGGACAAGGATTGCTATTGCCATCCAAGAACAATATGACATTAACTACTTATTTCGACCGGGAAAGGTTGTCACACAACTTGGAGATCAATATTTGGGTATTACATTTGTTCTTATTTCTTCTATTTTCTCATGTCTCATGGAAGTAAAAAAAAACAGACAAACATATTAAAATCATTTGCGGAAGCAGAATACCTTGTTTGGAGATAGTTTGATTGCGATATGTGTTGCAGGACTTAAAGGGCCATGTAACTTGCCAACTCGACTTTTTTGTGACAATCAAGCCGCATTTCATATAGCACCAATAAACCTAGTAATTCATGAATGCACAAAACACATTGACATAGACTGCCACATTGTTCGAGAAAAATTACAAGCCGGAATAATTAGTCATTTGTATGTACTGACATAGTATCAACTCACAAATATATATATTTTTTGAAGGCATTGGGTAAGGAACATTTTTTTGACAGATTGCAATACAAGTTGGGGTGCATGATCTTCACCTACCAACTTGATTATTAAGAAAATAATAATTATCAAATTGTACGCAATTATTGTACACAATTAATCTAATAATGATAGAATCATATGATTAGTGAACCATACTATGCTTTAATTTAAAATTATTTGAAATGTGGATTGAGTTTATAGTTTTATTTCAACTAAATATAAGGTAAATTATTATTAAAGTAAGTAACTAATTTCTTATTTTGCTTTAAAAAAGGAAATTTGTTTTATGTTCTTTACTTTACGTGTGGTGAAGAGTTTGTAACAGATTGACGTCAGTTAGACATTGTTCAGTTGAGGATATTACAGAATCTGTTAAATAACAATTCATTTTACTAATGTACTTACTAATAAGACAATCAACCTTCATAACGTCATTCACTATTTTTATTATCTTTCTGGTTGTACTTTCGGCCGTAGTATTAAGAAAATAATAATTGTCAAATTGTACGCAATTATTGTACACAATTAATTTAATAATAATATAATCATATGATTAGTAAACCATACTATGCTTTAATTTAAAATTATTTGAAATGTGAATTTAGTTTATAGTTTTATTTCAACAAAATATAAGGTAAATTATTATTAAAGTAAGTAACTAATTTCTTATTTTGACGGATGTCACTTTAAAAAAGGAAATTTGTTTTATGTTATTTACTTTACGTGTGGGGAAGAGTTTGTAACATATTGACGTCAGTTAGACATTGTTCAGTTGAGGATATTACAGAATCTGTTAAATAGCAATTCATTTTACTAATGTACTTACTAATAAGACAATCAATCTTCATAACGTCATTCACTATTTATATTATTTAATTTTTTTTTCTATTCAGAATTTATCTCTCTATTATGCAAATTATACATTAATTAAAATTAATGATGACCTAGTTTTCTATTTATATCATTCTTCATAATTTTTTTCTTCACTTCACTTCACCCTACTTTTCTCCTCCTTTTTTTTTAAAGATTTATCTATAATGGTCAAATTGAAGAGAAACAAATTAATTGTTTATTTTCTTATTTTATTTTGATCTTTCTGGTTGTACTTTCGGCCATAGTATTAAGAAAATAATAAGTGTCAAATTGTACGCAATTATTGTACACAATTAATCTAATAATGATAGAATCATATGATTAGTGAACCATACTATGCTTTAATTTAAAATTATTTAAAATGTGGATTGAATTTATAGTTTTATTTCATCTAAATATAAGGTAAATTATTATTTAAGTAAGTAACAAATTTCTTATTTTGTTGTGAAGTGACGGATGTCACTTAAAAAAAGGAAATTTGTTTTATGTTCTTTACTTTACGTGTGGTGAAGAGTTTGTAACAGATTGACGTCAGTCAGACATTGTTTAGTTGGGATATTACAGAATCTGTTAAATAGCAATTCATTTTACCAATGTACTTACTAATAAGACAATCAATCTTCATAACGTCATTCACTATTTTTATTATTTAATTTTTTTTTCTATTCAAAATTTATCCCTCTATTATGCAAATTATATATTAATTAAAATTAATGATGACCTAGTTTCCTATTTATATCATTCTTTATAATTTTTCTTCACTTCACTTCACCATAATTTTCTTTTCCTTCTTTTTTTTAAAGATTTATCTATAATGATCAAATTGAAGAGAAACAAATCAATTGTTTATTTTCTTCTTTTATTTTGATCTTTTGGTTGTCCTTTCGGTCGTAATATTAAGAAAATAATAATTATTCAGTTGTACGTAATTATGGTATGCAATTAATCTAATAATAATATAATCATATGATTAGTGAACCATACTATGCTTTAATTTAAAATTATTTGAAATGTGGATTGAGTTTATAGTTTTATTTCAACTAAATATAAGGTAAATTATTATGTAAGTAACTAATTTCTTATTTTTGTTGTGAAGTGAAGAATGTCATTTTAAAAAAGGAAATTTGTTTTATGTTCTTTACTTTACGTGTGGTGAAGAGTTTGTAACAGATTGAAGTCAGTCAGACATTGTTCAGTTGAGGATATTACAGAATCTGTTAAATAGCAATTCATTTTACTAATGTACTTACTAATAAGACAATCAATCTTCATAACGTCATTTACTATTTATATTATTTAATTTTTCTTTCTATTCAAAATTTATCCATCTATTATGCAAATTATACATTAATTAAAATTAATGATGACCTAGTTTCCTATTTATATCATTCTTCGTAATTTTTTCTTCACTTCACTTCACCCTACTTTTCTCCTCCTTCTTTTTTTAAAGATTTATCTATTATGGTCAAATTGAAGAGAAACAAATCAATTGTTTATTTTCTTCTTTTATTTTGATCTTTCTGGTTGTACTTTCGACCGTAATATTAAGAAAATAATAATTATTAAATTGTACGTAATTATTGTATGCAATTATACGTCATCATTGTACGCAGTTATACGTAATTATACGTAATTAATTTAATAATAATAGAATTTCATGATTATTAATTATTAGTGGATCAAGAAAGATAGTCTCAATAAAATTGACACTTATCCTCAATAAAAAAAAGCATTTGTTGATATATGAAAATGAAATAAAATACTAAAGCATTAATATTACTTTTCATGGAGATTATAACTCTATAATAACTAATACATTATATTAGGAAACATTTATATCATTCTCCATCACTTTTTCTTCACTTATTCACTTCACTCTATTGTACTTTTCTCTTCTTTCTTTTAAAATTTTATCTACAGTGGCTAGATTAAAGAGAAACAAAACCATTGTTGTTATTTTTTCCCTTTATTTTGAGATTTTTGTGGTTCTATTTCTGACCCTTAATATTAAAAAAATAATAATTATTGAATTGTACGTAATTATACATAATTATATACTTTATATGCTGCTTTAGCATCAATTTGATTGCGAGTGCAATTGGAATGTATTTTTTGATATTTTTTTCGTTATAAAGGCCTTTGCTGCGGGTGTGATTTTGAGCACATTCATGCTACTCGATGCTTTTCAGAATCTGACATCACCTTACTTGAAGGGGCATCCATGGGAGATTTTTTCTTCATTGGGTTTGTGGCAATGTGCGCTGCTATTTCGAGCACAATAAAACCACTGGTACCTGTATATGCGTTGACTTTTCATCAATTCTTTGAAGGTATGGGACTTCGAAGCTGTATATCTCAGACAAATTTTAAGAGAGTCGAGATGTGATTGTTGTTTGCCTCGACTCCAATGGACATTGGAATTGTCATAGAAATAATAAATGTTTATGATGAGAACCATCCAACTGTACTTATTGTGGAAAGAGTATTCAAAGCTGGGATATTAGTTTACATGACACTTGTTGATTTCTTGCCACTGATTTCATGAATCCAAGGATGCAACAAAGTGGTGGACTCCCTTTAGGGGTCAATATTTCTCTTTTAAGTTCAAAAGAAAATGAATTTACACAATTTTTATTTTCTCCACAATAAGTCTATTCTCTTTTAAATTGATGAATTCTTATTTTTTACTACCTCCAAAATCATGTATTCGATTTTCAATTGACTGTTTTGCACAAAAAAAAATTTAACATATCAATTTCATTGGCTTTTTTTTGCAAAAAATAAAAAACAAAAAGCGAGTATTTATTATGCTTAACGTAACATCCGCTATCGAGTCTTTATCGGACCACCCATAATGCAATAGTCAAATCAGTTTTGAATCAATTAAAACATATTTACTAAACTTAACAAATTCTGTTAAGGATTTAAAAAAAACAATCAGTTGAAATGTCGAAATAACCGATTGAATTGGTTTGACAACTAGGTCAACCAATTTCAAGCTTTGTCAAAATCTGTTTCAAAAACATTAAGTTAAAACACTTTTTTTCAAAAGAATTTGATGTAAACCAACTTTAGATTCTAACTAAGAGTGAATTTACAAATTCAAACTACTCAGAATCCACACACAAGCACCAGCAAGGCCTTCAAGCAATCCACAAGACATCAAAACTCATGTTCAACATTTTCTTCTTGGTTCTTGGTAATCGAAAACAAGTTACTATAAAAATGTTCAATATTTGTGTTTTACTTATATGATCACAACATAACTTGGTGACTCTGTTTCAATTTGGAGCAGCAATTGAAATTAGTGAAAGAATAAGCTACTTTGGAATAGCCACTAATCTCATCTCGTACCTGACTAAAGTGATGCATGAAGACTTCGAAATAGCAGCCAAGAATATAAACTACTGGTCAATGCCTCTGGTTGGAGAATTTGTTGCTGATGCATACACTGGTCGATTTTATATGGTCCTGCTTTCGTCCTTTGTATACCTCATGGTAAATCTACTTTTTCCCCTAATCTATGTGAACAACATATCTTATTATACTTCGTAACTTATACTTCTACTCCTGTTGGATAAATTTGAAACGTGGTGGAATTATTTTTCTTTTTTCCAAATTTGTTTATATAATTATGTCACAACCAGCACTGATAGTCTGGTACAATGTTGTGTTGTCATGAAAAAATAAAGCTCATTTCTTGGTGTGTAAATCAGGGATTATGCCTGTTGACCATGTCTCAATTCATTCCAAGTATAAAACCTTGTGACACTAGGATATGTCAACAGCCAAGAAAGGTTCATGAGGTGGTTTTCTTCTTTCTCTTTACTGTATTTCCCTGGGTACTGGAGGATACAAACCATGCTTGGAAAGTTTTGGAGCTGATCAGTTTGATGATGATCATTTGGAAGAAAGGAAGAAGAAAATGTCTTTTTTCAACTGGTGCAACTTTGGAATGTGTTTTGCATTGGTGCTTATTGCAACAGTGGTTGTTTATGTTCAAGACTTTATCAGCTTGTCTCATTATAACTATTCTTATGGCTCTCACTATCATGAATTTCTATGAGGAAAAACCATTTTACAGATATAGAAGAACAAAAGGAAACCCTTTAACACCAATTTTACAAGTCTTAATTGCAGCAATAAGAAAAAGAGATTTGTCTTATCCTTCAAATCCTGCTTTGTTGTGTGAGAAAGGTCCAAAGGAAGGCTTTTGAGACTCACTAGCACACTCAGGTAATTACAATAATTTTATTGATTTTTATAGTAATTATCTTAAAAATCAATCCAATCAAACAACATTTCTAGTTAGATTATAACATTAAACTTTTTCACTAACAATATATACTTATTAAATTCATTAGTGGAAATTAACGCAAATCAATTCATTTTATGGTTTCCTTGATAAGGCTGGAATAATTGAAGAGGAACATGTTGAGGAGAAGAACAATCCATGGAGATTAGTCACACTGACAAGAGTCAAAGAAACCAAACTTGTTATAAATTTAGTTCCTATATGGCTAACTTCATTAACAGTTGGAGTATGTGTGGCTCAAGGCACAACACTCTTTTTTCAAACAAGCAGCTGCTATGAATTTAAAGATAAGTGACAACTTCAAAATCCCAGCAGCTTCCATGTCCTCTATTTCAGCAGTTGGAACCTTAATAGCTGTCCCAATATATGATAGGATTATTGTTCCAATTCTGAGGAGAGTCACTGGTAATGAAAGAGGCATCAACATCCTTACTAGGATCAGTATTGGTATGACACTATTTGTCATACTCATGGTTGTTGCTGCCATAGAGACTTAGAATGACTACATATGATGCCCTCGTAGTATGGGAAACGGACCACAATTCTATGAGTGTGTTGTGGTTGATACCCCAATACTTAATGCTTGGCATTGGAGATTCATTTTTTATAGTTGGTTTGCAAGAGTACTTCTATGATCAAGTTCCTGAGAAGTTTAGGAATGGGTTTGTATCTTAGTGTGATTGGAACAGGATACTTCTTAAGCACTTTTTTGATAATAATTGTGGAGCATGTAACGGGTAAGAATGACAAGTTGGATTGCGAAGGATATAATTTATATTTCGGAAATATTTTAGAAAGAACAATCCAGAATCCAGAAGTCATTTTTGAAAGAGTAAAACAATCATCTCCAAAAAAAATATGGGTACAAAAAGACATTTATAGAGCTGCAGGAAGAAACACCAACTTATAAATGGCATAATTTTTACGTTTTATGTTATTGGGTTTGTAGTTTCTTATGGATTTTGTTATGAAGCCCAAATTTTATTTATCTTTTTCTCTATAGCATAGCATGTATAAAGAGTCATTAATATAAAAGAAAGAGTAACACAAAATGAATAAATAATTTCTGTTTTCTTTCATAATATCTTTTTTTCTTCCTTGCTTTTACTGGTTTTCTTTTTCTTTCTTAAAATCATGAAGTGTAATATGACATGAAAGCGATTTAGAGTCTATCTTAACAAGAGTTTGTTGGACTTATCAGAACATCTATTATAAAGTTGTTATCAGATCACCCATAATATATAGTATTACACACGAGTTGATATCTTTGATGTGAAAGAAGTGTGTTGAAGATTTCACATCAAATAGAATTAAGGACATTGCATAATATATAATAATATTGTTTCATTATAAGAATAAACTTATAGATGAAAATTAAAAAAATGTTTTTTTTTTCTATGGAGTTGTTAAGGTTTAATTTGAAGATGAAAAGTAAACAAAAGGTTATAAGACAAAAAAAAAACTGAAGTTATGAAGAGTTGGAATACATGCCAGAGATCTTAAAAGTAAAGAATAATAATAATAATGATGGCTTGTTTACACAATATAGTACTCTTGTTTTTCCTAATAAAGTATCAGAATTGATACCTGCTCCTTTTGTCTAGGACCATAAAATTACAACTAAAATTTACAATTAGCATTCAACGATAACCCAATTTCAAGAATCCAATCCATTCTGATAGATATAGCAGAATGAAATGCTAAAACACTGTACTTACGAATATTCAAGTGCATAGGTATAGATGCATAAGTAAATAATTTGTTAATTACAATCAGCAATTAATCATTTCCGACAAGGTGAAGTTGGACTTGGCCAATGTTCCGATAAGAAAGTTGTTATAATGAAGTAATAATTCTAAAATCGAATATTAATTAGTGTGAACGGCATAACCTACTTTTTTTTATACTCCTAATGTCATAATTAAGATAATACAATTGACACATGTGTGTGGAAGAAACGTAAAAGGAAATGACAACTATTATGACGGTCGACTAAATATAAAAATATCTTATAATATAAATAAAGTATAAATTTTATTTTATAAGTTAATTTTATAAGTTTAAATTAAATTTAAAATTTATTATTTAATATATGATATTAAAATTATTTAAAATTAATTTTACTAAAAATTATTGAATTGATTTAAAATTTATTCTAAAAAAAATTGTTGAATAGACACTACTAACCACCAATTAGAAGAGTCAAAAACCTAATGTTGGATATCTTTTAAGGACAAAAATCCTCTTAAAGGGAAGGTAAAAAATGTGATAATGTGATGATGTAGTTTATTCTTTTTAGACTTTAGGATGATAATGAATAATATTGGAATGAAATAAGATGGTGAAGGGAATTGAAGAATATAATTGTGGATCGGATTATTCTGTCATGCATTATTAAAATTCCTAACTACACTCAGAGCAGGGTTGGGAAATAAAATAACTTGTTTTAATTTACATCCACTATATACATCAATATTTATCTCTCACATACAACAACTCAAAACATGCATTAAAAGATGGACAAAAAGTAATAAAAAAACACATGAAGTAACACTATCAAAACTCACTGAAAAAAATAATTCATAACCTATTGATAACAAAATTATCTTTAATGTACATTTTTATTGTATTAAATATTATAATTTTCAAAATAATAAAAGATAATAATTTTGTAAGAATAAAAGTTGAGAAATTATACGAGTTTAGTCCTTATACTATTATTTTTAAATTGACGAGTTAGGTGACTATTTAATTATATATTTGATTAATAAAAAGGAAAATAATGTAATTAAAAATTACCCTAAAACCAGTTAAAAAAAATATCTCTTTGCATAATAGTAGAGATATAATCAAACCAACAAAAAAACGTGAGTGACATAAAATGAAATACAAGAGCAAATATGAAGGCAACAAAATTGCTAAATTATAAAACTGAGATATGAAATGTGAAATAATCTTTTAAGGAACTAAAATTACTCTATCAAAAAATTATAGGAACAAAAGGGGATATAAGTTTTTTTCCCCCCGTAACACGATTATCCAAAACAAATAAATATAATTTCAAATTTGTAAAACATGAATTTTGCAAAAGGGAATAATTGTGCCGTTCAATTCTGCAATAGGAATCAAGGATCACTTCTCAGTGACCACCCTGTGTGTCTCAGGAAATTTTTTTTGTACACATCATTATCTTCCACGTTCTGCTCCAACCAGTTAATAACTTTAGGAGTTATTTCCTTTTTGTAATAAGTGGAGAGTTTAATTATTTGTACCTCTCGTATAATAAGTTTTACACTGCCAATAAATTAAAAATCCAATCATTAACAATTTTTTTAATATAATTATTATAAAAATTAATATTTTTTTTTATTGGAACCAAAAGAACCATTGTCTTTCATCTCAGCTTTCCTTCTTCTCTTCTTAGAACAATTTCTCAACCCTTTCTTCGTGCTTCTTTTTCTCGTTCTTGTAAACTTCAAACTCGAATGGTATCGGTAAAATACACTTTGACATTCAAGTGAGATTTCGGTATTCGATGTTCGGTACAATTAATGTGTGTGATGATGACGTACATTGTTCTCGAAACCTATGACTATTTGAATCATGCTTAAGAGTGGATTATCTCATACTTAATCACTGTTTAGTCTTGTTAATTTTCTGTTAGACATAATAAATTTGATCATGTAAACCTGTTCTAACTGAATGTTGGGATCTCTGTTAGTCATCCCATCCCGACCGGTAGATTTATTATAACTAATCATAATCTAAAGAGTATAAAAATGCACATTGACTTTGTACTTAGTTTAATTATCATCCTTAATAGAGAATATGCTAATACATGAATTTAAATGTAGTGACTAGCAACCATATGTGTTAGCTTTTACCTTCTTCTATATAACATTCCATCTCAGCGCGACAATCTTTTACTTCGCACTTCCATTTCTAAAGATGGAGCAAGAAATGGAGAAGAGAAAGGGAGGTAGAACTGAGTGTGAAGAAAAATGGGTGCATGATGCATCTGTGGACTATAAAGGCAGAGTACCTCTCCGTGCTTCCACTGGTGTATGGAAAGCCTCCCTCTTTGTCCTCGGTAAGATGCTTCTTCACAAGAGCTTCGTGTTTTCAGTAATCATTTCAACACTGCTTTGTTGTTCATTTTCTAGTTTTATTTTCATCATAAACTAACAAGAGATGTTCCACCTTGTAAAAAACAAGTGGCATGTCCTAGAAAAATTCAAGACGAAAAGTTAGTGACTAGTTTTCAGCAACAAGAATGTTAGCATACACTGTTACTGTTATTGTAACAGGCAAATGATTTTCAAAGTCAAAATGCATTTCCCTCTCAACAATTTTAGGAGAGCTTTCTTCTTTTATAGGTTATTGATAGTCGAAAAGAAGTTACTATAAAAATGTTTAATATTTGTGTTTGACTTATGTTCTTACAAGGACCTAGAAACAAACTGTCTTCGTCTTCCACCTGTTGACCTCTCGGCCTTCGCTTCCGGACTCCCTTCTCGGTGTGATCTTTCGGCTTACTCGTTCTTGGTTTGTATTTG